>JAEEGL017336614.1_pt1 | contig 12393 bp, 6 predicted proteins | sample 9134231 | NCBI WGS metagenome assembly JAEEGL01 (sample SAMN16246548, study PRJNA631951) | gut metagenome | biome: gut microbiome; feature: rumen; material: fiber-attached | host: Bos | place: Iran: Karaj | collected 2018-10 | reverse complement strand
TCCCATCCTCGACAGCCGCCTGATAACAGGCGATGTTGTCGCGATACTGCTTGAGCGTCTCTTCATAAGCGGCGCGCTCCTGCGGAGACAAAGCGGCAACATTGCTCACCTTGGCGAGTTCTGCATAGAGCGCATCTTGCGCAGCCCAGGGAATCGTGCGATTTGAATCACATAGATTGGTCATTGCAGCGCCTCAATTTCCTCAATGGATAATCCCGTGATTTCTGCAATCGTTCCTATATCAAAACCTTTTGAAAGCATCTTGCGTGCAGTTTCCTTGCAACTTTCTTCTCGCCCAATTTTCATCCCATCCTCGACAGCCGCCTGATAACAGGCGATGTTGTCGCGATACTGCTTGAGCGTCTCTTCATAAGCGGCGCGCTCCTGCGGAGACAAAGCGGCAACATTGCTCACCTTGGCGAGTTCTGCATAGAGCTCATCCTGAGCAGCCCAGGGAATATTTGTGAGTTTTTCCATGTGATTCATAATATATGCCCACTTGTCGAGAGCGGTTGCACACTCGGATTCGGTTTTGGTGAATTCCGGCATTTGCAAAAAAACCAGATGAAGTTTGCCTTTGAATGGGACATCTTTTGGCTTTGGCTCCTTGCATTCTCCCACATTTCCAGGCGTCAGCGCTGTATGCGCAAACATCTCCCGGGTTTTGGTCATCTCGAAATCGGAACGAAAAGCCTGCCCAAGCGCCTCCTGACGGTAGTTGAGAAAATACACGCCAATCACCGGCGCACACTGATAATTCCATTCGCCGCCCTTTTTGCCCTGGGAAACGATGGACATCGAAGCATAGTATAGCGCACGGTCTGCAAAATTCACCTCCCTTTTATTCTGCATCTCGACAATGACGTGACTGCCGTCATCCAGCGTGCAGTAAATGTCGTAAATCACCGTGCGATCCTGCCGCACCTCCCCAAGCTGCTCCTTGTCGCGATAAACCAGATCCTTCACGACAAATTCCCCCTCGAACAACGCATTCAAAAAGCCAATCAGAATGCGTTTGTGATCCTCCTGCCCGAAAATGCGCTTAAAACCGAAATCAGTGAACGGATTAATAAACGTTGCCATACCACTTCTCCCTGACAGTTGTGCAGCACAATTGCCATCACAGATCATGGTATCACTCGCCATTACTCAAAAATCAACATAAAAGTGAATTTATGTTTATACGTATCTATTTATTTACATTGCTTTGCAAAATGCAGTTTTGGCGCGTTATGGTTGTGACAGGAGGCTGAAGCCACATTTCATCATTCACAGAATCCCAATTGCAGGCACATGTGTACCTATGGTAGAAGCATGGCCAGTTGCCACGAATGTTGCACCATCGGCGCGACAATCACTTTCCAAAGACTGGCGTGTGCCGAGTCATTTCTTTTGGAACATGAAATAAAAAAATCCACGCAATCGTTGCACAGATTGGCGCTTTCAGCATCCGATGCCGGACGTCATCTACCAAACTCAAACACACCAGGAGATTTTCATGCATGGTTTAAATGATAGTCACACGTTCATCGGAAGTCGATTGATTCCTTCTTTAATGTGTACCATTACGGCGATAATTGCTTTAGGTGGATGTATCAAATCTCAGGTGTCTACAGAAACTGCGGCATCTGTGAATACGCAGAAACAAGCCGACTCGGCCACGCATGTAGATAATTCTGCCGACACCACGCCAAATGAAGAGGAAACACCGATATTCAACGATGATGAGCTTAAAGCATTGGTCTCGGTGATGGATCAGAAGAATGCCGTTATCGAACTGAGCAGGCTCAATGATATCATGGACAAAAAGGGTGAAGAGATTCGAAAACGAGCAATGAGATACAACGAAAACTACGATTCATGTATGAAATCGTATGAAGACCACTGCTGTATCGATCCTCGTGATGTATGTCCATTAAATGATGATCACCGTTTATACAATTATCTGATAGAAGAACAATTGAGAGCAGACTGGCTCAAAAGCCATGGTCAACCAGATATTCAGCGAACGTTGTTTCGTGTTGTGAAAAATCACGACTATTATTATAGCAGTTTATTCAATAAAGATGGTGGATATAGCCGCAATTATGATTCGTGTCGTTATGCTGATTGTATAGACAGAACCAAGCGCATTGATATGCAGCAGCTCAGGCAACTCATTCAATCTGGCGCGGATTTGAACATACCGAATTGGGATGGAGAACCAGCTGCACTCATACTCAATGACAGCAATGATGCATATGACTTGCTGAGTAATGGTTTGATAAAATATGACACTAGAGATACAGACGGTGATAGCTTACTGCATCGTTACCCTTTGGATTCCAATATATTAGAAATACTTATAAAATCCGGATTCAACATCAACACACAAAACCAAAACGGTGATACACCTGTATCGAACTTATTGCAAAGCAGCGAAAAATATCATGTAAAACAATTTGAGAAATACATCAAGGCTGGCGCAGATTTGAAACATATCAACAAAGCAGGTAATTCGCTGTTGTATTATTATGACCGATACCATGACGAAGCCGGCCTCGACATCTTGAAATTGTTGATTCATGCCGGCATTCCAGTCAATCAGAAACTTGAGAAGCCGGTTTTGAGCGTCTGTTTGAATGGTCACAAACTGGACAAGGCATGTGTTGATCTGCTGATTAAAGCAGGATCGGATATCCATGCACCAGATAAAAACGGTAATTCATTTCTATCGTACCTGCTTATTGAGAATCATCGAATAGACTCGGAGAGTTATGATTATGCAGTCAATGAATTGAAATGTGTTTATACACCAATTCCCAATTTGTGGTCTTTGTATGCAAAACTGGAAGAGCGCGCTGCTGAGATCATCCGTAATGACCCTGAATGGGGAAATAGCGGAAATCTGGATGATGTTTATGATGATAAATTTTATATCGAAGGAGCTATCGCTGATATCATCAAACAGAATCTTTTTAATGTCAACGAACGGCTTCCAAAAGGCAATACATGGTTATTTTATGTGAAAGACAGCTCTGCCATCAAAGCGCTGATTGATGCCGGTCTGGATGTGAATGCCAAAAACGATTATGGCGCGACAGCCATATTCTATGAAACAAGTAACCTGGATGCGCTGCTTGATGCCGGTGCCAATGTGAATGAAACGGGACCGAATGGCAGAACACCTCTATTTTCAAGATATGAAGAAGAACAGTCAACCGGTATTGTGTTCAATGATTACGCCGTAGAAGTATTACTCAAACACGGTGCCAATATTAACGCAAAAGATTCTAACGGAAACACGGTACTCCTGGACGCTTTGACTCAGAAAACAATATATAATTTATCCCATGCAGTCGCTTTTCTCATCCAAAACGGTGCAGATGTCAATGTACGGAACGACAGCGGCGTCACGCCTTTAATGGCTGCATGCGATCCCGAATCTTCGCGTCATGCCGACTATGATGATTTGTATTCCGTTGTTCAACAATTGATTCAGGCCGGTGCCGATGTAAAAGCAAAAGATAAAGCGGGAAAATCGGTAACGGATTATTGTTTGCAATCCGGTGATGAAAATGTCGTGAATTATTTCACGGGGTTACAGGAGAAATAACAGGATTGCACAAATAGCAGGCGTGAGCGAGCCGTAGGGGCCGCCCGATGTGGCGGCCCGAAAGGGCGCCCCGATATGGCGGCCCGCAGGCGAGCTAACCGTGTGGTGCTTTTTTAAATATATAGTAATTCTGATACGGCAATAAATCTTTTACTTCGTGATCCAGCGCAAGACCGGATGCTTTGGCAATTTCGAGCAGTTTTTCGGGCGCGATTTTGGCGCTTTCGGGAGGACCGTTGGGGATATCGCCCTGTTTGAACTCGATCACGTGGAACCGGGCGCCATCTGGAAGCTGGCTGACGATGCCCGACATCCATTCGACGGGACTGGAAATGTGATGCATGACATCGCACACGAATACAACATCGATGTTTTCGGGGATTTCCGGTTTTTGCGGGTCGATGAGTTTTACCTCGATGTTTTGAATGCCTTTGAGCATTGAATTGTGGTGGATATGGCGAATCATCTCCGGCTCGACGTCGGCGGCAAACAGGCGCCCCGAAGTGAGTTTCTGGGCAATCGGGAACGAGAAATAACCGGAACCAGCCCCGAGATCGAGCACGCGTTCATCGCCCTTTAACTGCATGGCGTCCACGACTTCCTCCGGCTTTTGCCAGATTTTTCGATCCTCGCGGTCCAGAAACTGGATATAGGCTTCCATCTGTTCAAAAGGTTTCATCTGTGTCGGGTCGAGGCCCTGTTTGCGCAGCGGACAATCGACAGGCGGATTGGACGGATCGTGCACCATGCCGGCTGGATGTTCGGCCTGAGGTGCCTGTGCCTGTGCATTTTCGGGGGCTGCAGCGTCGGCGTTCTGCGGCGCATCCTGCTTGACGGCTTGCTGCTGAGTTTGCGATTTATCCGTTGGCTGGCTCTCGGTCTTTTGCGGCGAACATGCCGTAGCGGCCAGCATCAGTAAAACCGCTGTAATCCATTGTTTCATTATGATATTCTCCTGTTGTTCGGGCGTGTTCCAGCACACGCCGCATCAAACTACAAAGCCTGGGCATTTTGGAGCTCATGTTGGCATGCAGCTAATAACCGTGCTGAACTATATTGTATTGAGTTAGTTATGGCAAGCGGTTGCCGTGCCTATGCGCTGCGCGCATACGGCCCGGTTTGCGGCCGTCTATGTGCTCGCCTTTCGGGCGGCCACACTGGGCCGCCCGTACAGTCTCCGCGCATACGCCGGCCGCAGCATTTGTATCATTTCGTGCGATTACTGCATTCCGTACCTTTGGCTCAGTCCTTCTTCGAGTGATACTCTGCCTTCATCGGAGGGAATGGCTTCATAAACCTGATACCAGTTTTCTTTGTCGCAAACAAAACCGTACATGGCGACTGCGATTTCGATGCGCTGCGATTCATCTGCAACAAGCAGGAGCAATGCGGTTGCCTGCTCTGCCGACAAACTCGGAATCGAGCCGTTTTTATTTATACCCTCGCCATTTTCCAGAGCTGATTTCAACGCCATAAACTGCGCTTCGTCCATACCGCAGTAAACATCGTCAGATGCATCGGACACTTCGGGAACGTCGGGAACCGTGGTATCGATGTTGACGTCGGGAACCGTGGTATCGATGTTGACGTCGGGAACCGTGGTATCAATGTTGACGTCGGGAACCGTGGTATTGATGTTGACGTCGGGAACCGTGGTATCAATGTTGACGTCGGGAACCGTGGTATCGATGTTGACGTCGGGAACCGTGGTATCGATGTTGACGTCGGGAACCTCGGCATCGAAGTACTCAGTGTCTGCATCATAGTCACCGGCTGTTTCTGCATCTGCATCATAAACCACATATGTACGATTCTGATAATGGACAACCGGAACCTGACGCCGCGCAAGCTTTACGCGGCTGTCATACCCACGGTAATACACAGTGCCCGACGGGGCATCGAGATAATATGCAGAACCAGGTGCCACATAAGCGGCATTTACGCCATGGTTATAGGCATTGACATCTTCCCGAACAGATTCGGCGATCAAACCGGCTGTAAGATTAACAAAATCAGCCGCAATGCTTGCCTTTTCATCGTTCGTGGTCGCACAGCCCGAGATCATCATCATCAATAAAGTTATGGATATAATAGGTCGTATCTGGTGCATCATTCAGCCCTCCCAAAACGCGTTTTAATAGTGCATTTTATGTGCCAGGAATTGAATCATGCGAAATTGCCGGGCGTATTCGCGAAGCGAATAGACCGGCAAAGCTGCGCGTATGGCCTGCGGCCATAGCGCAGCCCCATGCATATTCAGAAACTACCATTTCCATGCGCGAGCCATCAGCGACTTTGCGCGCTGCAGCAGCGTCGTACCCCGGTGCCGCTCGGTCTCGTTGATAACCGCGATGATGAGCAGAATCGCGCCGACAACCGCGAGATATACCCACCAATGCAGGCTGAACCAGAAGCTGCGGGTCTGGCTGAAGAAGATGATCGCGATGCTGACGATGCCGATGGCCAGGTAACGATTGAGTTTGGTGCGAATGGCAACGACGATGGAAGCGATGGCGAGTATCGTGACGGTAACCGCGTGGAACCCAACGTTTTGGCTGGGAATGATGTAAATAAGCGGCAGGATGATGAGTGCGGCGGTGCTGGATATGCCGTGTGAGGGCGCGCGGAATTTCCACACGAGCCACGAAACCAGATAGGCTGTGGCGAGCGGAATGAGACCGATGAGTTCGGGGCGAATTATATCGGGAATCCAGACATTGCGCGGCAATACAAAGATTTTGAGAGACAGCGCGATGCCGACGAGACTGCTCGCGATTGTGATGAGCGTGCGATCGTGGTCGCTTTGTCCGCGGTCTCGCAAATATTGCAACAGGTTGAGTGCAAGAATGAACACACCGGCCGTGTGCGCAATATGATAGGGATCGTAATCAACCACAATGAGTGGAATGGCCGCAAGTGCCCAGACTGCGCGGAGATGCGTGTATCCCTTGTGTCTGAAACCGTCGAAAAATGCGATGGCTGCGGTTAAAACAGCAGTTGCAATCCATACGAAATAATGAGGTTCTGCATACAGATGCCACAGATGCATTGCCCATTCTGCGGCTGCATAGATGCCGACAAATACCGAGAGCGCAGAGAACAAACCGTATTTGCAGTGTTCGCGGTGGCTCATGCACCACGAGCCAATCAGACCCGCAAGAAGCAGCATCGGGTGAGAGAACCAGTTGTTCAACGGGTCGAACAACACCTTCTGCTCCATCAGATAGATCAGCGCGCAGGCAGAAACGAGTTCGAGATCTACAGCGACGACCAGGCGATACGGTCTTGTTTTGCACTTTCGCATCAAGAGATGTTCGGCGAGCACAAAGAAAGACAGCAACAGCGCAACGGCTGCCAGTGCATATTCCTGAATGAAATTCTGGGCTCCGGAGCTGACATGAAAGATCGTCCCTGCACGGAGAACGAGCAGCGCGATTAAGCCCAAAAACAGTACGCTTTCGATGATCGCAACGTGCGTCCGGCCCTCGGCATCATTCAGTTTTGCACACCGGCGGTCGTCGAGAACCATCAGAGCCAATGCCGGAATGAGCAGAACTGCAGTGATTCGGTCGTTGAGCCCAAGCTGCATCAAAGACATCAGCGTGAGGAGCGCAGCGGCACCGCGCAGGCGCAGATGCGGGGCTTCGGCAAGCGCAATCTTCTTGCGGAATGTATAGAACAGAATGATTGCCAGATACAGGGCCGCGGTTATCCATGGAATCCACTGGACAATCGTCAAATCGTCGGTGAGAAATTGATCGTGCGCAAAGCTGACTGCAGCATACGACAGACCAATTAATAAAGCAGCCGTACAAAGCCGGAACTCGCCCAGATTCGGGCACAATGGTGCTTTGGGTTCATACAGCAGAATGCCTGCGAGCAGCAGTGCGTCGACCGGAATGATGTAATTCGACAGATCCACGCGCATGCCCAGAACCGTATAGTGGGACAGGGCGACATTGAGCAGGAGCATGAGCAGTGGAACGATCCAGAGTGCCACCACGACTGTCCCCAAATACGCAGCAATCCCCAAACTGCGGCGGCCAGAGCGGAGCGCATCTGCCCGTTCAAATATCGTGAACGCGAACGCCGGCACGAGGAAAATCAACTGGTTGAGCGGATAATCGTTCAGAATATCGGATTCGCAGGTATAGCAGCTGGTCTCAAGCTGCATCAGTGCGAACAGAATCAGCAAGGCGAATGAAACAGATCGCCGGCTGCGAATGTCTCCGGCACGCAGTTGCTCCGGCACGAGCGCAGCCGCGCACAGAGCCAGCGACATGCCCAGATTGAGGTGCCAGAGGGTGGGAGACGCCAGACTATCCCTGATGATCAAATAACCCCAAAGCGCGGATCCAAGGCCCGCACACAGGGCGATCCCGGCCGAAATGTACGGCTTCAGATTCCATGCAGCGGGTGATAAAGATTTGCCGTCATCCGTTTCTTCCAATGGTTTGGCGGTTTCGTCGATTTCTGGCGCGTGCGCGGAAATCGCACGTACCTCCTTCACCAAATGCGCACCAATGATGATGAATGTGAGCGTCGGGATAAACAGCGCATAACCACACCACACATTCTTATAGATCTGTACTGCAACCGCAATGATGATAAGCGTCAGCACATACAGAATCACTGAGCCCGAATGCAGCATTCTGCCGTGTTTGTGCGAACAGATATAAGACGCAATAATCGAAGCACTCAGCAGCACGCTGCAAATCAGGAATGCGGTGGGCCGGGAAAGACTGGTTATGTTTATAAACGACAAAGCTGCCCAGCATAACGCCACCGGTATTGCACCGAGACTGAAACCACTGAATTCGTCATACAGCCGGATATGCATGAGGATGACGAGCGACAGCGCAAATGCAGTCATCAGATATCCGTTGAATGTGTCGGCGATTGCAAAGGTGCATACCATCAAAAGGGAGGTAAACACGATGAACATGACGAGCGCAGGTTTGCGGAATTGCAAGACCGATTCTTTTTTGCTCAACGTGACAAAAGCCAGTGCACCCGTCGAAACGACTGCGGGAATGAAAAACATCATCGCATTTTCGTCGAAAACCGCGCACGACAGGGCCGTCAGGAACAGAAAAACAAAGCAAATGCCCAGAATCGGGAACAGATTGGCCTTAAAGATAGTGTATCCGCGGAACATGCCTGCGGCGATAACCGCAGAAGGCAGAAGCATCATCACCGCAGGGCTGGCGCCGGGCAGAATCAGTCCAAAGAGTTCTGCAGCGGTAACAGTGATGCCAAGCGCAGCGACGAACAGGATGTAAAAGGCTTTCGCTGAATTGATAATTTGCAGCTTGTTGTGCGCGATACGAAATGCGCCATAAAAAATCAGGCCGAAGCTTCCGACCGCAGTGAGTTTGACGAACTCCGAAGACTGGTTCCAGAATGACGAGATATAAGCCGCACCAGCGATACAAATCAGCGCGACACCAAGCCCGAGAATGAATGGGATCTGTGTGAACAGACTGCCTTTGGGAGCCTCATCTTTGGGCGTTTCGCCTGCAGGCGCATCGTTATTCAAAGCGCTGCGAGCCGCGAATCCTTGTGGTTCAGAATCAATTTCGCTTGCAGGAGCTTCTGTAACCACGGGTTCGGGCGCGATTTCGCTTGCAGGAGCTTCTGTAACCTCGGGTTCGGGCGCAATTTCGCTTGCAGAGGCTTCTGTAACCTCGGGTTCGGGCGCGATTTCGCTTGCAGGAGCTTCTGAAACCACGGGTTCGGGGGCAATTTCGCTTGCAGGAGCGTCTGTAACCTCGGATTCGGGCGCGATTTCGCTTGCAGGAGCTTCTGAAACCTCGGATTCGGGTGCAATTTCGCTTGCAGGGGTTTCTGAAACCACGGGTTCGGGCGCAATTTCGCTTGCAGGGGCTTCTGTAACTACGGGTTCGGGCGCGATTTCGCCTGTCGGAGCTTCTGTAACCACGGGTTCGGGCGAGGATTGATTTTGAAGCAGTGACGCCTGTACAATGCGTTCCCTCTCTCTGTCATTCGCAAATGGCGGAGGAGATCCGGCACAACGCACATAGTGTGTCTTCGAGATCTCACCCTTTGTATACAGTTCAAGCAATTCATCTTTGGTTCGCCTGTATTTATAAAGAACAACGAAGAAAGCGAAGGGCAGTACGATTACCCAGATAAAACCAAGAAGCCCGATTAAAAGCAGCAAAAAATCCCAAAAGTCCATAAAACCACCCATATTCATTCGATCGTTAATCTGTGTCCCCAAGACAATAAATGCAATAAACCAACTAAATCATTCCCACCCCACCTAGAAGCTCGCCAGAATCACGCTCGTTGGCCAGGGAACTGTCTGACTGCGCAAATAGGTCGCCGCCCATTGCACAATCGTTCGGCACGATTCATCCGACAGATATTGCGCCAGTTTATCGATATAGCTCGGTTCGGATGCATTCGGTTCAAACCAGTGTTTAAAAATAGACGGCGTAATGGTGAGCGATCCCGACAGTTCCAGTTTTCGGATACGAATATCGATGTGCGCCTGTGCGGCAGCATTTTCGAGTTCACGAATGGTAAAATGCTGTCCCTGTTCCGATTTGAGCAGTTCATCTTCGGCATTTTTCCAGGCATTAAACAAATCGGGGGCAATACGCGTCTCGTGAATGGGCTTGGTGCCAAGTGAATAAATCCTTGGCATTTCGCCAGGCAGCAGATTGCCAAAAACGGCGCGCCCATCGATATCGAGGTGATCGCGAATCGCACCTAAAAACTCCGGCAAATTCGGTGTGATGTGCAAAAAGTTTCGACCAACGATGCGGTCAAATTTCAGATCCTCAAGTTTTTCAAAGATCGACGCAGAGATGTCGTCTGTTTCGACAATTGCAGCGCGTTCGATTTCGGGTTTCTGAAGCATCAGGCCTTTGAAGTTTTCGGCGGCTGGCGAAGGCAGCAGCACACTGAATACGCCGCCTTCGGGTGCGCGTCGAAGCGCTTCGAACGAAATCAAACCCGAAGCGGCATTGATGTCGAGAACCCGGCTATTTTTCTGTATATCAGCTGCTTCGAAGATTTCGTCGCGAACGGCCTGAGCTCTGGCTGCACCGCCGTCGAACGTTCTGCCGATCCAGCGTTCTTCGCTGGTTGTCGCAGCCGATTCCATATCGCGCCGTTCTTCGGCCATCGCTAGCTGTGCTTCGCGATTTTGCAGCACTTTTGCGGCGATCGTCGCTTCATAACCAACGGTTGTCGGATGATAAAACACCCTGCCCTGAAGCCCATCCGGCAGATATTGTTGGGCAACCCAGTGATCGCGGTAAGCATGCGGATACAGATACCCCTGTCCATGCCCCAGATCTGCGCCATCCCGAGAGGGATCTTTCAGGTGATTGGGCACATCATAGGTCGATTCCTTTTCGACCACAGACAATGCGTCGAAAAATGCCATCGAAGAGTTCGATTTGGGCGCCGTTGCCAGATAAAGCGTCGCATGTGCCAGATGATAACGACCTTCGGGAAGCCCGATTCTGTCGAACGCCTGTGCACACGATTCAACGACCGAAACCGCTTTTGGATCGGCCAGACCAATATCTTCGCACGCGCTGATGAGCAAACGGCGAAAGATAAAATTCGGTGATTCACCGGCATGAACCATTCGCGCCAGCCAATAGAGTGCAGCATCGGGATCACTGCCGCGAATGCTCTTGATAAACGCACTAATCGTATCGAAATGCGCGTCACCCTCTTTATCGTAAAGCAATGCGCGCTGTTGTATCGATTCTTCGGCGACTTCGAGGGTGATATCGATTTGCCCCTGTTCGTTGGGCGGCGTGGTGGTTACGGCAAGTTCGAGCGCATTCAGCAAGGCCCGGGCATCACCGTTGGCGACATTGACCAGATGCGCAAGCGCATCTTCGCGCATAATCACCTGCAGCATGCCGTATCCGCGGGTTTCGTCGCGCAAAGCCTGAAGCACAATGCCCCGCAAATCCGATGGCGTCAGCGATACCAGCTGAAAAACGCGCGAGCGGCTCACCAGCGCCTTATTGACCTCGAAATAGGGATTTTCGGTCGTTGCGCCGATGAGCGTAATCGTGCCGTTTTCGACCCATGGCAGCAGCGCATCCTGCTGGCTTTTGTTAAAGCGGTGTACTTCGTCGACAAACAGAATGCTTTTGCGCCCGACGAGTGCATAGTTTTGTTTGGCGGTTTCGATGGCGTCACGGATATCTTTGATGCCCGCAAGTACAGCATTTATCGACAAAAACTTCGATTTTGTCGTATTGGCAATGATACGGGCAAGCGTCGTTTTTCCCGTTCCCGGCGGCCCATAAAAAATAACGCTCGACAGCTGATCGGCTTCGATTGCCCGCCGCAGCAGCCGTCCTTTGGCTAAGATATGCGATTGTCCCCAGTATTCATCGAGTGTTTGGGGGCGCATGCGCGCAGCAAGCGGTTCGTGCTGCGGCAGCGGTTCCTGGCGTTTGGGCTTATCAAATAATGACATATTGGCGTTATCCTTTGGGGGAGGGATGGCGCGGCGTATCGCAGATAGCCGCGCCCCGTGCCCGTATTGCCGCAGGCAATAGGGCCGGCCACATATCATACCCGCAAATTGTAAATAAATGCACGACATTGTATGCGTTTTGGCTTAAGATATTTGCGCCGCTTGTGGCTTTTTTACGAAGGAGTGGTTATGCAGCTTAGTGAACGGATTATGCAGATTTTTGGCGAGATTGCGAAGGTGCCAAGACAGTCAAAGCACGAGGAGAAGATTTCGGCGTGGCTGGTGGAACGCGCGAAGGCCGATGGATTTGCGGTGGATT
>JAEEGL017004125.1_pt1 | contig 12393 bp, 9 predicted proteins | sample 9134231 | NCBI WGS metagenome assembly JAEEGL01 (sample SAMN16246548, study PRJNA631951) | gut metagenome | biome: gut microbiome; feature: rumen; material: fiber-attached | host: Bos | place: Iran: Karaj | collected 2018-10 | reverse complement strand
TTATCACGTGGGAAGCATTCGGAAGTGGCTTGGCGTACCCGATGGTGCAATTGTTGTATCAAAGGATGAGTTTGTCATGGGTGCGCTTACAGGTGATACTGATTTCACTGAGCTTAGAGCAATGGCGCAGCAGGAGAAAACAGAGTATCTCGAGACCGGTGATCAGGAACTGAAAAGTCATTTCAGAAAGCTGTTAGCGGATGCTGAGGAATCACTCAGCGACGGACTCGATCCGTTCCTTATGTCTGATAACAGTGCTGAATACTTAAAGACAGTTGAGCTCGACAGCATCATAAGCAGAAGAAGTGTCAACTACAGGTGTCTCTACAAAGCGCTTAGTGACATGCCGTTATGCGGCAAGGCCTTCAGACTGCTTCCTGAGATCACAGGCGGTGATGACGGTTTGGATTATGCGTACACTCCATTTATGCTTCCGATAGTGCTGGATATAGATTTTATCAGGAGAAGCGCTATTACTGAGGAAGGTAAGAAGATAACCCGGGATGTCTTTGAACGACACCTGGCAGAGCGCGGAATCTATGCTCCTGTCTTGTGGCCTATTTCAGAGGAGGCAGCGGCAGCCTGTGAGAACTCAAAGAGCTTTTCGGAAAACATGCTGACCTTCTGGATTGATCAACGCTATGACAGGTTCGATATGGAGCATGTAGCGGAAGTGCTGTCCGATGAACTTAGCAGATTATAAGCTATCGGGGAAGATATATTACAGATGAAACTAAGTGTAATTGTACCTGTCTACAACATGGCAGGAGATGATAAATTAAAGCATTGTCTGGATTCGCTTGTTAATCAGACATTACCGGATGGTGATATAGAGATCATAGCAGTTGATGACTGCTCCACTGACAACTCCCTGGAGATCATGGAAGGATACGAGAGAAGGTATCCTGAGAGATTCATAGCTCTGCACAGTCCTGTAAATCATCATCAGGGAGGTGCCAAGAACATAGGGCTTGGCGTTGCGCAGGGTGAGTGGATCGGCTTTATTGATGCGGACGACTGGGTGGTACCGGATTACTATGAGCGGCTTCTTAAGAGAGCCGAGGAGACCGGAGCGGATATGGTCGGATGCGACTACAGTCTTGTGGATCACTACACCTTTGAGCCGGGACAGGTGGTGCATAACAACAATGCCGAGCAGACCGGAGTGATGAATGAGGAGAAGTACAGAAAACTTCTTCTGGATACCGGAAGCCTCGTGGTCAAGATATATCGCAGATACATAGTTCTGGGAGATATGAAGAGTGTCGGAGAAAAGCTGGATGTTTTCCCTGAGGACATTTTCTATGAGGACAATGCAGTCAGCAACACCTGGATGCTCAGGGTTAAGCATTTTGAATATATTGAGGAACCGCTGTATTTTTATTATCAGCATGACACTTCAACAGTACATACAATTTCAAAGAAGAATCTGGAAGACAGAATGACAGCAGGCAGGCAGATACTTGCAGAGGCCAGGGAAAACGGCTATCTTGAGACCTACAGGCCTGAGATAGAATTTATGTATACTGTTCTGTTCTATGTGAATACACTCTTTTCCGCTATGCCCAAAGAGCAGCATATTAGCGGCTGTTACGCATTTGCCAAACAGATGGGCAGGGAGATGAAGGAGGCTTTTCCGGATTTCCAGGATAATCCATATTATAAAGAGAGAATCCATGCTGAGGAGAAGAAGCTCATAGGGATGCAGATGAAATCCCATCTTCTTTTTTATATATATTACAGACTGCTCTGGTTTTACAGAGATCTTAGAAAGAAAAAGAGTTAAGAGGATAAGTAATTGCACGAACGTATTTATGTATGTCACACCTTTTATCATGTTTATGTGGCATGCCTGAAGGAATTTCATATATTACACCAGTTTGCCGGCAAGGGAAAAGCGGGCGAAGGAAGTGAAAGAGCTGGCAGGGCGACACTGGTGCTGTCAAAGATGAGTAACAAATTCGGTTCGATGGTGGACAGGGCAAGGGACTGCGGACTGTTTGAAGAGGTGGTTGAGTACGATGAGAAGGTTGACACCTTTTTCCCTGAGTTAAAACCTCTTCGCACCAATACGGGAAGTCTTCCCAAGAATATGCTCAACAGAATTAAGTTCTGTAAGAGATTTGCGCAGCTCCAGGAACCATATGTGCCGGTTGATTTTACTAAGTATAAGGATATATATGTCTTCTGTGATTCGGATCCGATCGGATATTATCTGAATTATAAGAAGATAAGGTATCACGCACTTGAGGATGGTCTTAACTGTATCAAGTACGGTGATCAGGCGAGGTATGATAACAACGGACATTTCAGGTTTAAGGCATGGCTTGCATCGACAGGACTTATTTTCATTCAGAACGGATGGGGCAGATATTGCATAGATATGGAGGTCAATGACATCTCCATTTTGGATTATCCGTGTCCTAAATATATCGAGGTACCAAGGGACCCGCTTGTGGATGAACTCACAAAGTCGGATAAAGAGCTGCTCCTTAAGCTCTTTGTGGAGAATATGGATGAGCTGAAGAAACAGCTCGATGAGGGTAAAGATAAGCCGAGAGTCCTGATTTTGTCAGAGCCACTCTGCGACCTTGAGACCAGAGAGCGTCTGTTCCGTGATCTTGTGAATGAGTACGGAACGGTTGATGGCAGGGAAGCTATAGTTATGATCAAACAGCATCCCAGGGATTATCTGGATTATGCAAAGCTTTTCCCTGATGTGATTCTTCTTGCGGGAACCTTCCCCATGGAGATGCTTAACTTTATAGAAGGCTTGAAATTTGATAAACTAGTATCTGTTTATACGGTGGTGGATTCCATCAGATTCGTTGATGAGAAGGTATTTCTGGGCGATGACTTCATGGATAAATATGAGGCGCCTGAGATACACAGGCTCAACGAACAGATAATAGATGATTAGTTATAAGTACAAGCGTTTTTGAGGAGATATATGAGAAAGATTTATCAAAAGATGATGGTCCTGTTGGACGGTCGTCAGAAAAGACAAATGGTGCTCATAGTTTTTATGATGCTGATGGGTGGTATCTTGGAGACCATGGGAATCGCCATGTTGCTACCGGCGATGACAACTGTTCTGGAGCCGGATAAGATATCTGAGAGCAAAAAGTTATATGCGGTTTATAATCTGCTTGGATGCACCAGTGTCAAACAATTTGCAATAATAATCTTCGTATCCATAATAGTGATATTTGTGGTGAAAAACATCGTTCTGTTTCTGATAAATGTGGTGCAGCTGCGATTCGTTTACACCAACCAGTTCGCGACTTCAAGGCGCATGATGATCAACTTCATGCAAAGGCCTTATGAGTATTATCTGAATGCAGACACATCGGTCATTCAGAGAAATATAACCTCTGATGTAAACAACATGTACGGACTGATTCTCAGCAGTCTGCAGCTGATTTCAGAGATGATTGTTTTCGCATGTCTGGTAGTAATGCTACTGTTCATGGATGTCAGGATGACATTATTCATATCAACTCTGCTAGTGGTGGTGCTTTTGATCATTAAATATATCATCAAGCCTATCATGGTTAAGGCAGGACAGGACAACCAGGACTATTACAGCGGACTTTTTAAATGGATTGAAGAGTCCGTTATGGGAATAAAAGAGATTAAGATAGCCAATAAGGAGAACTACTTCATAAACGGCTATGCGGATTGCGGAGCAGGTTATGTCAATGCGGTTCAGAAGTATAATCTCTACAACTCAACCCCAAGACTTCTGATTGAGACTATAAGCGTGGCCGGAATGGTTGGCTATATGCTCATCGTGATCATAGGAGGCAAGAGCCTCACGGATATGGTGGGACTTGTCACCGTTATGGGAGCAGCTGCGGCAAGGCTTCTTCCCAGTGCCAACAGAATTAACAATTATCTCACTTCAATAGCTTATTTTGAACCTTTCTTCATGAATGTAAGTGACAATCTGCAGGAGGAGATCAACGACGGTTCTGTTTCTTACAAGGCCGAGGATTACAGAAATATGAAGGCGGTGGAAAAGCTCCCTGTCCACAAGGCAATCGAGCTTAAAAACATCACCTATCACTACCCGAATTCTGATGCGTACATTCTGAAGAATGCGGACATGACCATACCTGTTGGAAAATCCATCGGTATTGTGGGTACGTCCGGTGCAGGTAAGACCACAATAGTTGATATAATGCTGGGACTTCTGAAGCTGGAGACAGGAGAGATCCTGGCAGACGGCGTAGAAGTCAGAGAGCATTACCCGGAGTGGCTTAAGAATATCGGATACATTCCGCAGACCATTTTCATGCTGGATTCTACTATCCGTAAGAATGTGGCATTCGGTGTTCCGGATGAGGATATAGATGATGAAAAGGTTTGGGCGGCACTGAAGGAGGCCCAGCTTGATGAATATGTGAGAGGCCTTCCCGAAGGCCTTGATACCGCCATCGGTGAGCGCGGAATCAGACTTTCAGGCGGTCAGAGACAAAGAATTGGTATTGCCAGAGCTCTGTTCGAGGATCCGGAGGTTCTGGTTCTGGATGAGGCTACCAGTGCTCTTGATAATGAGACTGAGGCGGCTATCATGGATTCCATCAACAGACTCCATGGCAAGAAGACACTTATCATAATCGCACACAGACTTCAGACTATAGAAAAATGTGACATGGTCTACAGAGTAAACGGCCAGAAGGTGTCACAGCAAAGATAACTAATAAACCTGGGCAGGAGAGAAAGGGATGCTTACTATCAGATCCATAAAAACTGTTTTATTCAGATTAAAAAAATATCAGGCTCCGACAGAGAAATGGATTTTCCCGGTCATTCTGTTTCTGTACCCTTTTATCGGTGTGGCACAGGGCGTGGATGTCACAGACACCACCTACAGCCTGGGGAATTATGAGTTCTCAGGTACTCTTGATCCCATGTGGATGCTGGCGACATTTCTTCCCAATGTACTGGGTAAGATATTCACACTGCTTCCCGGAGGCGATACCCTTTTGGGAATGAATATCTATTGTACATTTCCCATAATAATCACGGCGCTGTTTGCATATTATATGCTGCAGAGATGGATGCCGGGCTGGATGCTGTTCATTGGAGAGATAATAGCTGAGAGCCTCTGCTGGTGTCCGAGAGTGATTTTGTATAACTACCTGACATATATGTTCTTTACGTTGGGAGTGCTTTTCCTTTTGCATGCCATGACGGATTATAACCAGACCAGATACAAATACATTCTGGCAGGCGCCTTTTTAGGTGCCAATGTGATGGTCAGATTCCCTAATATCGTGGAAGTGATCATGATAGTAATTCTTTGGTATTATCTGGGCTTACACAAAAGAAGCAGAGAGGAGATCCTCAGAAAGACCGGGCTTTGCATACTGGGCTTTGCCATCGGATTCTTTGTTCCTTTCATAATAATCTGCTTCATGTACGGATTTGGTGCTTATCCCCAGATGATAGGAGCACTGTTTACCATGTCGGAGGGAGCTTCTGACTACTCGGGACTTGGCATGATCGCTTCAATAGTGGGAGCATGGTTCAGAAGTCTACGTCACATGCTTATCATCATCCCGTTTATGATAGCTGCTGCGATTATGCTCATGCTTAGACCCGGCAGATTCTATTGGGCCAAGAGGCTCTTATATGTGGTGGGACTTCTGGCTCTTGCACATTATTTCTATTCATCTGGGATAATCACCAGAAGCTACCATTACTATGATTCAATGTTTGAGGCGGCGATGATGTTTCTCATTGCGGGTCTGTGCTTCCTTGTACTCGGAACGCTGAGTATATGTCACGGCCAGGCATCGGAGAGATCATATTGCCTTGCTTCCATACTGATAATTCTAATCACACCTCTTGGCAGCAACAATTACACATATCCCGTGCTCAATAATCTCTTCATAGTGGCGCCAGTTATTCTGTGGATGTTCAGAAGAGTAAGACAGGCAGCAGGCAGCAGTGAGCTGAACTTCACCTGGAAGGCTATGTTTGGAATGATACTCACTGTTATCTGTGTTCAGGGTATACTGTTCCATTTTAACTACAGCTTCGTGGACGGTACAGACGGGGAGAAGAGAACAATCCTTATCGGTTCTCAGGACATACCGAGGGCTAAAGGAATGTACACGACTCAGTCAAATGCTGAGACACTTACTGAGCTTCATGACTTCATCAGGAAAGAAAACAGAGCTTCTGACAAGTTACTTCAGTTCGGAAAGGCTCCGGGACTTTCATACCTGTTTGGCATGCAGCCCGCGATTTTCAGCACCTGGCCGGATCTTGATTCCAATACTGTGGACAAATTCGATACTGCTCTGGCAGAACTCGAAACACTGTCTGAAGAGGAGCTTCCGCTCATAGTTGTGACTCCCGGTTTTGACGGAGAAGTCAGTGCAGAAGCTAAGTATGAGCATTTAGTGGACTTTATGGAACTTCGGAAGTATAATAAGGTCTTTGATAACAATCGTTTTGTAGTTTACGCAGTAGACTAAGATTTATTTCCGGTTACAGAAAGTGAGGATCAGTATAGTATTTATGGAAGTTAGTCAGAAGAAGGATATTTTTGACAAGATTATGTCATTGCCTGTCCTTAATATATTTGAACCATTTTATAAAAAGCACAAAGAAGGTCTTATGTATCTCTTTTTTGGAGGACTGGCATTCTTTTTAAGCATCTTTCTTTTCTGGTTTATGGATAGCGTGATGCACCTTAACGAGGTAGTCAACAACACCATTGACTGGGTAATCTGTGTAGCGTTTCAGTTCTTTACTAACAGGACATGGGTTTTTGATGGTAAGGTTGATACGAAGACAGATTTCATTAAACAGGCCGGTGCTTTTACAGCAGGAAGACTTTTTACCCTTGTAGTTGAGGACCTTTTGATCTTTATCTTCATTACACTTATGGGATTCCCCAAGATGCCGGTTAAGCTTGGAGCTACCTTTATTGTTATTGCTCTCAACTATATTATTAGTAAATTGATAGTTTTTAAAAAGAAAGACTAAATGACTACAGGTATTTTGCTTGGAGGAACATTTTATGCGTATAAATTTTAACGTGCCACCTTTCACCGGAAAGGAAATGGACTATATCAAAATCTGTGTAGAGAATCAGAAGATCTGCGGTGACGGTGAATTCACCGAGAAGACCAATAAATGGTTCGAGGACAGAACAAAGGTCAGCAAGTGCCTGCTCACAACATCATGCACACATGCGACTGAGATGGCTGCAATACTCGCCGGAATAAAAGAGGGCGATGAGGTCATAATGCCGTCCTACACTTTCGTATCCACTGCTAACGCATTTGTACTTCGTGGTGCGAAGGTAGTTTTCATCGACATCCGTCCCGATACAATGAATATGGATGAGAATCTGATAGAAGCTGCCATAACACCAAAGACCAGGGCAATTGTTCCTGTTCACTATGCGGGTGTGGGTTGTGAGATGGACACCATCATGGATATCGCTAAGAGACATAACCTCTTTGTAATAGAGGATGCAGCTCAGGGTGTGATGGCTACATATAAGGGCAAAGCCCTCGGAGCAATAGGCGACTTCGGTAATTACAGCTTCCATGAGACCAAGAATTACAGTATGGGAGAGGGAGGAGCGCTTCTCCTTAGAGATGAGACCTTTGTTGATGATGCTATTATCATCAGGGAGAAGGGCACGAATCGTACGCTTTACAAGCTCGGTAAGGTGGATAAATACAGTTGGCTTCAGCCCGGTTCCTCATATCTTCCAAGCGATATGAATGCGGCTTATCTGTATGCGCAGCTTCAGCTTGCAGATGAGATAAATGAGGACAGGCTTTCACATTACAACAGATATATGGAAGCGCTTCGTCCGCTTGAAGAAAGTGGGCTCATAGAACTTCCTTATGTACCTGAGGAATGTGTTCACAACGCTCATATGTTTTATATCAAGTGCAAAGATGGTGATGAGAGAGGAGAGCTTATAAACTATCTCAAGGCAAACGACATTCTCCCGGCATCACATTATGTTCCTCTTCACAGCTCTACTGCAGGACTTAAATACAGTAGATTCAACGGCGAAGACAGATATACCACCAAGGAGAGTCTTAGACTTTTAAGACTTCCTATGTACTATAAACTGACTGATGATGATATTGATGAGGTAGTTTTGAGAGTAAAAGAGTTCTACAAAGCCGTCTGATCAATCAGGGATTGAGCAATCTATAATACAGGTATGGAAAATAACAGAGGTAAAAGCAATAATAGTTTTATAGGAACAAGTCTCATGGTCATGGCGTTTGCTGTGGTCGTGGGGCTTTTGTACGATTATTTCTTTGATCTCAACGATGATGTCCTCATGAAGGATATACTGTCCGGCGCATTTACAAGTATGCCGGAAGCCCATAATATTCAGATGCTTTATCCGATAAGCTATGTGATCAGCAGATTCTACAAGCTGGCAAGGTCTGTGGACTGGTATGGATTATTCCTTCTTATTTGTCAGTATTTCAGTGTTACTGTTCTGATCGTGCATTTTTCTGAAAAAAAGCTCCTGAGGAAAGCGGGTTTACTGCTGTTTTTTTCTGGATTTTTGATGGGGCATCTTGTAATCGTTCAATACACCTTCACTGTGGCACTTCTTTGTGCAACAGCTGCGATTCTGTTTGCGGAGAAAAAAGATGTCGCTGCAGCGGTACTGGTAACGATTGCATTTCTCATCCGTTCAGAGATGACACTTTTAATGCTGCCGTTTGTCCTTCTGGTTCTCTTCTACAGATTCATGGATGAGAAAAAGGATATAGGAGTTATCAGGAAATATTCTGTTCTTATGGCGAGTATTGCACTTTGCCTTGTGGTCTCTGAGCTGATCCATTTTGCGGGTTACAGTTCCAAGGAGTGGAGAGAGTTCACCTCTTTTTTTAACAGCAGAACGGATATTTATGACTTCTATCAGATACCTGACTATGCTGAACATAAGGATTTCTACGACTCTATTGGCATGAGGGAGAGCGAATACGAGCTTCTTGTTAACTACAATTTCGGGATAGATGAGGACATAGATGCACAGAGGATGCGTGCTATTGCTGATTATGCGGCGTCTATCAGACATGAGAGGGGGCTTGCTGAGAAGGTAAAGGACGTCCTCCCTGAGTATTTATACAGACTTAGAAGCATAGGACTTCCAAAGAGCTTCGAATATCCGATGACGGATGCGCCTTGGAATATTGTGACGTTGTTGCTGTATCTGTTTGTGATTGTGCTGCATCTCATGAATGGGGCTGCAGGAACATCAATGACAAGAAGGCTTGGAGATATTATCTGGAGGCTTGCAATTCTGTTTGGAGGCAGGACTTTGCTGTGGATGTATATTCTGGTTAGGGGCAGGGATCCCATCAGGATAACACATTCACTTTACCTCCTTGAGATAATAGTGCTGATGCTGCTCATGGAGAAGGGAATCTCAGTAGGAAAAACCACGGACAGTGACAATGAGAGAACCTCTGCGGTTGAATCAAAGCCTAATGGATCAGAAGATTCCGCAAATACCGGCGGGATCGACAGGAGTAATCTGACAGTAACAAGACTGGGCGTGTCCTTCAGCGTGATTCTTTTACTTGTGGGAGTGGCATACATACCGTTCCAGGCAAATATAACGAGAACAGAATGTGAGGGCAGACAGGAATACAATAAGCCTTATCAGGAACTTGAGAAATATTTTCGTGATCACAACAGAAATTTCTATTATATGGATGTATATACTTCTGTTGCATATGAAGACAATGGATATACATATTCGCAGAAGATGTTTGGCGAAACAGATAACAGAGCTGTTAACTGGACTTTACTTGGAGGCTGGGCATCAAAGAGCCCTGCGGAGAAGTCCAAGATGAGATATTTTGAGCTCGAGCCCACAGTAGAGGAATCAATACTGCTGGATAAGGTATATCTTGTGTCTGATAAGGACACAGATGTCGACTGGGTTAAAGCGTATTTTGCGGACAAATCAATGCCGGTGAGCGTGGATAAAGTTGAGGATGTCGCCGGAGAATTTACGGTATATGCTGTGAGATACGGGGAGTGAAAAATGCTTACGGAATCTATGGGTAGAAGCAACAAAGGGTGAACTATTAAAGGAAAGCCTGGCTTAGTATGAGGACACTGATATGAAGGTGATGACCGGTGAGAAAATCTATCTACAGCCAATTGAGATGGATGACACGGATAATATAGTTAAATGGCGCAACAATCCGCGCGTCAGAAACAACTTCATATATAGGGAGATCTTCACCAAAGAGGGACACGAGAACTGGATGAAGACCAAGGTCGCATCCGGTGAAGTGGTGCAGCTCATAATCTGCGTAAAGGAATCCGGACGCCCTGTTGGAAGCGTGTATCTGCGGGATGTTGATATGAAGGAGAAGAGTGCTGAATACGGCATTTTCATCGGTGAGGATGATGCACTGTCAAAGGGCTATGGCAATGAAGCAGCGACACTTATGTGTGAATATGCTGCATCGGAACTGGGGCTTAAACACCTGATTCTCAGGGTGTTCTGCGATAATGAACCCGCCAGGAAGAGCTATGAGCATGCAGGCTTTAAGAAGTGCCGGGACCTTCCCGGCGTTGAATGCTCTGACGGTGAGATCAGGGATATGATACTAATGGAAAAAGAATTATGGTAAAATAGGCGTATGCATAACAAATTAGTGAGTTTTATCATTCCGTGCTACCGCTCGGAGGAGACAATTGAAGACGTTATAAATGAGATCGAAGGCGCCATGGACATGCTGGTGCTTTACAGCTACGAGATCATTCTGGTGAATGACTGTTCCCCTGATAACACCTGGGGAAAAATTTGTGAGCTTGTAAAGGAGCATGATGAGATTCATGGTATAAGTCTCGCTAAGAATTTTGGACAGCATGCTGCACTTATGGCAGGCTTCAATGCGGCTAAGGGCGATATTATCGTATGCCTGGATGATGATGGACAGACTCCCGCTGACGAGGTTGGTAAGCTTCTTTATCAGATTGAAAAGGGAGCGGATGTGGTCTATGCACGCTATGCCCACAAGCAGCACAATATTTTCAGGAATTTCGGAAGTGCCATGAATGAGTGGATGGCACATGTGATGCTTGGTAAACCGAAGGATCTGTTCGTGTCCAGCTATTTTGCCGTGAGAAGATTTGTGGTAGATGAGATGGTTAAGTACAAGTCATCTTATCCCTATGTAATAGGTCTTGTACTGAGGACTACGCGCAATATCGTGAATGTGGACGTAACTCACAGAGCGAGGACTGTTGGCAGCAGCGGCTACACCTTCTCCAAACTGATGGCACTTTGGATCAATGGATTTACAGCATTCAGTATCAAACCGCTGAGGATAGGTACCCTTATGGGGGCTGTCATTGCGTGCTTTGGTTTTCTGTACGGTATATATACAATAATCAAGAAGCTGCTGTATCCCGATCTTCCGATCGTAGGATTCAGTGCCCTGATGTCCATGCTGACATTTATGAGCGGAATGCTCATGCTGATGGTAGGACTGACAGGTGAGTATATAGGTCGAATTTATATATCTCAGAACAATAATCCACAATATGTGATCCGTGATGAGGTCGAACATGAGCAGTCAGAAAAGAGTGAATAAGACCTGGCCCAGGCCGGTCTTATTTAGTGTTATGCTGTCTCTTGCAATTGTATGGGGATATCAGCTGGAAAATAATGATCATATAGAATTATCAGATCGGCAGGGGCTTATAACCTTTGTCGTTTTAACTGTCGGAATCTATCTTATTATCAGTATATGTTTTAAAATAAAAGACCTGCTTAGAAAGAGTTCGGAGAAGAAGCAGGAGCCAATACAGATCGTTAACAGTAAGGAGGCGGAGGCAAGCAGAAAAGCATACACCAAAGGAAAGTTTTTCGTTGTCTGGATGGGAATTGCGCTCTGTAGTTTTGTGGTTCTGCTGGGGGTATACCCGGGATTCTTCGTCTACGATGCGCAGACTGAGGTCACAGAAGTACTAACAAGAAGCTTTACAACGCATCATCCTTTGCTTCATGTGCTTTTGCTGGGCGGCAGTGTAGCCTTCTTTCACAAGATCACAGGTGATTACAATATCGGTATCTTTGCATACACAGTGATGCAGATGCTGGTGATGACCTGGATCTATACTTATATTCTGAATTTTTTGAAGAAAAACGGTGCAACACGTTTGTTCAGAATGATAACAGGGGCATTCTTCGGGATTTTCCCTACAGTTGTTATGTACACGCTCTGCTCAAGTAAGGACGGACTGTTTTCGGCTTTTCTGGTTTTGACAGTGATCCTCATTCTGGAGTGGGAGGAACTTGAGAACAAGGCACAGAAGAGAACCAGGCTTATTTGGATAGTCATAAGTGCAGTTCTTATGATG
>JAEEGL015712661.1_pt1 | contig 12393 bp, 9 predicted proteins | sample 9134231 | NCBI WGS metagenome assembly JAEEGL01 (sample SAMN16246548, study PRJNA631951) | gut metagenome | biome: gut microbiome; feature: rumen; material: fiber-attached | host: Bos | place: Iran: Karaj | collected 2018-10 | reverse complement strand
TTACCAAGCTTGTTCTTTGTCTGGCTGGTAAACATAGGATTATCAAGACCGATTTTAAGGGCACAGATAAGTCCGCCGCAAACATCTTTTTCGTCATATTCTTTTTTGAAGAAAGAGTTCACGCCTTTTGTAACACCATCGAGGAAGGAAGTAACGTGGGTACCACCATCCTCTGTACTCTGACCATTTACAAATGAATAAACATATTTATCAAGACTGTTTGTGTGAGTCAAAACAAACTCAAGATTCTCACCCTTGTAGCTGAAGATTTTATAAAGGGCCTTACCGTCCATTTCGTGTTCAAGCAAATCCTGAATACCGTTCTGACTTACGTAGTCCTGACCGTTACATCTTAAGAGAAGTCCAGGATTAAGGTAAGCATAATTCCAGAGTCGCTTTTCTACATACTCCATGTTGAAGTTGTATTTTCCAAAAAGCTCTGTATCAGGCTCAAACTCAAGGTAAGTTCCGTTTGGCACACCAGGCTTTGCGTTGCCGGTTTTACCGCTGATTTTTTCACCCTTCTGGAATTCTACTACGGCCATCTTTCCATCACGGATAGAAGCGGCACGGAAGTAAGAAGAAAGAGCGTTGGTAGCTTTAATACCTACACCGTTCATACCGATTGCCTGCTTGAATACGTTGTTGTTGTACTTAGCACCAGTGTTTACGTTGCTTACACAATCTTCGAGTTTTCCAAGAGGAATACCACGTCCGTAGTCGCGGATTTTTACGCGGCCGTCTTTAATTTCAATATCAATTTTTTTACCAAAGCCCTGAGAGAACTCATCGACAGAGTTATCGATTCCTTCCTTAAGGAGAATGTAGATACCGTCGTTTTCGTTTGAACCGTCGCCGAGGGAACCGATATACATACCTGGGCGGAGTCGGATATGCTCAAGACCTTCAAGGTGCTGGATGGAATTTTCGTCGTAAACACCAGGTTTAGCTGGGGCTGCAGCTTTAGTTGATTTTGCAGGAGCCTTGGCTGGTGCTTTAGCAGCTGATTTTGCAGGTGTCTTTGCGGGTGCGGCCTTTACAGCTGTTTTTGCTGGAGCTGATTTTTTAGCAGCAGTTTTTTTTGCAGGAGCCTTAGCCGCTGTCTTTGCAGCAGTTTTTGCCGTAGGTTTAGCAGCTGATTTTGCAGTTGTTTTAGTACTTGTTGATTTTTTTGCAGCAGCAGCCTTTTCCGCTGCCTGCATAGCAGCAATACGAGCCTGAAGCCCGGTTTTCTTTTCTGACATTTTGATCCCACCCAAAAATGTTTATTATAATAGTAGAATTTTATTATGAGATGCCGGTAAAGTCAAGTGGTAAACAATAACTGTAATGTTATAAAGTTTTATTCTTCAACTTCAACGACTGTCCATCCATCAGGAATACCATGCACACCACTCCAGAACTCTGCATCTTTAACTTTGATAAAAGTACCCTCCGTTGAAACTCCTGAAAGCCAACCAGCAGTACAAGCGACAGCTGTAACATCTTTTGCTAAACATTTAATTTCACACAGCTTTTCACACCCTGAAAACATCGATTCATAGCAATATGAAACAAGTGTTGGGGCTGGTAAATCAGGAGCTGTTATTAAACTGGTACATCCTAAAAACATAGAATCATAACAATTGAGTTCAAGTATTGTTGCTGATAAAGCAGGAGCAGATGTCAAACTAGTACATCCAGAAAACATTTTATAATAACAATAGTAGGAAAGCGTATTTGCAGGCAATGATGGCGCAGAAGACAAGCTGGTGCAACCTGAGAACATAGCATAATAACAACACGATGTTAGTGTTTTCGCAGGCAAAGAAGGCGCTTTTGTTAAGCTAGAGCAACCAGAGAACATAGATTCATAACAACTATTAGATAAAGTTGTCGCTGATAAAGTCGGTGCTGACGTCAAACTAGTACATCCAGAAAACATAGATTTATAGCAATTATCAGCAAGTTTAGTTACAGGCAATGATGGTGCTGATGACAAACTTGTACAACCAGAGAACATTGCTGAATAACACGAATTAGCTAATTTTTGTGCCGATAGTGTAGAAACTTTTGCAAGACTCGTGCAACCAGAGAACATATTCGCATAACAAGAGTTCTTTAGTACCAATGCCGACAAAGAAGGTGTTGTTGTTAATCCCGTACATCCCGAAAACATAGAATGACAACAATAATCAGCTAATTCCGATGCTGATAAATCCGGAGCCTTTGTTAAATTAGTACATCCAAAAAACATAGAAGAATAGCAAGAAACATCAAGTGTTTTAGCTGGCAAATATAGTTTCTTTGTATCATGATTCTTAATATGTGTATTAGATTTAAATAAATACATAAAAGCACTTGCAGTAACTTTAGAAGCAGAAGGATTCCAATCACCTGTTTGTTGATCGATAGTAATAAGACTCATAACATTACCATAGATATAACAATCAGATGAACAATTAATATTCATTTTTTTAGAATCATTATTTTCAGACTTTTGCGCATAGAAACTAATTCTATCCCCTTTTCCTACAGTTATAGTATTTTTTGCATTAATTAGATCAGAACCGTTCTTTGAATAATTAAGAGTACTCCAAGGATTTGTTATTGTAATAGTACCTGATGTTAGGAATTCAAGAGTTAACGGTTCATCAAAATCCCACTTAGCATAAAGTGTTACATCCGAATTGATAATAGTATTAAAATCAAATGGATCTGAAGAAAGATGCTGTCCTTCATCCATTGAAGTATACCAATCGACAAAATTATAACTTTTTCCAACTCTATATGGATTTCTTGGTCTTTCTACTTTCTGTCCACCTTTTATTGTTTGACTTGAAACTGCATTTCCATCTCTTGTGTTAAACGTTACCGTATAGTTTATTGGATTCTTTTTCCAACCTGCATAAACAGTAATATCGTTTGTCAATGGTGAATCAAAATTAAATGTTGTTAAAAAAGACATTCCTCCATCTATTGAAATATACCAATCAACAAAACTATAACTTTCAGAAGCTATAGATGGCTTTATAGGATCAGAAGGTCTTGTTACCTTTTGTCCACCTACAACCGTTTGACTAGGAATTGTATTTCCACCTCTTGAATCAAAGTTTATTGTATATGTAATTGTAGTAGGATTCCATTTTGCATATAGTGTAATATCTGAGGTTATTGTTGTATTGAAGTTAAAAAGAGATTGGTCGCCTTCAGATACAATATACCAACCTGCAAAACTATATTTTTCGGAAACTGTGGCTTGTTTTGTTGGATCCGAAGGCTTTGCTACTTTTTGTCCACCTGTTATTATTTGACTTGAAATTTCAGTTCCACCATTAGAATCAAAAGTTACTTTATAAGTTATAGAGAGTACACTCCATTTTGCATAAAGAGTAATATTTTTAGTTACAGGAGTTTTTTCAAAATCAAAAGGAGTCGAATAATCTGTTGAAGTATACCAGCCAGCAAAACTATAACTTTCTGAAACACTTGCAGTCTTTGTTGGATTTTCAGGTCTTGTTGCTTTCTGGCCGCCTATTACTGTTTGTGATGATACAGTACTTCCGCCCTTGGAATTAAAAGTTACTGTATATGTAATAGTAGTTGGATTCCACTTTGCATAAAGAGTAATATTATTAGTAACCGGTGTATCAAAATCAAAAGGTTTTGAAGAAAGGGTCTGGCCGTTATTTGTTGAAGTGTACCAGCCGGCAAAAGTATATTTTTCTGAATCGGTAGCAGCTTTTGTAGGATTAACTGCAGGTCTTGTTGCTTTCTGGCCGCCTGTTACTGTTTGAGATGATACTGAAGTTCCGCCATTTGTATTAAAAGTTACTGTATATGTAATAGTAGTTGGATTCCATTTTGCATAAAGAGTGATATCTGATTTTATCTGAGAATTAAAATTAAATGCTGAAGAAAGAGTCTGTCCATTATCTGCAGATGTATACCAGCCGGCAAAAGTATACCCTTCTGAAACTACAGCTTGTTTTGTTGGATCCACTGGTCTTTCTGCTTTCTCTCCATATTTAATTGTTTGATTTGCAACAGAGCTTCCCCCCATTGAATCAAATTTCACTGTAAATGTAACAGGAATTGCTGTCCACTTTGCATAAAGTGTAATATCAGATCTTATTGGTGTATCAAAATTAAAAGCTTCTGTAGAAAGAGATACTCCGTTATTTGTTGAAGTATACCAGTTTTCAAAAGAATAACTTTCTGAAATAATTGCATTTTTTGATGGATTATTCGGTCTTGCTGCTTTATCACCACTTGCTACTCTCTGGCTGACAATTGTACCTCCACCATTTGTATTAAAATTTACAGTATAATAAATTCTTTTCCACTCTGCAGTAAGAGTTATGTCCTTTGAAACTAAGTCATCCTCCTTTATTCTGTCGTGATCTATACACCAGCCCAAAAATTCATAATCCTGAAGACTTAATTCCGGGAGTCTTGCAGTTGTAATCTCTGTACCTTTAAGCAAAACCACAGGCTTAGGAGCAGAACCATATTGGTTTTCATAAATGATTGTAACTACATCCTTATCCCAAACTCCAGTAAGAGTTACTTCATGTGTAACTACATATTTTCCCGATTCTGCCTTTTTTGAGTTTTCATCAAACCATCCGGTAAAGACATGTCCATCTGAAGTTAAAACAGGCAGCTGTTCATCAGAAAGAATTGTCGTTGCCTCTACCTGTATTGCAGCCGGAGCTGAACCTATCTCTGTTTCAAATTTAATTTTAAATTTCTGAACAGTCCAGTGAGCTGTTAATGTTACATCTTTTGTTACCTTGTACTGACGTTCAACAGTAATCTCTTCATCTTCGATAAACCAACCATTAAATGTACAATATGCTGCACTTATTATTGGGAGTTGTTCATTTGTAAGAACCGTATCTTTCTTTATTACAATACTAGCAGGTGCAGAACCATGTTTGGTTTCGTATTTAATTGTGTAAGTAATATCAGTTATCGTCCACTTTGCATAAAGAGTTATATTTGAGTTTACAGGTGTATCGAAATCGAAAGGCTGTGAAGAAAGTGTGGTACCATTATCTGATGAAGTATACCAGTTTTCAAAAACAAATCGTTCTGTTTCTGAATCTTGCTTTGTTGGATTTTGAGGTTTTGAAACCTTATGACCACCTACAATAGTTTGTTTTGAAACAAAAGATCCTCCCATTGAGTTAAATTCAACAGTATATTCCTTGTAATCAGGATCAATTTCCCATTCTGCAGTCAGAGTTACATTTTTCTTTACCTTGTATTTTTCAGGAACTGCTTTTGTATCATCATCATACCATCCCAAGAAGTTATACCCATTTGATTTAAGTTCAGGAAGTTGGCTTTGCGATAACACTGTATTTTGTTTTACTGTTATTGAAGAAGGTGTAGTTCCTCGTTCAGTTTTATAAGTTACCGTACAATTTACAGATTCCTTTGAATCTGCATTCATCTCACAAGATGAAAAATTTAAGACAAGAACGATACCAAGAATGATTGTTATATATTGAAAAATACGTTTCATAATTACTTTCTCCAAATGAATACTAATAGAATATTATAATATAAAGTTATATTTTTGTTAATTTCTTTGTATCAAAATGAAATAGACAGTTTAAGTTCGAATTCATGTGATATCAGCAGCATAAAGTTACCTTTCTTTATAAAGGTAGATTTATATTTTTTTCCTCACATACAGATTTTACAATTTTCAATTGTTTTTTAGTTAGTTGTGCATAAACCTCTTTTAATTTATTAGTATGGTAGTCAGACTTACTAATATGGTATAGGAGTTCCCTAACTGCTTCGATATCTTTTGTTTTCTTTTCAGGAGGTTCTCGAGTTGGATTCGTCAATATTTTTTGAATTACATACACTGCAGGTTCCGGAACAGTTAGTGTAAAAAGATTCCCATCACGATCTGTTTTTTCAACTTCACAAGGATAATCAGAAAGAATATTTAACACACGCAACCCTTCTGATTTTATTCCAAGCGGTTTTATCTCTGTAATTCCCTTTTCACCCGCACCTAAAATACGAGTAAGAAATTCAAGCTCAAGTAAATCTTCATTATAAAAACGAGATATACCATTATCTTCATCATAAAGATAACCTATGTCTTTGAGTTTTTGAATTATGGGAATTTTTTCTTCAGGAATATTTATATTTCTATATAGAAAATCTACATCTCGAGTTTTTAAGTTTGGAATAAAATCAGTTTCAAATAATGAAGGATATAAATATTCAGCCCAACTACCTATCAACATAATATATTTTAAAATACCAAGTTCTTGAAATATTTTTATTGTTTTCCAAAATATTTCTTCTTGTTCAACTCTCATTTTAATAATTCCTTTTCAAGACTTTTTTTATCGTTTCTTAATTTCTTCAAGAGATTATTTATATCTTTTCTAATTTCTAACTTTTTATTCAATTCATCTATATCAAAAGTCTTTACATTACCTAAGAATTTTGAGATTACTTTTTTTCCTTCTCTATAATTTAAATAGAAGTATTCTTGATTACCTTTCCTTCTTTTAAATACAGAGCCTTTCGGTAAAGCATTTAATTCTGCTTCATTTCTGAGAATAAGTCTATTTGTTCGTTCCAGTTCATCCTGAAAAACGGCTTTTACAAGTTCTGACTGCATTGACACCCTTACACTACAAAACTTGACAAATCACCAAATATGTAGTGTAAGACCATATTACACTACAATTACAAGTATTTCAAGCAAATTGTAGTGTATAAAAAACAGGGTATGATGGTAATTAAAATGAAAACGGTGGTCTGGATACAAGACTTCGCATCACAAAACCACCGTTTAAGAATTACTTTTCGTCGAATGTAAGGGCACCGCGGTAGAGCTCTACATCTTTGCCCAGTTCACGACACAGGTCTTTTTTGGCACGGTCGTAATCGTCAAGATGTCTGAAACCAACTACTCGCAAAGCATAATCCAATTCGTATTCAAAGGTTCCTACATAAAGATAAACAGCATCATCAGGAACGTTGATTGTTACTCCACCAGGAAGAACATACTGATACCAGTAATTAACGTTACCAAAGATGCCGGCAGTAAAACTGTTAAGATGAACTGTTCCTGTCTTTGTAGGCTTCAATTCGGTATAGAAATATCCTTCCATGTATGGGAATAAAGCATCAAAAACCTTTTCACTGAAATCCGGCTTGAACCAGGTATCAGGTACAGTTCCAACCTTCAGGATTTTCTTTTCTTTAAAACCTTCTTCTCGTGCTGCCAGATCAATTGGCTTTGTATACTTGAGCTGACCAACAACGAGAATTCTACCCTTCTTAGGCTCTGTTGGCTTTGTAGGATCTGCCGCAAAAACTGAGCTCACAGACAAAATCATTACAAATAAAAAAGCAGTAATTTTATTGTTCATTTTTAAGTTCCTCCATGCGGTCAAGGATAGCAAGCTCCCATTCTAAGCCAGATCCCTTAAAGTATTTATACAGAATCTTAAGAGCTTTCAATTCATCTTTAGATGAATATACTCCATAAGTGTTATAGTACATAAGTCCCGGTTTGGTACAAACTACATCAACACCTGCAATACCATAATAAGTTGTAGTTGTATCTCTTCCGTTAGAAACGGTTGTACTGAAAAGCTTCATTTCAGAACCTACAGGAAGCGGCTGAAGGAAGCTTACATTAGAACTGATAGTTACAAGCAGAATTGTTGTAGATTCTGTTCTACGGTTTACATTATAAAACTTATATCCAAGGTCTGGATTCTGCTGCAAAAAGTCATTCCAGGCTTCGCAGTAACCAAATACCAGAGTTCCTTCTTTTGGACTAAGCCATTCACCATCTGCACAAGCCTTTTTAATCTTAGAAGCAGAAAGTCCTCTTGTACTTACACATCCTGTTAAAAAAAGAAGTGCAAGTCCCATGATTAATGAAAAAACAATTTTTTTCTTCATCTTTATTTTACTCCTATTTATTTTTAACGCTCAAATAATTTAACACCAACAAAGATTACCATATTTCCAACAGAATACTTACTTGCTTTTGAATTGTCATCGAATTCTGAAGCCTTTACAAAATAAGTATTAGACAGGTATTTTGCACCGATGAAAGGAGCAAATCCGGAATCTGTACAATAAGAAACTTCAAGTCCTCCACCAATTCCAAAGAAGAAAGGAAGAAGATTTGATTTTAAGAATTCTGACGGGAATACAACACCAGCTCTGGCTTCTCCAAAAGGTATAATTATAAAATTATTAATTTTGAAAGGTACATAGACATTTATCATAGGACCTATATCAAAAACACTGTCAGTCTGTACTTCTGTTTTTAAGCTTTCATATTCTCTCTTTTCTACTGTAAGTGTATCACTTAATGCACCAAAACCAATCGAAACAAAATTAGATCTGTACTGGAATTCAGCCATGAAACCATTTGCGTTTTCAGTAAGATTTCTTAAGTAACCGCCGCTTACAGACATGAAATATGGATCTTCAATAGAGAAAGCTGAACCATTCTGATTTCTTGCCTTTTCCTTATTTGAAGCTTTTTTATCCTTTGTCAAACCCTCGAACTCTGAAAGTCTCCAGCTTCCCTGATCTTCAATCCAGAAGGATTCAAAAGAAGAATCTCCGCGATTGAATACAACCTTTTTACCGGTTGCTTCTTCAGAGCTTTCCTTTACATCAATTCTTTCCGAATCTGAATGAATCTTTGACCACACAACATATGAAAGTGAACAGCGGAGTCCAAGCAGAGGATTGCTCTCAAATACATCAGATACATAAGAGCGCACATTACTTGGAGCCTTTGAAAGAACATCCTTCAGGGCCTTTTCTCCATAAGTAGAAACCATTGAATTTGAAATAAATGGCATAAGAAGTGTGAAATCATCATTTGATGAACAGGCTTTAATGAAAGCAACTGAACGCTCATCAAAGGTAACTGATTTTTTCTGGATGAATTTTGATTTTACTGTCTGCTCTACAGCAGCTGCCGGAATAGAAAAGTTTGTATTCTGACGGGCAACAGCAGACCAGGTATTTACACCGCAAACCTTATAACCGGCTTTGCTTGAAGAATCCTTAACAAGAAGAGGACCACCAGAGTTTCCTCCATCAATCTGAGCTGTATGCTGAATTACTGAAGAGATCTCAGGATCAATGAGCTCTTTGATTCTTGCAGATGAATTTGAAACTACACCCTTTCCAAGCTGCCAGCTAGGCTTTCCGGCAAGTCCCGGGAAACCGGCAGAATAAACATCATCACCATCATTAATTTTTGCACTTGTAAACTGAAGTCCAGGTCTCTTAAAGGTTGCTGGCAAAGAAATCAGTGCAACATCAATATCATCATCAGAAAAGACAACCTTCATTTCCTTAAACTCAGAAACTGAACCGTCTTCATTTTCAAATGAAAGATTTACTGTTTCATAATTTCCGGCAACATGTCTGTTAGTCACTACATAAGGAGTTCCATCAGAAGCATACCAGATAAAACCAGAACCAAAAGTTCCATTGAGGAAAGCCCCAATATAATTTGCGTAATAAGGATAACCATTACGCTCCAAAGATTCTTTTAATTCTGTAAGGAAGGTTTCATTTTCACTGGAAAGATTACCATGGACAACACATACATATTCACGAATTGATTGTGCCCATACCGAACAGGAAAGCATTGTGATTGCTGCAAGGCAAATGAGTTTACGTCTCAGATTCTTCATCTGCATCAATCTCCTTTTTTTGAAATTAACATACACTTTTATATATACATTAGTCAATATAAGAGATGCTTCTAATAGAAAATTATTAATCTATAACATTAGCTGACGGAGCTCGTTGAGAACTCGTTTTTTATCTCTTGTCCAGGTGGGAGCGATGAGAAGACGTTTTGGCGGGTCGCCGGTGAGGCGGTGGACGATGCAGTCTTGTGGGAGAAGCGGGAGGGCTTTCTTAAGAAGACTGAAGTACTGATCTTTAGTAAGAGGCTGAACACTGCCGGCTTCGTACATTTTTTCCAAAGGTGTGTTTTGCAGGACGTAGAGACTGGTGATTTTAATGCCCCACACTCCTGAGTTCTGCCCTACGACAAAACGGACGGAGTTCAGCATGTCTTCTTCGCTTTCGCCGGGGAGGCCGAAAATCAGATGGGTGACAATGTGGATGTCTGGCCCTGTCTCGCGGATTCGGCGGACTGCAGTTATATAATCCGAATTAGTGTAGCAGCGGTTTATGAGCTGACCGGTTTTCTCGTTGCTGGTTTGGAGGCCGAGTTCTACCTGAACAAAGTGCTCCTTAGAAATGTCTCCGAGGCCTCTTAAAATATCTTCCCCCAGGCAGTCCGGTCTTGTCGCTACTGCAAGCCCTGCCACTCCCTCGCAGGCCAGGGCCTCACGGTATTTTTCCAGCAGAGTCCCCGCATCTCCATAAGTCGAAGTAAAGCTCTGGAAATAGGCAATGTACTTTCCCTGTCTCTCCCCGCTGCGGCCGCGAAGTTTTGACTCAACAAGCTTCTTGCCCTGCTCTATCTGCTCTGTGATTCCCAGACTTCTAGCCGCAATAAAATCTCCACTGCCCTGCTGGGAACAGAAAACACAGCCGCCTGTCCCCTTGCTCCCGTCACGGTTGGGACAGGTGCAGCCGGCATCCAGAGAAATCTTATAAGTTTTGCAGCCGAAAACAGATTCGTAAAAAGCGGAAAGAGTCTGCATATATCAGATTATATAGTAAGAAAGTGATGGTGGGAATCCGGCAACTTAAGAGCAGAAAACGGCAAGTCGCGAAAAAGTACCTTTCTTTCAGTATTTTTCTATTATATATTTTGCGGCGGAGGTTGTTATGAAAAGCAACAAAACTTTTAACTATGTAATCTATGTTACTCTGGTACACTGTCTGACTTATTTTATCTGCGGTGTAATTTTCTCAAATCTGATGCGCTACAGCTGGTGGTGGCAGCAGCCTGTTATCTGCGATTATTTCAGAGATTTCGGAGGCACTTCAAATATCCTTGGTCCTTTTATTCAGATTATCAGGGGCCTTCTCTTTGCCTTTGTTCTTCTTCCTTTCAGATCTTTTTTTATTGAAAAAAAGCACGGCTGGCTTTACATGTGGCTCCTCTTCCTGGGAATTGGAATTATTGGCCCTATGTCAGCTGCTCCTTCATCTATCGAAGGAATAGTTTATTCAAAGCTTCCTCTTGCCTTTCATTTTATCGGCTGGCCTGAAATTATGAGCCAGACTTTACTCTTCTGCATTTTAGTATTCCGATACATGACAAAAAAAGAAGAAAAGAAATCGATTTTCCAGAAGCCCGTATTACTTGGAATTTTTACTTCCTTTGGGATATTTTTTGTTTACGCAATTGTCTCGATTATTTTTGCAATTGTTCAGAAGGTACCGATGGATGCAGAAAGAGCCGGAATTAAAAACATGCTGATGTTCTTCCTGCCTGTAGCTTTTACTTTTGTAATGACCTTGCTTACAAAACCAAAGCTGATTTACAGAACAATTATTTTGTATGTGGTTTCTGCAGCAATTTTCATTTTCTATCAGGGAGTAATTCTGAAGGAGCTGAATCTGATTTATGATATTACAGCGCCCCTTCTTCCTGCCCTGCTTTATTATCTGATAATTTCGAAAAAAGAAAAATTTTCACAGGATTCAGAAAATCTGATAAAATAGAAGCATGAAAATAATTATCCAGACGGATGATTCGGTTCAGGATACAACGCTGAGCATTACCTGCCGGGAAGTTACTCCTGAGCTTGAACGTCTTATAGAAGCATTGCGGCTTTCTGATAAAAAACTTTCAGTTCGTGTAAACGGTGAGATTCGTCTGATTGATTTGAAATCAATTTTGTATGTAGAAACTGTTGAACGTAATTCCTTTATTTATACAGAAGGCGGAGTTTTTGAAAGTCAACTTCGTTTATATGAGCTTGAAGCAATGCTGGCAGAGCACAACTTTATCCGCATAAATAAATCTACCCTTGTAAATCTGAATATGATTGAAAGCCTTAAATCTGATATAGACAGACGAATCCGCGTTACGCTGAAAAACGGCTATCAGCTGATTATTTCGCGCGCCTATGCGGAAGATTTTAAGGCCAAGCTTGGAGTGTAAGGAGATATGCAAAAAATGAAAGAGAAATTAAAACAATTTATAGAAAGCCTTCTAATTATATTTGCAGTTATCATTTTGATTTTTACAATTCCAACAAAATTTCTCGGAGAAAAAACCAGAGAATTTTCTAATCTCTTTCTGCTTGGAAGTCAGGGTCTTGCAATCAAAACAATTCTTCAATTTTTTGCCTTTTCCTTTTTAATCAATATATTCAGATTTGTATTTCTGACAGATATGATTTTCAAAAAAGCACGACCGGTTTTGAGATACCTTCTTTTCTTTCTTTCGACAAC
>JAEEGL012806301.1_pt1 | contig 12393 bp, 13 predicted proteins | sample 9134231 | NCBI WGS metagenome assembly JAEEGL01 (sample SAMN16246548, study PRJNA631951) | gut metagenome | biome: gut microbiome; feature: rumen; material: fiber-attached | host: Bos | place: Iran: Karaj | collected 2018-10 | reverse complement strand
GTGCCTTTACATAATAAATCTCCGCCTCCTGAGTTTTTGACATTTTCTGCAGCAGCATCGTATCCGAAAGGGTTAAAACTTTCTCATAATTCTCAATTTCAAAGTTTTCTTTTACCTTTTCAAAAAACTCATCACGACTCAAAGCCTGTGCAAACACACACGCTCCTAACACCAACAACACAACACCAAACAGTTTTTTCATACGTACCTCTGCTTAAAATCTTTGCTTATAAGATATGCTATGCTTATTTTCTGCAAAACTATATCCATAATTAAAGCTAAAATTTTCTGTAAAAAAATCGAAAATACGAAAATAAAAAATAATAAAAAAAAGATATTCTTTTTCATCATAATAATATTGCCTTTTAAAATTGAATAATATCTAATTATTTATTTCCAAGCATTAACTGTTGTTACCTTATACTTAATAGTTTCATTCTTAATAGGATCATCATCAAACTGATATTTTAATAACAACTGAAACTCAAATTCTTCATCAATTGTTTTATAATTACTGAACAATGAAGTAAAATCTATTTTAGGCCAGCCTTTAGATTTATCTATTGGATGAGCAAAAAGTTCTCCATTCAACCAAAAATTCTTACCATCACTCCTCCATGAATCAGGATTTTCTTCTAAAGTTGAAACTATTTCAGGTAATTTAAATTCGACATTTTGACAAACAATTTCAGTCTTTCCTTCATATACATAAGATAATTCTATTAAAACTAATTTTTTATATTGTTTTTTTGTATATATATCTACACTAGCTTTATAAGGATCTGCTTTTTTTTGTTTTTTATTCCACCCTGTCCACCATATAAAATATATTTCCTGTTCAAATGTATTTCCAGTCGCTAATCTCTGCTCCATTCCACTAGGAGGAGAATTTTCTTGATCTATTTCATATGAAAGATAATATTCAATATTTTCAGTTCTAGTACTTTCACCTATAACAATTTTAGCGCCTATTACGATTGTTACAAAACTAACTATTACTATTTTTTTTTTATACTCATCAATAATCTCTCAAACTTCACTTAATAAAGCTCATTATCTATCTCTATCTGCTTTACTGCATCTACGGCTACTGTCAGTCCACCGCCTGTATATACTAAATGCCCTTCAACATGAAGTATATTATCATACAGAAACAACTTTTTATTCTTCTGAAATAGCTCATCTTTAATACAAAGTTTCCACTGCCCAAGACTGAAGAAGAAATCTCCTCCAATCTTGTATGGTCCTTCCGTAACCCTGTCTCTAAGGATAACCTTGTTGATCACTCTGGCTCCTTCTATCCTATAGATATAGTTTTCCGGTCCTGTCTGTTCAGTAGTCAGCGTAACTCCTGCTTCCTTGCATATCTTCTTTACATCATCTGGACTTTCATCTCTCTCATGATAGACATCAAGAATGTTTTTGCCATCATAGCGCTCTACCAGGTCCATTCTACGAGTTCCCTTCATATTGTAATCCGTGTATATACACGTTTTACTCTGACCTAAGCGATATATGCGGGCTTCACTCTGCTGTCCGATTTTTAAATTGTGCAATTATTTTTTCATTCTTAAATAAGCATATTTTGATACACAGCGCACTTATTTAAGCGCACCATTGAATAAATATACACCTACATAAGTGCATTTGCAAAAAAATAAGGACTTAAAAAAGTATATTGCTTTCATGACTTTTTCTTCGGATCTCCGGGAAATCCTTGACATGCGCGAAATGCAGATAAAAGTACTCGCATCGAAAACCAGCATAAGTAAAAATACGCTTGACAATTATCTTTCTGGTCAGAAATCTCTTCCAAATGCAAGAAATGTTGTAAAATTGCTGATGCACTTAATGTTTCTGTTGAATTTTTAAAGCCAACTCACCCCCCTCTTATCCCCACAAAAAAAAGCTGATTAATTTCTCATAAAATTAATCAGCCCCCCCCCCAATTTCTTTCCTAAATCGCTCTATTTTCCCCAAACTTCTTCTGCGATTTCCTTTACAAGACGAAGTTTTGCCCACTGCTGCTCTTCTGAAAGCTTGTTTCCGATTTCACAAGAGGCAAAACCGCACTGAGGGCTTAGATAAAGTCTTTCAAGCGGGATGTATTTTGCAGCCTCTTTAATGCGCTCGATGATTTTCTGCTTGTCTTCAAGTTCCGGCCGTTTTGTAGTTATGAGGCCGAGAACGACTTTTTTATCTTGAGAAACTTTTGCCAATGGTTCAAATCCACCGGAACGCTCATCATCGTACTCCAGGAAAAGCGCATTTACATTTTCTTTTGCAAAAACATAATCTGCAACGCTGTCATAAGGGCCACTTGTAAAGAATGTTGAGTGATAGTTTCCGCGGCAAATATGAGATGTTATCACCATGTCTTCAGGTTTTCCTTCCAAAGAAAGGTTGTTCACTCGCAAAAGCTGGTTTTTGACTTCTTCAAGGTCAAGTCCCAGCGATTTATATCTTTGTTTTGCAGCGTCTCCTACAATTGCTCCCCAGGTACAATCATCAAACTGAAGGTTTCTGCATCCTGCATCATAAAACTGATTGATGACGTTCTGATATGCTTTTCCAATATCTTCAATTAATTCATCGTTTGTTGCGTAAAATTTCCGCGTATTCTCAAAATTTGCAGGAACAATCATCTGCTGAAACGTCTGAGCCGGGGCTGGAATCGTGTATTTTGCTACAGTGTTTTCATCTTCGAACTGCTTTAAGAATTTATAGTATTCTACAAAAGGATGAGCTTTTGCACTGATTTTTCCCGTCAGATATGTATCGTCAAGAACGGCAAGCTCTCCGTTAAACTGAACTCCGTTTCCAGTTGCCTTGTGAGCTACTCCATTTAAGCCCCACATAAAGTCGAGATGCCAGAAACTTCTCCTGAATTCTCCGTCCGTAATGATGTGATAGCCGAGTTCCTTTTGTTTTGCAACGACTTTTGTTATTTCCTCATCAATAACTTTATTCAATTCATCCTGTGAGATTTTTCCATTCTGAAAATCTGATTTCGCATTTTTTAGAGCCTGAGGTCTAAGAAAACTTCCGACAAAATCATAACGCTGTGGTGTAGTAACTTTGCTCATTTTTTTACTCCAAATATTTTTTTCGAATTATAACGTTTTCGAATTTTTTGGAATAATACATTTTGCATGCGATACGCAATAGGAATAAACTATGACAAATCAGCAGCAGTTTTTTTTGAAATTTTTCCAAACACTGAAACAAACAAAATCAGCAGGCTTAAAAAAGTTATTCCCCAGCTTAAAGGGTACGACACAAATATGCTCTGGTAAAAATGAAACTTCTGCATTTGGTAAACAGTTCCAAGATAAACAATTCTAAGTCCGCAGGCTCCAAAGAGTGTTACGAGCATAGGTGACATTGAGTATCCGAGCCCCCTGAGTGAATTTGCCATCGTGTCCATCATTCCGCACAGGTAATACGTTGAGCCTATGACCATAATTCTTGAAAGCGCGACATCAATTACGGCAGTTTCGCTTGTGTAAATTCCAAAAATCTTTCTTCCGAATATTATGGCAGAAAAACCGAGGACGGCTCCTATCACAAAAACACAGGCAGCTGCAGTTCCGGCAACTTTTTTGATTCTGTCAAAACGGTGCGCTCCGCGGTTCTGGCTTACAAATGTCAATGTTCCCTGGGCAAAACCGTTCATCGAAGTGTAGATGAATCCCTCAACACTCTGACAGGCGCTGTTTCCTGCGACAAACACGCTTCCATAGGCATTTACGCTTGACTGAATCAAAATATTCGAAAAGCTGAAGATGATTCCCTGCAATCCGGCCGGAACGCCGATTTTTAAAACCCTGATGAAAATGTCAGCGTGAATTTTCAGTTTCCTGAAATTCAATCTGAAACCGTCTTCTTCCCGGCACAAAATTAATATGACGCAAAAAGCACTGAAGCACTGGCTCAACACGGTGGCAAACGCAACGCCCGCGACATCCATTCCAAGGAAAACTACAAAAATCAAGTTAAGGATCACATTTATTACGCCGGCAACAAGCAGTATGTAAAGCGGGCGTTTCGTGTCGCCTTTTGAGCGGAGGAGCGCCGCACCGAAGTTATAAATTACAGTTGCAGTAACGCCTCCAAAAAACACGCGCAGATACAAACACGCAAGCGGAAGAACTTCTTCAGGCGCACCCATCAAAATCATTATGTTGCGGGAAAGAAAGACTCCGGCAAGAGTCAGAATGAGTCCGCTGAAAACACTTAAAAGAATGGCGGTATGGACGGTGCGGTTCACATCTTCTTTTTTGTCCGCTCCATAAAAAGATGCGGCAACGACATTGCAGCCGACGCTAAGCCCAAGAAAAAAATTGACCAGCAGGTTTACGAATGATGACGTTGAGCCGACCGCTGCCATGGAATTGTCTCCTGCATAGCGTCCGACTACGATGATGTCAGCAGCATTAAAGAGAAGCTGAAGGATGGAACTCATTATAAGCGGAATTGAAAACCTCAGGAGCTTAAAGAAAATCGGCCCCTGCGTCATGTCAATCATATTAGAATGTGACTTCATGTTAGACTCCAAAATAAAAAAGCCGCAGCATGTTCTTACCGCGGCACAAACGAAAGCAAAAAAGCGCAGTCGTCAAGAAAATGTCATCGGCCTATAAAAACAGCACCCTCGGGAAAATAAAGTGCAGCACGCCCGCGATCAGGCAGAAAATGCCAAGATATTTTTTCCCTTCGGTAAAAAACTCAGTAATTCCCGACGGAAGATGAAGCTCAATGTCTGAATTGTTCTGATAGTACTCCACGAGCAGGCTTCCACAGGCAGCCATTCCAGCAACGGCAGGAATCAAATCACCGATTACAGGAATGTCATACTGAATCGGAGAAAGAAGCTTTAAGATGCCGACAAGACCGGAAAGAATTCCCACCACAAGGCGGAAGACAGAATCATCAAGAAAAGAGAGCGATAAGATTCCTTTTGAAGGATCAGAACTTTCTGAAAAAGAATCAGGATTTTCGGCAGAAGCAGATTCAAAGGCATCTGCATCGAGCGAACTGTCAGAAGGAGCGGAATCAGGAAACTGTTTTTTCTGAGTATAAATGAATACAAGACCTGCCAGTCCGTTCAGCAAAATAGACAAAAAATAAAACTGCAGCATACCTTTCTCCTCTCCTTAGCCCTACCTGTGCTCCACAGGAGACTCAAGATGAATTTCTTCATCACAAAATGTAAAATCCGCCCACACTTTTACTATATCATAATCGGTCACACTTGTCCGCAGAAAAAGCTGCTTTCCGCTGTAGATTTCTGAAGCCTCCTCGCGAAAAACGACCTGAGAATCAGCGTCAACAAAAGACATCGCGGCTGAAACAGGAATCCTTTTGTCTTTATAGTCAGAGCGATTTTTTTGAAACGGCTCGCTGAATTTCACGCTTGCATAAACAGAATCATCAAAACTGAAAGCCGTCAAAGTGAATTCCACTCCGGCAGCTGAACGCACGTTTTTTTTCGGGCCGAAAAATCCAACAAAGGCAGTCAGACCGCAGCTTAAAAGAAGGACAAAAAACATCATCCGGTTTCCCCTGGTGGAAACAAGTGAGCGGAACAGTCCTCTTTTTTGAATCAGCTCACCGGCATAATATTTCCTTACGATTTCAGGTGCTTTTTTTAAGCGTTCTTCCCGGTTGTAGTGAAAAACCAGCTTTTCCTCGCCTTCTTCCTTGCTTTCATCAATCTTGCTGAAATCCATGCATTTCCTCACAAAAAATCAGTTTTATCAGTCATCGATAAATGACATCAAGAGTGAATCCGTACGCCACCAGCACACTTCAGCCTTTTCGTTTTTTACGAACAATGCCGAAATGATTCCCTTGTTGCTCAAGCTGAGTGTGTAATAGAAGATTTTTGAATGATCGACGCTCAAAGACCTCTTTACAATCCTCTGACCGTCTGGCTGCACCATCTGAACCAAAAATCCATCTTCCGTCGGGATTATGAAGAAAAACCAGCCTGTATCAGTAACGCCAAGAAAATCATAAGGCATCACGTAACTCTCTTTCGTAAGGTTTTCAGTCACGACATTTTCGTAAGGAGGAATCTCAAGCGGCTCTGAATAACGCCCGGTCTTTACGTCGAGAGGATAAAGCAGCGTTTTTTCGTAGTCGATTCCTGACTGGACTTTTAAAGCCGGGTCCAGAGAAGCACTGTAGTAATCAATTTTTATGTAAAGCCGGTAGTCGTTTGAATCCGGCACAACTGAACAGATTGAGACGTATGAAGGAGGCGTGCTGTCATCCTCGGACTTTAGTGAAGGAACGGTCTCATTTGTAACAGGGATTCTATAAAGAAGGTACCCGGAAGTATTAAACCAGAAAATTTCAGGGCCATCGTTTGTCTTGCAGACAACAACAAGCTCATTCTGTCTGGTGGTATAAATGCTGTCGATAAAAGGAAAAGGCATTCCCCCGGGTCCCTGCTGGCCGAGATAATCAATGAAGTGACCGTCGCCATCGAATCTGAGGACAACGTTACTCAAAAGAAGCCTTCTATCACTGTCTTTTTCCTGCCTTTCATAAGGAAGGGTATCCACTACGTAAATGCATTTCTTGGAATCAACGGAAACGGGTCCCAACGTATTAAATGGATAAGAAATTGATTTTCTGGCTGATTTTCCGTATTTTTTATCTGATGGGGCAAAATTCTTAACGTAGTCCTCGTTGTAATATATGCTCAAAAGATCACCGTAAGAGTTAAGCTCGATTATTTTCTTTGACTCGCCGTTTGCGACATAGAAAAAGCCGTCACACATATTCATGTACGTGCGGACTGAGCCGTTTTGGGCAAGATCAAAGAGATTAAGCTCATCCTCAAAATTTCCGTATCCAAGCTCAAATAATTTATTTTCGTTAAGCGAATGTACTAAACTTGATTTTCCACAACTGAAAAGAAAAACTGAAAAAGAAAAGCATGGCACAATGAAAAATGCACGCACATTTTTTTTAAGTCCACTATTTTTGAATAATTTCATGACTTAAGGATAATAAAAAAATAAAGAAAGTCAAACCACCTTAAAAAAATAACATATAATTTAATCATAAAAGGCAGTTTGACTTTGACTTATGCATGTAATTTTGGAGTTTTTACTCTGATGTAAGTATATTGTAAGCCTCAATAGAAGAGGTGCAGTTAAGCAAAGCCTCGCGCACTTCCTTGTTCTTGAGCTTAGAGCTGAAAAAACTCAAAGTCTGAAGATAGTATGAGTGCTGGTTGTAAGCGGCTACAATCATGATCAGCAGGCGAACTGGCGTGTCATCGATTGTCTGAAAATCAATCAGATCGTTCTTACAGATTCCGACGCTCATTACAAGGTCTGTAACGGAAGCGAGGCGGACATGAGGAATGGCAAGGCCGCGTCCAATCGCAGTTGACATAAGCTCCTCACGCTTTAATATTTCTTCGATAAGTTCCTTTTCGTTTTTAATCTGAGGTGCAGTCGCAAGGTTTGTAGCAAGCTCGACAATTGCATCCCTTTTTGTGGAGTGATTAATGAAAACGATTCTGTCCGGAGAAAGAATATTCTTTACGATTACTGACTGTTTCGGCTCTTCTGGTCTTGATGATGTAGAAAGGCGCTCATTCACCCATTTTTCGATTTCTGTTTTCTTAAAACGCCATACTGTACCGATTTTTCCTGCGGGAATCTCACCTTTTTGAGCCCAGTCATATACGGTTCTTTCTGAAACACGAAGGTATTTAGCAACTTCTTCGATTGTAAGGATATCGTCTTCCATGTTTTTCCCCTTAACACTTTTTAACTTATTCTGCAAACTTTACGGTATTTTGTCAAGACATGATTTTTATTTACGACAACCAGTCGTTTTTGAACTTTTCCGCACTGATTTTTCATTCGCTATGTAAAAAAACGATTTTTTAAGTAATTGTCGCTTGTTTTGAAGCCAAGTTCTTTCATAACGCGTCTTTTTTCTCTATAATCATCTTCATGAGCAAAAAGACAAAATTCTTACTTCCGCTGAGCATTCTGATAGTGCTCCTTTACGTAATACTTGCAGCACTTCCCCTTCAAAAAGAGTTGCGCTTCGTTCCGGTGTGGACAGTCGCAACGGAAGACAAACAAAGCGAATCACAAGACGAAAAAAATCAGGACAAAAAAGATTCCCTCATTCCTTTTAAGCTTGGTCAGACTGCGGGATACTTTACTCACGACGGCGAGGTAACTCACAAAATCACTTTTCCATATAAAATTTCAATCTCAAAAAATTCATATGCAGTTTACGGAACCGCAGCAGAGCAAACAGCCTTCTTCAGCCCTGACGGCTCAAAAATCTCAGAGATTGAACTTGCAGGATTTCCTTATTTTACGGAAAACAGAAACTACAATTTCTATCCCGGCGGCTCATCTTTTGCCGTCCTGAGTGATGACGGAAAGGCCGCATGGAAATACGAAGGCTTTTCACCAATCACGGCATTTGCCTCATCAGGAAACGGCTGCGCGGCAGGTTTTGCCAGCGGAAAGGTCGTCGCTTTTTCGCCGGACGGAGATGTAATGCAGCAGTACAAGCCAGGCGGAAGCAACTACGAAGTGATATTTGGAATCGCACTGTCGGATTCCGCAGAATACATTGCAACGCTTTCAGGCCTTGAGTCACAAAGGTTCGTAATTTCACGGCGTTCTTCATCATCAACAAGCACGCAGCCGGCAATCGTATTTTACAAGACATTAAAAAACGAGCTTAAGCGTCAGGTAGTGATTAAATTCAGCAAAAATGAGGAGAGGGTTTTCTTTGACAGCGGAGACGGGCTTGGAATCGTAAGCCTGACTGATTTTTCAAACACCATGATTCCGCTAAAAGGCGAAATCCTTTCCATTGCAGAATCAAAATGCGGAAAACAGGTTTTCATTCTTTCAAAAAGCGGCCGAACTTACACCGTCTCAGCAATACAGTCTTTCGACGTGCTGGCAGGTTCGTTTTCATTTGAGGCAGACTGTGCATTTATAGCCAGTGATGAGGATTCACTTTTCATCGGAAAAGATTCAGAAATCTCAAGAATCGACATAAAACTTCAATAATAAATATGGAGGCAAAAATGAAAAAGACGATTATTCCACTTTTAATTGCAACTCAATTTTTTAAGGTTTTCTCATTTGACTGGCCTCAAAACGAAATAATGTCAGACTCGTTTTTCTCATATTTTGCGCAAAAACGCGGCGGAACAATCAGCTCATCCCTTGTATTCTCAGAAAGCGAAACGGTAAAGGCTGCCGATGACGGAAAAATCATCGTCTTCATAACGGAGCACGACGAAGGCGACATTTTTGACAGTCCTTTGGGAAACGCGATAATAATTTCCCACAAGGAAAAACTTGAGACTGTCTATGCAAACCTTGACTCCCAAAATTTTTCAGCCCTCTCAGACGAAAAAGAAGTTTCAAAGGGAACTCCATTAGGATTTACGAGCAATTCCGGATGGCAGAAAGGCGAAGCATGCCTTGAATTTCAGGTAATCGATACTGAAAACGAAAATTACGTGAACCCGCGCATACTCATGCCGAGAATCGGAAAGGAACTTCCCCTGACCATTAAAAACGTCCGTGCAGTAAACAAAAAGGGGGAAACTTTCTATCTGGACAATCAAAAAAAGCTCGCATCCGGAGTTTATCTTTTGTACAGGGACAGACAGGATGTTGCGATGCCGTACAAGACGACAATCACAATAAACGGAGCCGCATCAGAAAACCTTTCGTATGATGTCCTTTCAGAAAAAGACGGTCATCTTTTTATTGCCGGAAAAAGAAATTATGCCGTGGAAACAGTCTATCCTGATGATGAGAGCCAGCTTCTAGGCGAAATCACGCTCTCAAAAGGCAAGAATACAGTAACGTCTATAATTTCTGACATTCTTGGGAAAAAAACTCAGATAACTTACACAATCGAAGCAAGATAGGATTTTATTTTTTAATTGAATCCTGCTCAATTACATGTTATCATTTTTAGGTATGAAACATAATATGATTACATCGGCTTCTGGATGGCGAAAGGTTTTTGCCGCTTCAGGAGACGAAACTGATACAACGGCAGATATCGGCTCAGACAACACTATTCTGGTGGCGCTCGCAGCCGATACGTTTGCAGATTATGTAAGCGAAAAGTCGTCAACTCCGTCCGTAATTCTCGGAATCGACACCCGCCCTACAGGACCTCAGATTGCTGACATAGTAACGCGAGTCTTAATGGCAAGAAAAATTGCCGTAAGCTACGCGGGAATAATTCCGGCACCGGAGATTATGGCCTATGCGCACACCGCAGATGCCTTCATCTATATTTCTGCAAGTCACAATCCTGTCGGACACAACGGAATAAAATTCGGCCTCAATGACGGTGGAGTTCTGGACGCACATGAAAATGCAAAGCTTGTAAAGGCATTCAACGAACGCTGTGAGTCACCGCAAGCCATCCAGAAAGTCCAGGAACTGATGAATTCATGTCTGGATGAGGATTTGGACTGGGTTTACACGGAAAGTGTTGCCGTAATGCGGGAAGCATCAAGCATCTACAGGAATTTCGCAAAAGAAGTCATCTCAGGCACGCAAAACATCGCAAAACAAAACAAACTTTTTGCACAGATCAGGCAGAGCGTTCTCTCCGATCCAATCGGAATTGTAGCCGACATGAACGGATCTGCCCGCACGATATCAATCGACGCATCTTTTTTCAAGGAATGCGGAATCTCTTTTTATGGAATAAACAACGTTCCAGGACAAATCGTCCACTCAATAATTCCAGAGGCAGAAAACCTCATCTGGTGTGCTGCTGAAATGGAACGCCTTCAGGAAGAAGGTCACCGCGAGGTAAAACTTGGCTACATGCCTGACTGTGACGGCGACAGGGGAAACATTGTTTTCTGGAACGAGCAGGACAAAGAAGCCCAAGTCCTTCAGGCACAGGAAGTTTTCGCGCTTTCAGTCCTGTCAGAGCTGGCATTTTCAGTTTACTCCGCTAAAGAAAGTGAAGGCAAAAATGACTTAAAACTTGCCGTCGCCATAAACGGCCCTACATCAATGCGAATCGAAGAAATCGCATCGGCTTTTAATGCAACGGTTTTCCGCGCAGAAGTCGGAGAGGCAAATGTCGTAAATCTTGCCCGTGAAAAGCGCAAGGAAGGATATACCGTCAGGATTTTGGGCGAAGGCTCAAACGGCGGAAACATAACTCATCCGGCAGCGGTTCGCGACCCGCTCAACACAATTTTTGCAATTCTTAAAATGCTCGTCATAAGGGACTCAAAAGCTGATGACGGAAGCACCGTAAAAGGATTGTTCCACCTCTGGTGCGAGATGAGCGGACAGGAAAACCTTTACAAAGATGATTTTTCTCTCCTCGACATCATAAACACACTCCCTCAGTACACGACGACAGGTGTCTCAGAAGACAGGGCAATCCTCCACATAAAGACGAGTGATCACGCACTCCTCAAGTCAAATTTTCAGAAAATTTTTGAAAATCAATGGCTCATGCAAAAGGATGTCCTAAAAGAAAAATATGGAATAGAATCATATTCTGCAATCGCCACAACCGGTACAAAGGAAACAAAAGAACTTAAAGACTATTCCCTCAGTGGACGAGGCGGTCTTAAAATAGTATTTTTAGATTCAGCAAAAAAGCCTCTTGCATTCATCTGGATGCGGGGCAGCGGAACAGAAAGCGTATTCAGGGTCATGTGCGATGTAAAGGGTAAAAACTCAGAGGAAGAGCAAAAGCTTCTCGAATGGGAAACAAAAATGATTCTCAGGGCAGACAGCATGACAACAGAGTAAAAAACAGTAAACATCACGACAAGGCTATGCCCTGCCGGATTTTATAGGAGGTGACAGACTCTTTACCGTCGGCAAATGGTCTGTAAATTTCATTACCTCCGTGCAATGCCGCTAAAGCGGAATTTTTCACAGGAGAAAACATACAGTATGGAAAAATCAGAAATTCTAGAGAGAGCAAAAAAGTACATTTCCGAAGAAAAAGATGAGCGATTCAGAAAAGAAATCGAAGAATTAATTGCAAAAGATGACATGAAGGAGCTTGAAGACCGCTTCTATCAGACACTTGAATTCGGAACCGGCGGTCTTCGCGGCGTAATGGGTGGCGGAACAAACCGCATGAATACGCTTGAAATCAATCTCGCAACACAGGGACTTGCAAACTATGTACTTAAGGCATTCCCAAAAGAAGCAAAAGACGGAACTTTAAGTGCTGTAGTCGCTTACGATTCCCGCAGAAACTCAGACGTATTTGCACAGGCAACGGCTTTAATCCTTGCCGCAAATGGAATCAAGGCTTATCTTTTCACATCACGGCGCCCATCACCAGAGCTTTCTTTTGCAATCAAATATCTCGGAG
>JAEEGL011167718.1_pt1 | contig 12393 bp, 8 predicted proteins | sample 9134231 | NCBI WGS metagenome assembly JAEEGL01 (sample SAMN16246548, study PRJNA631951) | gut metagenome | biome: gut microbiome; feature: rumen; material: fiber-attached | host: Bos | place: Iran: Karaj | collected 2018-10 | reverse complement strand
TATGGGCGTAAGAGAAAGCAGAATTGCATTTAAGCATATTCTTCCTAACATCATTTCAGTTATCCTTGTAAGCATGACGCTCAGTTTTGCTGCAGCGATGCAGACAGAAACCGGACTTTCATTCCTTGGATTCGGTGTTAACTATCCTCAGCCCAGCTGGGGTAATATGCTTACCAAGGCCAGCAATGCTACAGCTGCTAAAAACTTCTGGTGGCAGTGGGTGTTTACCTCCGGGATCCTGATCTTTGTGGGGGTGTGCATCAATACCATCGGAGATACCATCCGTGATGTCATGGACCCCAAGTCCAGCAGTGACAGGTAGTAAGGAGGAACGGGAATGGCATTACTGGAAGTGAAAAACCTGCATACCTTTTTTAAGACCAAGAAAGGGATCGTGAAAGCCGTAAACGATGTATCCTACACCCTGGAAGAGGGGAAGACCATCGGCATCGTGGGCGAGTCCGGTTCCGGAAAGTCCGTCAGCGCCATGAGTATCCTGCGGCTTTTGGACGGCAACGGCTATATCGAAAGCGGAGAGATCCTCTTCGACGGACGCAACATCGTGGGACTCTCCGAAAAGGAAATGTGCCAGATCCGCGGCAATGAGATCTCCGTCATTTTCCAGGAGCCCATGACGAGCCTGAATCCGGTCTTTTCCATCGACAGACAGCTCTCCGAGCCCTTTATCATCCATCAGGGGATGACCAAGGCCCAGGCTCATGAACAGGCCATCAAAATGCTGGAGGATGTACAGATCCCCAACCCGCAGGTGGTGATCAAGCAGTATCCCCACCAGCTCTCCGGCGGTATGCGTCAGCGTGTGATGATCGCCATGGCGCTGGCCTGCAAGCCCAAGATCCTCATCGCGGACGAGCCCACCACGGCTCTGGACGTGACCATTCAGGCGCAGATCCTGAAGCTCATGAACGAGCTGAAAAAGACCACCAATGCAGCCATCATCTTCATCACCCACGACCTGGGTGTCATCAATGAGATGGCGGATGACGTGGCGGTCATGTACTGCGGACAGGTGGTGGAGCATGCACCCAGCTCCGTGATCTTCCATAAGCAGAAATGCTCCCATCCCTACACCGAGGGGCTGATGAACTCCATCCCCCGGCTGGATGCGGAGACAGACAGATTAGAGCCCATCCCCGGTGTGGTGCCGCATCCGCTGGCCCTGCCCAAGGGATGCAAATTCGCACCCAGATGCAAATATTGCACCGAGAAATGTTTGCAGGAGGAGCCGCCGCTGATCCGGGTGGCCCCGGACCAGAAGGTCAGATGCTTCTATCCCGAGAAGGAGGTCAGGAACAGTGCAGAGCACCAAAAAATTGTTATCCATCACGAATCTTAAAAAATACTTTCCTGTGGCCAAGTCCTCCATCTTTCAGAAGCAGCAGCTTTATGTCAGAGCCAATGAGGATATCTCCATAGACATCTACGAAGGCGAGACCCTGGGAGTGGTGGGAGAGTCCGGATGCGGAAAGTCCACGTTAGGGCGCGTCCTGTTGCAGCTCTATCCCCAGACTGCCGGGTGCACCCTGTACTACGGATCCACCATCGATGACATTTCTCCCGCCTATGTGAAGGACACCATCAAAAAGGCGGACAAGTACCGCAAGCGCTACGAGAAGGCGGTGCAGAAGGCCCAGAGCCTGGAGAAAAAGGTGGCGGAAGCCGGCGGAGAGGACGGAGCGGACTTTTACCTTCTGCAGGATCTGACCATCGCCAAGTGCGAAGTCCAGACCTGCGAGAGCAATGCCGTGAAGGTTCTGGGAGGCTTCTTCGTGGAGGACGATGCGGAGGGCAAAAAGCTCCTGCTGGAGATCTACGAAGCAAACAAAAAGCGCAACGCGCTGCTGGAAAAGAAAAAGAAGCATCAGGTGGAAGCCGAGCATTTCGAGCATGAGATCAAGATCGGCGGAGCCAATGACAAATACCAGGCCAAGGCAGCAAAGGCCAGAGCGGAGATCGGAAAGATCGATACGCAGATCGCCGGGTTAGAAAAGGAGATCGGCGACACCAAAAGCCGTCTCGAGGTCCTGAAGAAAAAGTACGACGGCAATGCGGAGTTTGTCCGCTATGAGGAGATGGTGGACAACGGCATCGACCTGGCGAGACTTTCCTACAAGGAGATGCGGGGACTTCGCAAGGATATGCAGATCATCTTTCAGGATCCCTACTCCAGCTTAAACCCCCGCTTTACGGTGGGTCAGATCATCGAAGAGGGTCTGGTGACCCACAAATTCTTCAAACACGGTTCCGCAAAGCTGCGGGAATACATCGTGGAGACCATGGAAAAGTGCGGACTGCAGGAGTATATGCTCCACCGCTACCCGCACCAGTTCTCCGGCGGTCAGCGCCAGAGGATCTGTATCGCCAGAGCCCTGGCGGTGCAGCCCAAGTTCGTGGTCTGTGACGAGTGCGTATCCGCGCTGGATGTGTCCATTCAGTCCCAGATCATCAACCTGCTGCAGGAGCTGAAGGAAAAGCAGAACCTGACCTATATGTTCATTTCCCATGACCTCTCCGTGGTGAAGTTCATCTCCGACCGGATCATGGTCATGTATCTGGGCAATGTGGTGGAGCTGGCGGACAAGGAGACCATCTTTGACGATCCCCGCCACCCCTACACCGTAGCCCTCCTGTCCTCCATCCCGACCACGGATCCGGGCTCTGCGGACAAGGAGAAGATCATCCTGGAGGGAAATATCCCCAGCCCCGTGAATCCGCCCGCAGGCTGCAAGTTCTGCACCCGCTGCTACATGGCCACGGACAAGTGCAGAAGAGTGGCACCGCCTCTGACGGAGATCGAGCCGGGACACTTCTGTGCCTGCCACTTCCCGGAAAAAAAGCTGGATGAGGAGAAAAATTTCCTGTTCAAGGCCAAAACGACGAAGGAAGGCTGATGGGATCATTCGGAAACGGGCGAGAGCTTTATCAGTATAAAGACTATTATCGATATATCGACGACTACGAGACCGAGCTGGTAGAAGATGAGAAAGGGCGCTACCGGAAAAAGGTGACCTATGTGGGTCCCCTGATCCGGATCACCGGTGACATCCCCTCCGCCCGCAGGATGTTCCTGCTGACGGACCTGCTCTCCGTCCTGGTGATGGGAGCGCTTCTGACCGCGGCCTTTGTCAGACACACAACGGGAGGATGGTTACTGACTGTCCTCCCGCTTATGATATCCCTCTTTACGGGAGCCTGGCTGGTGATGGGGGCACTTGCCCTGCCCCTCTCGGGAAAGCCCATGAGACGGGACCGGTACATGCACAGCATGATCCGGTGCTTCCGCTCCTGCGGCGCCGTGCTGGTGCTGATGGCGGTACTCATCGCCTCGGAGCTTCTGTACAGAGGCAGGAACGGGGACTGGATGTTCCTGCGGGGAGATCTTTGCTTCCTCGGGTGCGTTTTCGCTGCGGCGGCCATGGCCTTCGGCATCATCCGGCTGCTGCGTCTGGTGCCCGTGGATGAGCGGGAACTGGTGGAATTTGATCAAAAAAGAGGAGGGACCAAATGAAATTTCAGGACATGCAATATACCAGGATCAGTCAGGAAGAGCTGGAGAAGGGTTTTGAGGATCTGATCCGCCGCCAGAAGGAGGCAAAGAGCGGGCAGGAGCAGTTTGAGATCCACCGGGAGTATTACCGCTTCTACGGCCATATCGAGACCATGTTCGTCCTTTGCTCCATCCGCCACAGCGTGGATACCACGGACGAATTCTATGAAAAGGAAAACGACTACTGCGACGAGCTGGCTCCCATCCTGGAAAAGTACAACACCCTCTACGGAGAGACCCTGTACGATTCCCCCTACCGGGCGGAGCTGGAGAAAAAGATCGGAGCGGTGGCCTTTAAGAACATCGAGCTGCGGCGCAGGGCCTTTGACGAAAAGCTGATCCCTCTCATGCAGGAGGAAAACCAGCTCTCCACCCGGTACGATAAGCTCATCGCCACGGCGAAGATCCCCTTTGAGGGCGAGATCTACAACCTAAGCCTGATGCGCAAGTTCACCGTGAGCCCGGACCGGGAGGTCCGCAAGGCCGCTCAGAAGGCCATCAGCGACTGGTTCCTCTCCGTGACGGAGGAGATCGACGAGATCTATGACCGGATGGTGAAAAACCGCACGGAGCAGGCCCGGATCCTGGGGTTTGAGAACTATATCCCCCTGGGGTATCTGCGGATGCAGAGAAACAGCTACGGGCGGGAAGAGATGGAAAACTTCCGCAGACAGGTGAAGGAGAGCTTTGTCCCCTTTGTGGGCGAGATTCAGGAGAAGAGACGGCAGCGCCTGGGGCTGGATCACCTTTACGGATATGATAACGGTGTCTTTTTCCCGGAGGGGAATCCGGAGCCCAAGGGCACCCCGGAGGAGATCCTGGCGGGGGGACAGGCGATGTATCACGAGCTGAGCCCGGAGACCGCGGAGTTTTTCGACTTCATGATGGAGAACGAGCTCTTTGACGTGCTGGGAAGAAAGACCAAGGAAGCCGGGGGCTACATGACCTATCTGTATGATTATCAGTCCCCCTTCATCTTTGCGAATTTCAACGGCACCAGCTCCGATATCGACGTCATCACCCATGAATGCGGACATGCCTTCCAGGGGTATCTCACCCGCACGGACGAGATCCGGGAGCACGCGGATCTGACCATGGAGACGGCGGAGATCCACTCCATGTCCATGGAGTATTTCACCTACGGCTGGATGAAGCGGTTCTTCGGGGAGGATGCGGACCGGTACCTGACCATGCATCTGGAGGATTCCATCATCTTTATCCCCTACGGCTGCATGGTGGATGAGTTCCAGCATCTGGTCTATGCGAAGCCGGAGATGACGCCGGCCCAGAGAAAGGAGACCTGGAAAAAGCTGGAGGAGACCTATCGTCCCTGGCTGGATTACGGGGATGATCCCTTCTTCTCAAACGGCGGCTACTGGCAGAGACAGGGGCACATCTTCGACAGCCCCTTCTATTACATCGACTATGTGCTGGCCAGCGTCAGCGCCATGCAGTACAAGCTCTGGATGGACCGGGATTACCGGGATGCCTGGGAGCACTATCTGAAGCTGTGCAGATTCTCCGCGGGAGATTTCTACGGCGGGATCCTGAAGGAGGGAGGCATCCGCAGTCCCTTCCAGGACGGCTGCATCGAGGCCGTGACAGAGGGCCTGCGAGCCATCGCCCGGTAGGCTCCCGAAAGAAGGACCCGGCTGCAAAGGCGTCTGTTAATTTGCTGCGATCTGTGATAAAATAATATGTCGGATAACAGTAGGACGGAGCGAATGCGGGAATGGGAGTGATCAAAAAGATCCTGACGGCGATCGGTGTGCTGGTGGTGGCGGCCTGCGCCATCATCCTTTTGTGCGCACTCAATCCCGGCATGACCCAGTCCGTGGCTGCCATGCTCTACGGCACCGAGCATATGGACGGGATCCTCTCCGGGTTCCTCCGGGACCGGGAAGCGGATCCGGAAGAGAGTGAGCAGACGCCGGCTCGCCGACCTCAGATCCCTGCCGGCACCGGACAGAGCGCAGATCCGCAGGATGCCCCGGCCTATCAGGTGGTGGAAGAGACCATCACCGTCCTTCCGGAAAACGTCTACGGCCGGAGCGGCTATGAGCCCATCCAGACCCAGGCCCAGACCGTCAGCACCACCGAAGCAAATGTCCTGGTGAAGGGCCTGACGGTGGGAGAGACGGGGGAGGATCTGGATTTCGATCCCGTCTATTACCCGTATTACGCCATGCTGGGGGACGACCAGAAGGCGGTGTACCGCCAGATCTATGCCAATGCCCAGGCCGGGAATGCGGCCTTTGCACCGGTGAAAAAAATCTCCTCGGATGCGCTGCGGGATACCTTCGAAGCGGTCTTCGGGGATCATCCGGAGCTGTTCTTCGTACAGACCGCATATACCGAGAAATATACCCAGGACAAAAACGTGGTGGAGGTGGACCTGAGCTACTACACCATCGAAAATGACCGGGAGACCGCAAAGGACATCTTCGGATCCCGTGCGGATCAGATCCTGGAGGCGGCCAGACTTCTGCCGGATGACTACGAAAAAGTGCGCTATGTCCACGATGAGCTCCTGAACCGGGTAGAGTACAATTCCGGGGCCAGAATGAGCCAGAGCGCCTACAGCGCCATGGTGGACGGCCAGAGCGTGTGCGCCGGCTATGCCAGATCGTATCAGTATCTCCTCCAGAAGCTGGGAATCCCGTGCTACTATTGCACCGGGAGCAGCGGAGAGGATCACGCCTGGAACATCGTCAGGCTCCCGGACGGGTATTACAATGTGGATCTGACCTGGGATGATACCACACCCAATACCTACGATTATTTTTGCAAAACGGATGCGGATTACGCCGGGACCCATGTGCGCCGGGGGATGAGCATCTATCTGCCGGCCTGTAACGGGACCCAGTACCGGAATCTGGAGACCGGAGCCCCCAATGAGGACGAACTGGGGCCCAGAAGTGTGGATGCCGGGACGGGGACGGGATATTCTCCCTACGACGATCCCTACATCAACAACGAACCCACCAAACCCCTGGTGTATGAAGGGGGATCGGCGGATTCCGGGAAGACCGGGAACGGCACATCCGGCAGCGGCACATCCGGAAGCGGGACTTCCGGGGGGACCGATCAGGCCCCTTCCGCAGCCGGAAAAACAGTGGAGGAGACGCTGAAGGAACTGGGACTGAAGAACACGGATGTGTGCTGGACGCTGACGGATTATTACAACGACTGTTTAAAGCAGCTCAGCGCAGCGGGGAGCGGGTCCGTCACCTTCAGCAATGTGGTGCCTGCCACCCTTTATGACAAGATCGAGCAGGAATACGGCCTGGGGAACTACAAGGCCGGATACCTGACGAAGGCACTGGCAAACCTTGGGATGAACCGGTGCCAGATCCAGCTGCAGGCCCAGCGGCTTGGCGGCGGATACTACAGACTTTATCACAACATGGATACCTGGAACGAGAACTGACATCACATGCTTAGGGGAATACAGGGGTATACCGGATGATCAACGGAAGAAAGATCGTGGCGATCTGCGTATCGGACATGCAAAATGCGGATACCGTGGAGACGCTCTATCAATTATATGAGGACCTGGAGCGGGAGAACTGGAAGACCATCCTCTTTAACACCGGGACGGAGCTTCGCAGCGAGACGGCCTTTGACATGGGAGAGGAGGCTGTCTTTGACCTGATCCCCTATGACAAGGTGGACGGGATCATCATCTTCTGGCGCACCATCAAGAACCCGGATCTCATCGAGCGGATCTGTGCGAAGGCGATGGAAGCGGGAAAGCCGGTGATCCTTCTGGACTGCGACGAGCCCAGGGAAGGAGCCTACAATGTGGTCTATGACGAGAGAGGGGCCTTCCGGGATCTGATGATCCATCTGGTGGAGGAGCACAGCTTCGTCAACATCAACTGCATCGCCGGCATCAAGGACAATTATGTCTCCGAGAGGAGACTGGCCATCTTCCGGGAGGTACTGGCCAGCCATAACATTCCCCTGCGGGATGATCAGATCGGATACGGGAATTTCTATGACATCCCTGCGGTGGCGGTGCTTCAGCAGTTTCTGAACAGCCCCTACGGCATGCCGGAAGCCATCGTCTGTCTGAACGATGCCATGGCCATCGCGGTGACGGATTTTCTCAGCGATCACGGGCTGCGGGTGCCGGAGGACGTGACGGTCACCGGTCTGGACGGGATCGTGCAGGAGCGCTGCAATTATCCCCGGATCACCACCTGCAGACGGAATGTCCCGGCGCTGTCCCATTATGTACTGGGTCTTTTGTTCGACGCCGTGGCGGGGAGAAACCAGCCCGGGGTGTTTGATTATAAGCTCTATTTCGATCCGGCGGAGTCCTGCGGCTGCAGAAAGGTGGATCCCACGGAGCGGATGCGTGCCGTCAGCGCCCTGAACCGGCTCACCAGCGAGAATATGAACACGGACCGTGAGATGGTGAACATGATGACCCGTCTCACCGGAGAATCCACCCCGGAAGGGATGCACCGGGTCCTTCGCAGATCCGTGTCCCAGAACAGCTATTTCTGCATCAACGAAGATCACGATACGCCCCGGGGCGGCACCCACAGACACGGGGACAAGCCCTTTACCGATGTGGTGATCAGCTACCGGTACTTCCACGGGGAGCGGGAGACGGAGAAGCGGCTCATCACGCCTCAGAACCTGATCCCGGAGTGGGGCATCTTCGAGCGCCGCAGCTACCCCATGGTGGTGAACTGCCTCCATGCCCAGGACAGGGTCTGCGGGTATCTGGTGAGCTATCCGGAGGCCGGTGCCCAGCGGAACTTTGAATATGCACTTCAGAAGATCCAGCATCTGTGCCTGAATCTGGATATTGTCCTGGGACTGTATATCCAGCAGCGCAGACTCCAGAATATCAACGCGAAGCTCCGTCTCATTCAGGACGGCATCGTGGAAGGGTTCTCGGAGCTGGTGGAATCCCGGGACGATTCCACGGGAATGCACATCAAGCGCACCCGGGAGTATATGCGCCTTCTGGTGGATTATATGGCGGAGAAGCCGCGGTACGCAGAGCTTCTTACAAAGGAAAAGCGGGACCTCATCGTAAAGGCGGCGCCGCTGCATGATATCGGCAAGATCAAGGTGTCCGATGTGATCCTGAACAAGCCCGGCAGACTCACGGCGGAAGAGTTTGAGACCATGAAGATCCACACCACCGAGGGCGGGCGTCTCATCGAGACCACCTTAAACGACATTGAGGACGGAGAGTATCTGAACCACGCCATGGACGTGGCCATGTATCATCACGAGAAGTGGAACGGCAGCGGCTATCCCAAGGGCCTCTCCGGAGAGGAGATCCCCCTGTGCGCGAGGCTGATGGCCGTGGTGGATGTCTTTGATGCCCTGTCCAGCAAGCGGGTGTACAAGGATGCCTTCTCCCTGGACGACACCTTCCGCATCATCGAAGAGTCCAGCGGGACCCATTTCGACCCGGAGATCGCGGAGTGCTTCCTGCAGCTGCGGCCGGAGATCGAAGAGGCCTTCTATGAGCTGCACCGGGAGGAGGAGCGGTTAAACGCAATACAAAAGGAACAGTAAAGGTCCGGAAACGGAAATAAAAAAGAGTCTGCATACGCAGGCTCTTTTTTCATGCCATTTCGTTCCAACCGTCAGTACTTCTTCCAGGCCGCCGGCCGCAGCAGGATCAGGAGCGGGAAGAGCTCCAGTCTGCCCGCCAGCATGTCGAACATCAGGATCAGCTTCGAGAAGGGGCTGAAGAACCCGAAGTTCTGGGTGGGACCCACCATGGAAAAGCCGGGACCGATGTTGCCCAGCATGGCTGCCACGGCGGTAAAGTTGGTGGTAAAGTCATACTCATTGATGGACAGGAGCAGGAAGGAGGAGACGTACACCACCATGTAGGAGACCAGAAAGACATTGGTGGCCCGGACGGTCTCGTGGGCCACGGGCCTTCCGTCGATGAGGATCTTCTGGACCTGTCTCGGGTGGATCATGAGGGAGAGCTCCTTGCCGATGGACTTGGTGAGGATCACGATGCGGGAGATCTTGATGCCCCCCGGCGTGGATCCGGAGCAGGAGCCCACGAACATCAGGATCAGCAGGATGGATTTGGAAAAGGCCGGCCAGGCATCAAAGTCCACGGTGGAAAAACCGGTGGTGGTGATGATGGAGGCCACCTGGAAGGCTGCGTCCCGGATCCGCTCTCCGAAGCCCATGCAGACATCCCGCAGATCAAAGGAGATGAGTCCCGTGCACAGCACCACAAAGATCAGATACCATCGCACCTCTTCGATGCGGAAGGCTTCCTTGGCCCTGCGCCGCATGATGAGAAAGTAGACGCTGTAGTTGATGCCGGACAGGAGCATAAAGACCGTAATGGCCCATTGCAGCTGGGGGGAATAGGAGGCGATGCTGGTATTTCGGATGCCGAAGCCTCCGGTGCCTACCGTTCCGAAGATGGTGGTGAAGGCGTCGAAGGGTTTCATCCCCAGGATCATATAGACGATGGCGCCCAGGATCGTCAGGCCGATGTAGAGCTCGTAGAGGATCTTGGCGGAATCCTTCACCCGGGGCACCAGCTTGTCCACGGAGGGACCGGTGCTCTCGGCCCGCATCAGGTTCATGGTGGATCCCCCCATCAGGGGCAGGATGGCCATGATAAAGACGAAGACCCCCATGCCGCCGATCCAATGGGTAAAGCTTCTCCAGAACAGGCCGGCGTGGGAGAGGTGCTCCACCTCGGAGAGGATGGAGGCTCCGGTGGTGGTAAAACCGGAGATGGCTTCAAAGAGAGCATCGATATAATGCGGGATATCCCCGGTCATGACAAAGGGGATGGCACCGAAGGCACTCATGGAAAACCAGCCCAGGGAGACGGTGACAAAGCCCTCCCGCATGTACAGCTCCCGGGAGTCCGGTTTTTTGCGTTTCAGAAGAAACCCCGCCAGGAGGGAGATGAGTGCGGAGAGGAGAAAGCAGAGGGACTGCCGGAACTCCCCGTAAAAGCACCCCACCAGAGCGGGAAGCAGCAAAAAGGCGGCCTCGAATTCGAGGATCCAGCCGATGATGTAAAAGACCATGAAGTAATTCATACCACGTCCTACCTTTGCAGAATGTGATCGATCTCGGTCAGCGTATCATCCTTGACCACCACGACCACATGATCGCCCACCTTCAGCTCATCCGAACCGCCGGGCAGGATGATGCGGCCCCTTCTGTTGATGGAACAGATGGTGAGGTCCTTGCGCAGATTTAACTGCGCGATGGGAGTCCCGGTGACGGCGGAGGGCTCCTTGATGTAAAACTCCAGAGCTTCCGCTTTGCCGTCCTCGATGCGGTAGAGGTTTTCCACATCGCTTCCCAGGGACTCGTTCATGGAACGGGCATAGCGGACGATGGTATCCGCCGTGAGGAGTCTGGGGAAGACGGTGGTATCCACCTGCATATCCTCCAGCACGGAGTTGAAATTGATGCGGTTGATCTTGGTGACGGTCTTGGCCTTGGAGAGCTTTCGGGCCAGAAGAGACACCAGGATGTTTTCCTCATCCAGTCCGGTGAGAGCGGCGAAACCGTCCACATTGGGAAGGCCCTCCTGCATCAGGAGGCGCTCATCCGTGCCGTCGCCGCAGATGATGGTGGCCTTGGGCAGAAGCTCCGACAATGCCTGACAGCGGGCGTTGTCCGTCTCGATGATCTTGGTGGAAATGCCCACCAGGAGCAGGCGCTGCGCCAGATAGTAGGAGATCTTACCGCCCCCCACCAGCATGGCGGTCCTGGTCTTCCCCGTTCCGATGCCCACCTTCTTAAAGAACTCCGTGGCGGTCTGGGGTCTGGCCAGAAATCCCACCACATCTCCCTCGTGGAAGACGAAATCTCCCTTGGGGATGATGAGCTCCTCGCCTCTTCGCACGGTGCAGACGATGACATCCAGTCCCAGCTTGGAACGCAGGTTCATCAGAGGATAGTCGCTCAGGAGACACTCCTTTGTCACGCGGAAGTGCATGATCTCGATGAGCCCCTTGGAGAAGGACTCGATGCGGACCGCCGAAGGGAACTGGAAGATCCGGGCGATCTCGTTGGCGCAGGTCAGCTCCGGATTGATGATGAGGGAGATCCCCAGCTCCTCCCGAAGGAAGGCGATGTCCTCATTGTAGAGAGGATTGCGCACCCGGGCGATGGTCTTGCAGGATCCTGCCTTCTTTGCGATGCAGCAGCACAGAAGGTTCTGTTCGTCCGAACCCGTTACCGCGATGAGAAGGTCGGCCCCGGAGATCCCTGCTTCCTGCAGGGTCTTAAAGCTGACACCGTTTCCCACGACGCCCTTGACATCATACTGATCCGTCACTTCCGAAATCTTGACGGGATTTTCATCGATGATGCTGATATTGTGTTTTTCTCCGCTGAGGCGCTGGGCGAGGGTAGCCCCCACCTTGCCGCAGCCGACGATGATGATATTCATGTGACTGTCTCCGTGTTTTTCCTTGATACCGAAAAGTCCGCGGCCGCCCGGAGGGCGCCACGGAAAAAACGGGATTTATCGGTACAGAAGGGGCGGAAGATCGTCCTCCCCTTCGTTCAGATCCTGCAGCGCATCCCGCATTTTCGTGTCCGCGGCGCAGGAGGCTTCACTGGCCAGATCCATGTACAGGATAAAGACCTCCTCCAGAGAGGTATTCTGCTCTGCGGCAATCTCGCTCATAATGGGGCGCAGGCGCTCCAACTGGATCGATACGGGCACCTTCTGGGGATCTTCGATATCGCTCATGGCGGTCTCCGCATAGGCGTTGATCCGGGCCAGGAGTTTCTGATGTTCTTCGGTCATGACATTCTCCCATTCAAAATTTTTGCGGGGGGCC
>JAEEGL016852785.1_pt1 | contig 12394 bp, 12 predicted proteins | sample 9134231 | NCBI WGS metagenome assembly JAEEGL01 (sample SAMN16246548, study PRJNA631951) | gut metagenome | biome: gut microbiome; feature: rumen; material: fiber-attached | host: Bos | place: Iran: Karaj | collected 2018-10 | reverse complement strand
GCATTATTTTCTTCGGAATTAACAAAAATGTAAAAAAAAGGTTGCAATTTATCAAAAATTAGGGTATTATATAACATAGCCCGTCTTTAAGGGAGTGTTTTCCTATGGTTGAATATCAGCAGAAAGAGCATTATTCCATAAACGATTTGCTCGATATTGTAAGACTTCTGAGAGGCGAGGGCGGCTGCCCGTGGGATAGAGAACAGACCCACAAGTCAATAAAAAGCGACTTCATTGAAGAGACCTGCGAGGTCATCGAGGCTATAGACCTTGAGGACGCAGACCTTCTCCGAGAAGAGCTGGGCGACGTTCTGCTTCAGGTCGTATTCCATTGCAGGATCGAGGAGGAAACTGATTCGTTTACCTTTGATGATGTGTGCGATGAGGTATGCAAAAAGCTAATTATCCGCCACCCCCACGTTTTCGGTGACGTAACAGCAAATACCACCGATCAGGTGCTCAAAAACTGGGACGCTATCAAAATGGAAACAAAGGGGCAGGAAAGATACACGGATACCCTGACAAGCGTTGCAAAGTCCCTTCCCGCTCTTATGAGAGCGCAAAAGGTAGGCAAAAGGGCAATGCGCGCTGGCATGGATTTCCGCTGTGCTGAGGACGCTATAGCTTGTATCGCAAACGAAAAAGCTGAACTCGACGCTGCCGTTATAAACGGAGATAAAGCCAATATCGAAGAGGAGATCGGCGATCTGCTGTTTTCATGTGTAAATGCAGCACGTCTTCTGGGCGTTGATGCTGAACTTGCACTGAAAGCCGCTACTGAAAAATTCATTAAACGTTTTTCTGTTACAGAGGATCTTGTCTCTGCCGAAAACGTTGATATGAAAAATCTTCCTATTGAAGAGCTTGACATCTATTGGGACAAAGCCAAATCAATAATTAGTAAAACGGAGGAACAAAAAAATGACTAAGACTGAGCTTATCAATTCTATAGCAGAAAAGGCTAAATGCACAAAGAAGGACGCTTCCGCAGCTCTTGAAGCTACACTTTCAGCTATTCAGGAGACTCTCGAAAGCGGCAAGAAGGTTTGCCTCACAGGCTTCGGTACATTCGAGGTTCGTGAGAGAGGCGAAAAGACCTGCATCAACCCTAAGACAAAGGCTAAGATGGTTTGCCCTCCATGCAAAGCACCTGCTTTCAAGGCTGGCAAGGGTCTTAAGGAAGCTATCAACAAGTAATCACAAAGAGGGACAGTTTACTGTCCCCCTTTTATTTATCCGTATCAAGAGAAGGGAGATATTATGAGACTTGATAAATACCTCAAGGTCACAAGACTTATAAAGCGCCGCACAGTTGCCAACGAAGCCTGCGATGCCGAAAAGATAGTAGTCAACGGCAAAGCTGCAAGAGCTTCTTACGATGTTAAGGTTGGCGATATCATAGAGATAAATATGGGTACACGCCCCTTAAAGGTAAAGGTGCTCAGCGTTACAGAGCACGCTACAAAGGAAAATGCAGCGGATAATTACACTGTAATAGAATAAAAATGAAAGGGCGCACAATGTGCGCCAAAAAATATATGCATACAAAAAAAGGACGGATATATCCGTCCTTTATTTTGTATTATGTATATCCCAGCGGAAGTTTACAAACTTCCTTGCCTTTGTATTATCAAGCATATTATTGTTCTCTATCTTGGAAAGATCAAGATAGCGATAATTGGTTTTTTCTTCCTTATTGGAACTGAACATACCCTTGAGCTTTGAAAGCGTTCCTGCGGGCTGTTTCTGCATTACTGCGCCAAGACGATGCTTGTCACGCATGAAGGTAATGATATCAGCCGCTGTTGTAAGGAGCTTGTCACCGACGTTGTATACGTATATGCCTGAAGTTGTTGCATTATCCACATTCTTAGCATAACAGAGTATAAAATCAACAAGATTATGTACACAGCAAAGCTGGAAGCCATACTGTCCCTGACCGTATACGAAATACGAGCCGTCCTTCGGATCTGTTATCTTGGACATAAGATTATCCGTAAAATTAAGTGTATATACAGGTGAAAAACGTATGATACAGCCTAACAGCTCCTTGTGATGGATCATCTCACTTACAAAAGCCTTTTCTGTTTTATACTTCATAACAGCATAATTCGTTATAGGCTTCAGATCGCTGTCCTCACGGATAGGTTCTCTTGTTTTCGGAAACTGATATACCTGATCGGTACTAAGCACTATTATCTTCTTAACATTGTCTGTAACTGCATAATGATAAATAAACTTATCTATTGCCGCACTTTCATTCATCTGCTCTTCTGTTACGTTAGGTCCGAGATCGTTATCTACCGTACAAGCCGCATGAATGACTATGTCAAATTTATTGTTCTCAAATACCTCAGCTATAGTGTTTTTATCTGTAGGTGAACATATTACTGATGAATAGTGAAGCTTCCCCTCATTATATCCTGATTCCTCTCTGTCAATAGCTATGACCTCAAAGCCTTTCTTGAGGAGTCCTGAGCAAATGTGCTGCCCGATAAGTCCGCAGCCGCCCGTTACCAGTACTTTCTCCATGATCATAGCCTCCTTTCTCCAACTTAAATGATATAGTATCCTCTGATTACAACATTATATAAAAATGAATTTCTTATCCAATTGATCTCCGTTTATTTAGCTTTCCGCAACTCTATTCTCCCCGTATCAGACTCAGTCAACATCGGCTGATTCGGGGTCAGAATTGATTTTTTCAAGATACTTTTCAACTGTTGCATAAATGGATTCATAAGTCTCGTTCCACGGTGTACCTCTTGCGGTAAGTCTCAACGAATCATTGATAAGAGTTCCGCAGTCCTGAGAAACGCCCCTTGAGATATCTATTACGGGGTTATCCTCTGCAAGCTGCTGCATACTGTCTTTCATATCCAGCATTTCCTGAGTCCAGCCGTAGTCATCTTTGAACTGCTGATCTGCTATCTCCTTTGTCCGCGGATCAAGATGAGCAAATCTCTTGCAGTCAAGGTATTTGGCTACGCCTTCAGGGTTTGAACCTCCACTTACGAACATATACGCCTCAAGTCCGGTCGGCACATAGTATTCATCTGCCTCGGGATCCTTTGGCATTGGTACAAAGAATGCGTCTTCGCCGTACTTTGCAGTCCATTTGTCCTTTTCCATGTAGAGATCGTATAAGCCGATAGGATAAAACAGTGTTTTTCCTTCTCCAACATATGCCGGCTTGGTATCCCAGCCGAAATCTCCGACACCTATAGCAATACAGTTTTTCTGATACAGGTCGTATATCCAGTTCTGAACACGCTCCATATCCGGATCACCAATATTGCTTACAAGCTTTCCGTTTTCCAGACTTATCGGTGTTGTACCGATGGTATTGATAAGACCAAATTCAAACCACCAGCCGTCTATACCGTATTTCTGGTTGTCGGTATCTACAAAGCCTTCAAGCATCTCCTGGAAGGTATCCCATGTCCATTCGCCTCTTGCGTACAGATCAGCGGGATCCTCAAAGCCTGCTTCGGCTACTGTCTTTTTATTGTACACTACAGCTACTGTGTCACCTGTTGCCTGAACTCCTGCCATATAGTGTTTGCCATTCCAGATGAACTGATCGTTAACGTCCTTAACGTCCTCCCAGAGAGGAGAGTCAAAATCTATATAATCGTCAGCAGGTACGAACATTTTCTTTACCGCACCTCTTGGGAAAGCGTCAAGATTGCCTCCGTAGAAGAAATCTATGCCTTCACCCGAACTCATATACTCTGTAAGCTTTTCAAATCTGTCTTCATAGACGCAGCTGTAGTATTTTATCTTTCCGCCGTATCTCTCCTGAAATACTGCAAGGTCTATCGGAACATTCTTACCCGTACCGTCGGGATTGATGTCCCAGTCTGAAAGCCACTTTATTTCGCCGTTTTCAAGCTTATCGCCTGTAAGAAGCTCAGAGTTTTCTGCATTCTGACGAATCTCGTTTCTCAGATCAGAGTCCAGCTCCTTAGCGGTTTCGGACTTATTGTCCTTCTTGCTGCTGCAAGCAAGGAAAGACATCGACATTGCAGCTATCAATAATGCTGAAATGAAATATCTTACTCTTTTCATCCTCTAACTCCTTTTAATATCGCCCTATTGTTCCTGATAATTTATACTCTTACACCTTACCTAATTATATCACTTTGTCTTGGTTTATGTCAATATAAAAATTTCATAGACTTTTAACACTTTTATAGTGGATTGTTCACATATTGTTTAATTATACTGTGATATATTTTCAGCTATATGCACATATTTATTTGCCGCAGCTGCCGCCAGATGCTCTGAAAGCACAACTCTCACGCATATTGCACACCGCACAGCCCCGCTTGCTTTTTTCTATGGGCTTATCTGAGATCCCTATCACTGCCGTTACCGATTTTGACGGTATCAGCAGTGAGCTTTCAGTTACTGTAAGACCTATCCTTCTCTGCGCATTCAGGGCGATGAGAAAGCTTTTCTGTAGTGAGATGGGAAGGTCTCCGTACCCGGGACTGAATCTCCATGTTCTGTAAGGTATATCGTGTTTTTGAAAAATATCCGCCTCAGCACGGTTGCAGACCTGTTCAACAGCCGCACTGCAAAGGCAGTCAATAGCAAGTGACTCCGCCATATCTGTAACCGCCGCCTGTCTTATGAGCTTATCAGCTTCCTGAGAAAGGGTAGCTGCAAGCATTATAGCACGGTTACAGCCGCTGAGATGTCTTTTTATATCTTCTCCTGTCAGCGGCTCAGACATAGCACCGAGGATAACTACATTATCCTTGAATTCCACAGAAGTCTCAAGATAAACGTATTTGGGGTTCACGCGTTCACGTACTACCCTTTCACAGCGTTCAAGCATATCCTGTATTGCTTCTGTGGGAGCTCCCTTAATGCCCATATACCGTGCCGCTTCCGACAGGGATATGGGATCAAGCTCCATCATGTTTTGATAATGCCCGAAACAGCTTCGCTTATCTTACGGGCAACGTATGGATTGTTCATTGTGTAAAGGTGTATTCCGTCAACTCCGCTTGCAACAAGATCGACTATCTGGTTTACTGCGTAGGCTATGCCCGCATCTCGCAGAGCTTCGGGATTATGCTCGTATTTAGTCATTATACGAACGAATTTGCTTGGCAGACTTGCTCCGCAGGTTGTTACCATACGCTCTATCTGCCTTTTATTTACAACAGGCATTATGCCTGCCTCGATAGGTACGTTTATACCTGCAATAGCTGCCTTTTCGCGGAATTCATAGAAATTGTCATTGTCGAAGAAAAGCTGTGTTATAAGGTGGTCTGCACCTGCATCCACTTTTTTCCTGAGATTGATTATATCTTCAACAAGACTGTCCGCATCGGGGTGACACTCGGGGTAGCAGGCTCCTGCTATATCAAAATCTCCCTTTGACTTTATGTAAGTGATAAGGTCGCTTGCATAACTGAAATCATTCACAGGAGGTATCTCAGGGTTTATATCTCCCCTCAGTGCAAGTATATTCTCGATGCCGCGCTCTTTTGCCTCATCAAGAGCAGAATCTATCTCAGCTTTTGTGAAATTGATACATGGCAGGTGAAGCATGGGTGTTATACCGCTTTCCTTTATTTTTGAAGCAATTTCCAGCGCGTAACGGCTGTTACCGCTTCCGCCTGCACCAAAGGTAACGCTTATAAAATCAGGGTGAAGATCATTGAGTTCGTCAAGCGTACTGTATATAACGTCAACAGGGCTTGTTTTCTTCGGAGGGAAAACCTCAAAGGAAAACAGGGTCTTATTTTTAAAAAGCTCTTTGATATGCATATATATCCTCCGTTATTCTATCGACCAGTCTATCTCGCCCAGTCCCTTTTCGCGCAGGAACTGATTTGCCTTCGAGAAGTGCCTGCAGCCGAAAAATCCGTTATACGCCGAAAGCGGACTTGGGTGCGCCGCCTTTAAAACAAGATGTGCGGGATTGGTTATGTACTGCTGCTTTGTCTTGGCATCACCGCCCCACAGCATGAATACCATTGGCTTTTCGCGCTGATTAAGAAGCTTTATAACATCGGTCGTGAAGTTCTCCCAACCGATACCGTGGTGACTTCTCGCCTGATTTGCACGTACCGTTAGCACTGAGTTGAGCAGAAGGACTCCCTCCTGTGCCCACTTTGTGAGCTCACCGTGCTTGCCTAAGTTGTCTATGCCCACATCTTCCCTTATCTCCTTGAAAATATTGATAAGCGACGGCGGCGGAGCAATTCCCTTTCGCACCGAAAAGCTCAGTCCGTGAGCCTGCCCCTCTCCGTGATATGGGTCCTGACCTATAATAACGCATCTGACATCTTCGTATGATGTATACTTCAAGGCATTGAATATATCGTACATACCCGGGAATATACGCTGTGTTCTGTACTCGTTTATCAAAGTCTGCCTGAGTTTAAGGTAATAATCCTTGGTGAACTCATTCTTCAATAGTTCGTCCCAGTCATTATTAAAGCTTACCATATTGCCTCCATATGTTTTAAACTAAAACAGGGACGACATGAGCCGCCCCTTCTCTCGTCAATTGAAAACCGTATCCTCATAATACTTGAACTTTACAAGAGTATTTCGTCTGTATGTAAGTGAACCCTGCTGATTGAAAGGCACCTTGTCGTATGCCTCCGCAGAGCATTCGATCTTCAGCTTCTGTCCTTTTCTTGTAACAAAGATAAGTTCATAATATTCGTCTACGAGCTTTACCTGTCCCGTACTCTCAATAATCCTCAGACGGTCATCGCTTTTTCTGACAAGTGTTGCCATTTCAACGATGGGCTCTGATGTACGCTTTTGATTAGCAAATTCATCGTCCTGACCGCCTCTGCGATCGGCATTTACTCTGTTGACGGGAGCTGCGTTTACAGGCACTTCCCCACCGTCAAAGTCATCTTTGCGTTCCTCAAGAAAAATTGAAAGAAGACGTCTGAATGAGCTTTTTCCGCTGAATAAAAGTATTATAAGAATAAGTACAACAACAATAGCGGCAAGTAATATCAAAAGATTTCTCATCTGCTCTGTCATTTATTTTTCAGGCGCACCTGCGCCTCTCCTTTCTGCTTCAACGTATCATCTGTTTCTTTTTATTTGCAGTCTGATACAAAATCGTTCATTTCTATTATAATATATTTTTTCATACTTTGCAAGTTTTATTTGCAAATTTCTTTAAAATATGTTTCGCCATTTTTTGCGTTCGTATAAAGCTGATTAATGAGTGTATGAGCAATCATTGATTTTTAAGCTTACTATTAATATAAACGAAATAATAACGTTGTTTCAGACACGCAAACAAATGGGAAGTAACCGTATATCTTTATTTCTGCCGCATTGCACAGCATCTTGCTTTTATATTGCTGAAATGATATAATATATCTTGAAACCTACATGATTGGAGAAAATATTATGCAGAAAATTCTTGGATATATGCGAAAGGCTATACAGAATTACGGACTTATCTCAGACGGCGACCGAATTCTTGTTGGCGTTTCAGGGGGAAAGGACAGCCTTGTACTTATGCAGGGACTGCACCTGCTGCGCAAATTTATAGGTATTGACTATGAGATAGTTGCTGTTACACTTGATATGGGATTTACAAACGGCTCCATGGACTTCTCGCCTGTTGCGGAGCTTTGCGAAAAAGAAGGGATTGAGTATCACGTAATAAAAACTCAGATCGCTGAGATAGTCTTTGATGTGAGAAAGGAACCGAGTCCGTGCAGTCTTTGTGCGCGAATGCGCAGAGGTGCGCTTCATGATGCCGCAAATGATCTCGGCTGCAACAAGGTGGCACTTGGACACAACTACGACGACGCTGTAGAGACATTCGTTATGAACCTTTTCACCGAAGGACGTATCGGCTGTTTTTCACCAAGTACATACCTTACCCACAAAAAAGTAACAGTTATACGCCCTCTTGTACTTGCTCCCGAGAAGGATATACGCCGAGCAGCAAGACGCATAGATCTGCCCGTTGTCAAGTCCGTCTGTCCTGCGGACGGACACACAAACCGACAGAAAACCAAGGATTTCCTTGCTGACATGGAGCGAAACGACCACGGCTTCAAGGACAGGCTTTTCGGAGCTATGAAACGTGCTAATATCGATGGCTGGGGCGGTATCGGCTGGACTCCGCCAATAAAAAAGACTAAATAAAAAAGGCTCTCCAATGGAGAGCCTTAATTATTATCGAGAATGATGACTAATTAATTAGTCTTCCTTCTTTCTAAGAGCGAATGCTGTACCTACTGCGATTGCAAGACCTGCAACTGCTACGCCTGCACCAGCTACACCTGTCTTAGGTGAATCGTTCTTCTTTGTTGTAGCCTTAGCTGTTGTTGTAGCCTTAGCTGTTGTCTTCTTAGTTGTTGAACCAGCAGCTGTTGATGTGCTTGTTGTACCAGAAGATGTAGATGTAGAAGATGTTGATGAAACTGTTGTAGTTGTTGTAGTAGTTGTAGTTGTTGTAGTAGTTGTAGTAGTTGTTGTAGTAGTTGTTGTAGATGATGATGTAGGAGCCGCTATCTCAATGTAGCCCTGCTCGATACCCTGAGTAAATACCCAAGCCTGCATGAGCTGACCTTCTTCGTCCTTATCACCGTTTGTGAAGAGGTCTTCAGCTGTTGGCTTGCTCTTGTAAGCGATCTCGATCGGGAACTTGTCGCCTTCCTTAACATCAGAAGGAAGTGTGAGCTGGAATGTCCAGAGAACACCGTCTCTACCAGCATCAGTTGAAGCAGCTGTTGCTACGAAGAAACCGTTGTCACCATCTGGCTGCTGCTCCTGTGAAAGTCTCTGACCAGCTGCACCGATTGCTGCGATGAAACCATCTTCATCCTTTACAGCCTTGAGTCTTGAATCGAACTGGATGTGAAGACCTGTAGGAGCATACTTTCTGTCAGCGCCTGAAACCTTGAGCTCGATTGTACGAGTTGGGTTAGCCTTAGCCTCAGAAAGCTCGATTGTCTCCTGTGTAAGTGAAAGTGTTGGCTTTGTAGCAGCCTTGCTTGGATCAAGACCGTTTAATGGGTACTCCTGACCAGCAGCTTTACCAGCAGCTGATGCAGTCATAGCAGTAGCTGAAAGTGCTACAGCTGATACAGCGAGTGTTGCTAAAGCACTCTTTAAAGTATTCTTCTTCATTGTCATTATTCCTTTCAGATAATTTTAGAATTATATATGTCAATCCGCCGCCGCATAGCGGCGGATCACACTCAATTACTTTACGTCTTATCTTTAAAGTCTGTCTGAAACTTATTGGTTAGCTTCAGGCTTTCTTTAAGATCTCGTCCCAGATGTCTCTGTCTGTCTTGCCGTTGTAATCAGCAGAAGATCTTCTTGCGTAGAATGCAAGGATGTAAGCTGCATCGTTTGAATCGATGAGTCTGTTATCCTTCTTAACTGTTCTCTCTACGTTCTTATCTGCGCCGTGGTGTACGTCAGCAAGGAATGCTGCAAACTCTTCGTACTCAGATGTTGGGCTTGTAGCAAGTGCGCTCTTTGAAAGGTTTACAGAATAAACGTCTGTGTTATTTGTAGAAACCTTTGCATAGTAAGCAAGTACCTGTGAAGCATCGTTTGAGTCAACGAGGTTATCGAGGTTAGCATCACCCTTGAGAGCGATGTAAACTGTTACTGTAACGTTCTTGCCGTCGATATCCTTAAGAACTTCGCCGTTTGCGTATACAGGAACTTCATACTTGAAGCCGCTGTTGTCAGCCTTATATGTATTAGAAGGTGTAGCTAAACCAAAGTTTACATCAGCTGTGATGTTCTTAATGTTCTCGTCTTCACCTGATACATAAGACTTGCCGTTTATTTCATAGCCCTTGATGTATCTCTCGTGGAGAATTACATTTGAGATCTGAGCCTTATTGAAAGCATCTTCAATGCTTACGTAGTATGCAGGCTGTGTATCAGCTGTTACATAAGACTTGATGATAGATGTTGTCTCAACTACCTCAGGTGGAACTGTTGTAGTTGTTGTAGATGATGTAGATGATGTTGTAGACTCAGTTGTAGATGATGTTGACTCAGTTGAAGATGTTGTAGACTCTGTTGTTGAAGTTGAAGATGTTGTAGATGTTGTTGACTCAGTTGTAGATGTTGTTGAATCTGTTGTTGATGTTGTTGACTCTGTTGTTGATGTTGTTGATTCTGTTGATGTAGATGAAGTTGTTGATTCAGTTGTAGACTCTGTTGAAGATGTTGTAGATTCTGTTGTTGTAGTTGTAGTAGTTGTTGTAGATGATGTTGTTGAAGTTGTATTTGTTACGAGAACTCTCTCGATCTTAACAGCAACTGAACCTGCATCTGTTGTATTGATTCCGCTGAAGTCAACCTTAGCTGTTACCTTCTTATAAGAATCAACGAAAGCATAGCCAAGTGACTCTACATAAGCCTTAACCTCAGCCTGCTCAGCATCCTTGAATGTAGCTTCGCCGTTTGCAACAGCCTTAGCAAGTGAACCCTTGATGTTCTCTAAGCTGTCAGCAAACTTTCCGAGATCAGCAGCTGTGATGTTGATATCATGCTCCTGAGAGAAATCATTGAGAAGCTGATCATAAGCCTTTGTTACGATTGACTTAGCAGCAATGTCTGTAGCTGTTGCAGGAATCGTTCTGTTGATGTTATGATTCTTGAGCTTTTCGTTTACCTCAGCAATAAAAGCTGCAACATTTGCATATTCTCTTGTCTTGTTTGTCTTACAAGCATTCTGGAACTTGTTCTTAGCTTTCTGGATCTTATCTGTTACATTCTTGATCTTTTCAGCGTAATCAGCCTTAGCCTTGTCAACAAACTGAGCAGGAATCTCCTTCTCAAGTGCTGCATCGCCCTTAGCCTTTATCTTAGCTATTGTATCAAGTGCAAGATCAAAGAGCTGACCTGCTGCATATACCTTATTGTCAGCAGTTGTCTTATACTCAAACTTTATCGGTACCTCTGTACCTGCGCCGAGCTTTGAAGTCTCGAATGTGATCTTGAAATCGCCCTCAACACTGATGTCTGAGAAATCGATCTTTGTAAGATTCGGAGCATTGTAATTTTCAGCCTGGATTGCAAGAGCATTACCTGGTGTAAGGCTAAGATTGCGGTTTAAATCAGGCTCGGAGATGTGACCTGTGATCACAACGTCGTTATTGTCAGTAATCTGATACTTTACACCGTTTGGAATGATAAGCTCATTAAGAGCATAATCTGCAACGTCCTTGAACTGACCAGCGTGTTCAACTGCTTCCTTTGCAAGTTCAGTCAGGTTGAATGTGCCGTCTCTCTGTGTTCTTGTTGCAAGCTTTGCCCATACAAGCTGATTCCAGTCTGAAACAGTCTTGTTTGCCGGAATGTAAAGAAGATCATCAAGTGTGATCTTTGTACTACTATCAGCCTGTGCGGTTGCTGTAGTCTGAACAGCATCATTTGATTCAGCGTTTGCAACATTTGGTAAACACTGTGCGAGGGCAAGTGGTGCAGCTGCTGCTACAGCGATTGCTCTCTTGAATAATGATTTCTTCATTGTCCTATACCTCTCTAACATGTTTATTCCCCTTTTGCTTTAAGCCATTCTTATGTACAAGAGCTCTCCGCATCAGGCTTAATTTCGGGAGAACTATCCGCGAATGCTTACACTTCCCCCAGAAATTCATATCTACATTTTATCACACAAAGTCCAATAAGTCAAGCAGAACAGTATATTTTTTTCAAAAATTATTGATGATTAATATTCCCGTTTTTTGTACTTATTTCACAATATGAGAGTATATGAAGCGTAATATTTTTGCTTTTTTGAACTTTCTGTATTATTTTTTCGGTATTTCGCTGAAAATAACGCTTTTACGGGTTAATTATATCATCTTTTTCACGTTTTTTCAAGCGGTATTTTATGTAAAAAAAGCAGGTCTTTCGACCTGCTTTTTATAGTTTTTATGCACCAAATCTTGCTGTTCCGAGAACCTCGTTCCAGATATCGTAATTTGATACATTATCGTAGTCAGAAGATGATCTTCTTGCATAGTATGCAAGGATCTTAGAAGCGTAGTTAGAGTCAATACGTCTGCCGTTCTTCTTTGTCTTCCAGTTGTCTGCACTCCACTCGTTTGTATTTACATCAGCGAGGAATGCAGCAAGCTCATCGAGCTCGTCCTTAGGTGACTCAACCTGTAATCCGGCTACTGTGCTCTGGAGCTTAACGTCATATACATCTCTATCATTTGTAGATATGCTTGCATAGTAACGAAGAGCTGCTGAAGCATCAACTGAATCTACCATGTTATCAAGTGTTGCATCGCCCTTAACGCCGATGTATGCAGGCACTGTAAGTGGCTTGCCATCCTTGTCGAGGAGCTGCATATCACCATAATAAACAGGTACATCGTACTTGAAGTCATCTATGGTTGTC
>JAEEGL016645519.1_pt1 | contig 12394 bp, 13 predicted proteins | sample 9134231 | NCBI WGS metagenome assembly JAEEGL01 (sample SAMN16246548, study PRJNA631951) | gut metagenome | biome: gut microbiome; feature: rumen; material: fiber-attached | host: Bos | place: Iran: Karaj | collected 2018-10 | reverse complement strand
GAGCCGCAGTACGACAAGCCGGGCTTTCTGGAGATTGTCGTTTCGCCGCTGGCCGCGCCGGACGAGGCGACGTACTTGTCGCTGGCCTTTGACAAGGGCGTGCCCGTGGCGCTGGACGGCGAGAAGATGAGCGCCAAGAACACCATCTACAAGCGCAACGCCATCGGCGGCGCCAACGGCATCGGTCTGCTGGACATCGTGGAGAACCGTCTCGTGGGCATGAAGAGCCGGGGCGTGTACGAGACGCCGGGCGGCACCATCCTGTACAAGGCCCATCAGGTGCTGGAGACCATCACCCTTGACAAGCTCACCTCCCACAAGAAGAAGGAGCTGTCCTTCACCTTTGCCGACCTGGTCTACAACGGCCAGTGGTACACCCCCCTGCGGGAGGCGCTGTCCGCCTTCGTGGACAAGACACAGGAGACCGTCACCGGCAGCGTGAAGCTGAAGCTGTACAAGGGCAACATCATCAACGCCGGCGTGTGGAGCGAGTACTCCCTCTACTCTGAGGATATCGCCACCTTCGGTGAATCCGACTACAACCAGAAGGACGCCGAGGGCTTCATCAACTGCTTCGGCCTTCCCATAAAAGTCCAGGCCATGCTGGACAAGAAGCTGGGCAAGTAATAAAATAGGAATAAGAAATCGGCGCGGGCGTGACGTTCTCACGCCCGCCGCTTTTAAGGAGAGATAAAAATGGCGGACAAGATTTGGGCAGGCAGGGCGTCCCAGGCGGTGGACGCCGCCGCGGACAGCTTCAACTCATCCATCGGCTTTGACAGCCGCATGTACGCCCAGGACATAAAGGGCTCCATGGCCCACGCCGCCATGCTGCAGGCGCAGGGGATAATCTCCGCCGCCGACGGCGAGGCCATCGCCGCGGGTCTGGAGGCCATCCTCGCCGACCTGGAAAGCGGCGCATTGACCGTCGATCCCGCCGCCGAGGACATCCACTCCTTCGTGGAGGCGGAGCTGACGAAGCGGGTGGGCGACCCGGGACGGCGCCTGCACACCGCCCGCAGCCGCAACGACCAGGTGGCCCTGGACGTCCGCATGTACCTGCGGGAGCGGACGGAGAACACCGTCAGCCTCATCAAGAACCTCATATCGACCATCTGCACCGTGGCTGAAGAGTACGCCTTCACCGTAATGCCCGGATACACCCATCTTCAGCGGGCCCAGCCCATCACTTTCGGCCATCACCTCATGGCCTACGCCATGATGCTCCTGCGGGACGCGGGACGGCTCAATGACGCGTCGAAGCGCATGAACGTGTCGCCCCTGGGCTCCTGCGCCCTGGCGGGCACCACATATCCCATCGACCGGGCCATGACCGCCGCCGCTCTGGGCTTCGACGGGGCGACGATGAACAGCCTTGACGGCGTGGCCGACAGGGATTTCTGCGTGGAGCTGGCCGCCGCGCTGGCGCTGATGATGACCCATCTGTCCCGGTTCGCGGAGGAGATCATCCTCTGGTCCAGCTGGGAGTTCCGTTTCGTTGAACTGTCCGACGCCTACTCCACCGGCTCGTCCATCATGCCCCAGAAAAAGAACTCCGATATGGCGGAGCTGGTGCGGGGCAAGACCGGCCGGGTCTACGGCGACCTTATGGCTCTTCTGACCATGCTCAAGGGACTGCCCCTTGCCTACAACAAGGACATGCAGGAGGACAAGGAGCAGATATTCGACGCCTTCGACACGGCGGACGCCTGCCTCACCGTATTCGCCCCCATGACCGGCACCATGACCGTCAAAGCCGACAATATGCGCCGGGCCGCCGGCACCGGCTTTATAAACGCCACCGATCTGGCGGACTGGCTGGTGTCAAGGGACGTGCCCTTCCGCACCGCTTACAAGCTGACGGGTCAGATCGTTGCGGAGTGCACCCGGCTGGGCGTCACGCTGGAGGAGCTGCCTCTTGAGAAGTATAAGGAGTTCTCGCCCCTTTTCGACGGGACGCTTTACGACGCCATCGACATAGACAACTGCGTCAGCCGCCGCACCTCCTACGGCGGCCCCACAGGCGATTCCGTGCTGGCGCAGGTGAAGGCCGTGCGCGCCATGCTGTGAAAGAAACAAAAAGAGCCGGCTGACAGCGTCAGCCGGCTTTTTTATCGAGATAATATACAATACAGCCCGAAACGGTGTATAATCAAATAGATGCGCAGCGCCCTGAACACGGCGGCCAACGAGCTGACGGACAACGCCTTCACGCTGGGCGGAGAGACGGCACAGACAAATGAAAACACCGCCACGGAGAGCGGAGGCGAGAGATACAGCAAGTATTTGAAGCCTGGATGGACATTCCCGCCTTACAACCAGAGCCAGAGCGACGCAAACGAGCAGGCAACCAGATGGGCACACCGGGATGACGTGGAGTCGGGCGACCGAAAACTCGTCTCATATCATGGCGCCTGGTATGTTATAGAGAAGTTTGACAGCGCAGAGTTGGGATATCAAATAGCGGAACGGCTGACCGCAAAACAGTACGAGAGATACATGGAGGAGCGGCAATATGGTAAAGAAGCCGAATGAACCGTACAGAGCAGAGTTGGCGATCTTGATAGCGAGAATAGAACGAGAAAACCATCTGGCTCAAGAGGACTCAATTCTTATACTACACTCCCTGAACAGCAAGGCGAAAGCGGCGCAGTTCAAGGATTGGGTGAAGAGCAGAACCGCAGACGAACATCTCAACGCGAAGGCCGTGGAGATCGTGAGAGCCGCGGTGAGGATAGGGAAGGGGCAGAGCCCGGACGCTCCGGCGCGGTAACACGTCAGCGGGGCACAGACCGAAAACCGCTTCTCCATGCAGATGCCGGCAGAGGAAAGGGAAAAAGCACCCGCGGGTATCCGCAGTCGTGTAAGTCGATACGACTCAGGGACGGCACTGCCCACATCGGGTGCTTCCGGTTCAAGGATATCACAGTCTGCGCAGGCCGTCAAGAAAGCGTTTGATCGGCCCGGCGGCACGCAAAGAGCAAAAACGATACCGGCTGACGCTGTCAGCCGGTATTTTTTACAAAAATTTCATCCAATGGGGCAAAACGACGCTATAATATATGGTAAGATAACCGTAAGGCGTTTGCCTTGAACATAAAAGGAGGGCTGCACAATGGCGACTAAGGTTCTCGTTGTGGAGGATGAGGTCAATATCGCGGAGCTTCTGCGGCTGTATCTGGAGCGGGAGGGCTATGAGGTCGTCACCGCGGGCGACGGCGGCAAGGGCGTCGCCCTTTTCGAGCAGGAAAAGCCGGATATAGTGCTTCTGGACATAATGCTTCCGGTGATGGACGGCTGGCAGGTCCTGAAGGAGATACGCTCCTCGTCAAAGACCCCGGTGATAATGCTCACCGCCAGGGGAGAGACTGAGGACAAGGTCAACGGACTTGAGAGCGGGGCCGACGACTACATAGTCAAGCCCTTCGACGGGAAAGAGGTCATAGCCCGCATCCGGGCCGTACTGCGCCGCTACGGCGGTACGGAGCAGGACAGCGGAAAAAAGCTCACCTTCGACAACCTCGTCATAGACATGGAGGCCTTCGAGCTCATCATAAAGGGGGAGCACGTGGACATACCCCCCAAGGAGATGGAGCTTCTTTACCATCTGGCCTCCAGCCCCAACAGGGTATATACCCGCAACCAGCTCCTCGACGAGGTGTGGGGCTTCGACTATTTCGGAGACTCCCGCACCGTTGACGTGCACATAAAGCGCCTTCGGGAAAAGCTGGAGGGCGTCAGCGACAAGTGGAGCCTCAAAACCGTGTGGGGCGTCGGTTACAAATTTGAGCTGCTGGCGAAATAAACGGTTATCGCCGGCGCGGGAGCGGCGGAAATGAAGAAGATTCGCAGCATTTACGTTAAAAATTTCATGACCGTTGCGGTCATAATCATATTGAGCTTCCTGCTGATGGGGGCCATCTTCGTGGGCATAAGCTACTCCGTCACCGTCAGCCATACCGGCACGGCCATGGAGGAGACGGCGGAGGTCACCAGCCGCATCGTGTCCGCGTACCGCTTCGAGTGGGAGACCGGAGGCCTGGAGGTCAGAGCCGCCCTCAACGGCATCTCGGAGATATCCGGCTTTCATATCCTCGTGTGCGATATAGACGGCACGGTGCTCAACTGCTCCGATAACGAGGTCAACCCGTCCTATCTGGGCAAAATGGTGCCTGCCCAGACGATAATGACCATAAACGGACAGGGCAAGTACAGCGGCATCACGTCCCTGGGAGGGGTGTACTCCTCGCTGCACTACGTGGTGGGCGTGCCCATAACCGCGCCGCGGAGCCCGGGGTCGCTGCTGGGATACGTATTCCTGTCCGGGCAGACTGTCTATATGGCGGAGATCTGGCGGCAGTTCGCGTGGATATTCATGTTCGCCGCCCTCTTCGTGCTCGTCATAGCGTCCATAATCATCTTCATCACCACCAAGCGGCAGGCCCGGCCCATACGGGAGATGGCGGAGGCCGCCGGGAAGTTCGGCCGGGGAGATTTCTCCGTCCGGGTCAGCAGCGGCGGGCGCAGCGACGAGATAGGCGCGCTGGCCGACTCCTTCAACGCCATGGCAGATTCCCTGGAGCGATCCGAAAAGGCCAGGAGCGACCTCATCGCCAACGTGTCCCACGAGCTGAAGACGCCCATGACCACCATATCGGGCTTTGCCGACGGCATACTTGACGGCACGATCCCGCCGGAAAGACAGCGGGAGTATATGGCCATAATATCCTCGGAGACGAAACGGCTATCCCGCCTCGTGCGCGGCATGCTGGAGGTGTCCCGGGTACACGACACGCCCACCGATTCCGTGCTGGGCGGGACCTTCAACCTCAACGAGGTGGCGGCCCAGGCCCTCATAAGTCTGGAGGGGCGCATCACCGCCCGCGGTCTTGACGTGGACGCCAGCCTCCCCGAGGACGAGATAATGGCCCGGGGCGACGGCGACGCCATAACCCAGGTCATATACAACCTGCTGGACAACGCCGCCAAGTTCGCCTATGAGGGCACCACCATCGGCCTTAAGCTGTGGAAGCAGGAGGGGAGGGCCTACGTGCAGGTGGAAAACACAGGCGACACCATCCCCAGGGAGGAACTGCCTCTCATATTCGACCGCTTCCACAAGACCGACCGGTCCCGCAGCGAGGACAGAGAAGGCGTAGGTCTGGGCCTTTACATCGTAAAGACCATACTTGACAACCACGATCAGGACATATTCGTCACCAGCGAGGAGGGCGTAACGAAATTCGTGTTCACCCTTGCGCTGGCGCAGTAAAGGAGATACATGCTGGACAGCAGAGGCTTCGACCTTTGGGCCGACGGCTACGACGAGAGCGTGGGACTTTCGGACGACAGCGGCGCTTACCCCTTTGCCGGCTACAGGGCGGTATTGGGGAGCATATATGACGCCGCGGTACAGACCCCCGGCGCCAGGATACTGGATCTCGGCTTCGGCACCGCCGTGCTGACCGCCCGGCTGTACGAGGCCGGTTGCGTCGTTTACGGGCAGGATTTCTCCCCGAGGATGCTGGAGACGGCCCAGGAGAAAATGCCGCAGGCCCGTCTTTACACGGGAGATCTCAGCCTGGGCCTCGTACCGGAGCTGGAAGGGGAGAGGTTCGACTATATCATCGCCACCTATTCCCTGCACCATCTGGACGACGAACGCAGGACGAAGCTCATCCGTGACCTGCTGGGCCGCCTGAACCCCGGCGGCGCGGTGCTCATCGGCGACGTGGCCTTTGCCGACCGCGCCGATCTGGAGCGGTGCCGGGAGAAGGCCGGGGACGAGTGGGACGACGACGAGATATATATCGTGGCCGACGAACTCAAAAAGAGTTTTCCGACAGCCGTGTTCCGCCCGGTGTCATACTGCGCCGGGATCGTCACCATAACCCCTGACAGCGTGATTGAGCTGACGGAGATAACCGAGGACAACTGGCTGGAGGCGGCGTCGCTGTCCGTAAAGGAGCGGCAGAGAGGCTTCGTGGCCCCGGCGGTGGGAATAATCGCCAGAGGCTACGTGTACCGGGACTGCGGCGCGAGAGTGTACGCCGTCGAAAGCGGCGGCGTCATGGTGGGCATGGCCCTCGTCCGGGAGTTCACCGACGAGCCGCTGGGCTACGACCTGCAGCAGTTCATGATAGACGCCCGGTATCAGGGCAGAGGGTACGGTTCCCGGGCGTTGGAACTCATACTCGACCGGCTGCGGCGGGAGGGGCGTTACGACAGTGTGGAGGTCTGCGTGAAGAAGGAGGACACGGAGGCTGTTGCCCTGTACGAAAAGCACGGCTTCACAGATTCCGGCTACGTGGACGAGGACCTTCCGGACTGCGTGAACATGATATGCAGACTGTTCTGAAAAAACGAAAAGCACCCGTCTTTCGTGACGGGTGCTTTTTCATGGGAAAGGAAAAGAATTTCAGTCGTCGGTGAACTCGAACAGCTCCTCCACGGTCACACCGAACAGCTTCGCGATGTCCATGGCCATCTTCAGCGAGGGGTTGTACCGGCCGTTCTCCAGATGCACGATAGTCTCCCGCCGCACGCCGATGGCTTCGGCCAGCTCCGACTGCTTCATGCCCCGCTCCTCCCGGTACTGCCGTATTTTCGTGACGAGCATCACATCAGCCCCTTTCTGTCGATAACGCAGAAGATGACGGCGCGCAGCACGAGCAGAGCAGTGACGCAGCACACGACTATGCCGCCGTACACGATGACGTCCGCCGTCATCACCGGCCCGTCCCGCAGCACCGTGGCGCAGAACAGGTAAAGCAGCGACGCGAAGACCGCCGCCATCGACAGCCGGAAGCAGATCGTGTCAGCCTTCGCCACGGCGGCACGGGCGAACTCGTCCAGCCGCTCCCGGCGCAGGCGGATCAGGCTGAGGACCGCTATGGCCGTTACTGCCGCGCCGATGAGCCAGGAGAACCGCACGTTGACGATCGACGAGATCATGCCGTCCGTCCGGCTGACCCGGAAGGACAGGAAATAGAATACCGGAAGCAGCAGCGACACCGCCGCCTGAAGAAGAAGATACGCGCTTACACTGAGTTTTTTCATTTTTTGCCTCCAACGGTGTGAAGTATTTATAACATGTTATGTGTGAAATATATCACACCACACAGGGCTTGTCAATAGAAAAAATAAAAAAACCGCGAAAATCTTTTCGCGGTTTTTATTGCCGTTTTCTTCCCACGGCCTCGCCCATGCGCACGGGCGTCTCTTCGCCCCGGGCGGAGGCTTTGATGACGTCCTCCCGCAGGACGGCGGCGTTTTTCTTCAGCAGCACGATCACGGTGGAACCGCCGTAGGAGAACCAGCCCTTTTCCTCGCCCCGGCTGACGGGGCCGGGACCGGTCAGGTGATTTTCTATCCGGCCAACCAGCATGGCGCCCACCTCCATCTGTACAGCCTTTCCGAAGGATACGGTGTCCACGGCGCAGTATTCCCGGCAGTTTTCCACGAAGACCGGGACCTTTGCCAGCGCGGCGGGCCGCACGGTGTGCAGCACGCCGGGGATAAAGGCACTTTCCGATTTCACCCCGCCGTCGAACCAGCAGTAGCGGTGAAAGTTGTCAACGCACAGCCGGTAAACGAGGCACAGCCCGCCATCGAACTCCTCTGCCAGAGCCTCGTCCCGCAGAAGGGAGGCGACGGTGTAGGAACTCTGCTTTACGGGCAGGACCGTACCTTCGGTTATAGCGTATGCAGTCAGAAGCCCGTCGCAGGGGGCGACGAGGGCGGCGGGATCGGGGTCGACGCTGCGCCGCCCCGGCTTGAGGGGACGGCGGAAGAAATCGTTGAAGCTTTTTATATCCGACAGATCGTAATCGTCGGTGTCTATACCCGCCTTCCGGATGAAAAGGGGGATGAGGACTTTTGACGCCCCGGTGTCGAGAAGCTTCCCGCAAAACCGGGAAACGGACCGCGCCGTAAGGGGCTTCAGCAGTGCCCGGCCCAACGCGCTGCCGTACAGGAAACGGACCGCGCCCATTATCTTCTGCCCCAGAACTTGATGGCCAGGAAGGTCAGACCCTCCAGCGTGCCGAAGGTGACAAGGGCCCAGAATGCCAGGTTATCCGGCTTTTTCAGCTTGAAATTGCAGAGGAACAGCACAGACAGAAGGAGCATCACGATGAAGTAGACGATGGAAAGATCAAAACGCAGGAAATAGTGCAGAAGGAGCACGAAGGGGAAAATAAGCGCCGCGGCGGTCACGGGCATACCGGTGAAGTAAGCCGAACCCTTTTCCGCCTTCTCCTGCTCCCGCTCGTCGGCGGTCGCGTTGAAGTAGGCCAGCCTTATCATGGCGGAAAGCACGTACACCAGCGCGATTATGATGAGTACGATGGGATACCAGGTCAGCTCGCCCGTCTCCGGGACCCTCATGGGCACATCGGAGAACTTGGGGCTTGCCCGGAGCATGGACACGCCTATGGCGGCGGGCAGCACGCCGAAGGCCACCAGATCTGAGAGGGAATCTATCTGAACGCCGAAATCCTTTTCCAGCTTCGTTCTGTTCTTTTTTCTGCGGGCCACCCGCCCGTCGAACCCGTCGCACAGGCCGGAGAACAGCATGCACAGCATGCCTATGTAAGGGTGCCCAAGTCCGCTCATGGCGATGATCATTCCGGCGCAGCCGGACAGCAGGGAGAGATACGTGAGTATTACCGTGTAGTCATAGACGCCTATCATCTTTCGGTGTCTCCTTTCGTGTGCGCCGCAGAAGGATATATCCCGCAACGGTCACCAGACCGCAGATGGCGACGCAGATGTAAAATGTGATGCTTCTGCTTATCATTTCCAGCAAAAACGCGTCCTCCCGCCCCACCAGGTCGGTAAAACCGTCCACCATGAGGTAGTCGGCCACGCCCATGGCCCCGGGGATGGGGGCGATGTTGTAGCCGATGGTTATGAGGCACTGGGACGCGAATATCCTGCCGGCGGCGGCAAGCCTGCCGCCCATGGCCATATAGAGACAGGAGGGAACGGCTATCTGTGCCGCCCGCTGTCCCAGATTCCACAAAAAAGTCTTGAGCAGGGCCGCGTTTTTTCCGCGCATCATCACGGCGCAGTTGTCGTAATCCCGGTGGACCTGCTCCAATTTTGCTAGGGCGTGGTCGACGTGCCGCAGTATCTTTTTGCGGTGCAGGAACCGCAGGAATCTTTCCACGGTCCGAAACACGGCCGCGCTGCGCCGCAGCATGACGAACAGCAGCAGCGCCAGTCCCGACAGAACGATGAAGCCCACCGCGATGAGTATCTTCGACAGCGGCCGGAAGGAATATATAAGGCGGAAATTCGTGACGATGGCCGTCAGCCCCAGGACCATTATGGCCAGAGTGTACATTATAAGGTTCACCATCAGCGCCGCGGTGGCGGCTCCGGTGGGGATGCCGTCCCTGATCATGAACAGGGCGCTGGCAGGCTGTCCTCCGCTGGCGGAGGGGGTAACGGCTGAGAAATAGATATCGGAGGTGCTGTACAGCAGCCCGTGGGAGAAGGGCCTTTTATAGCCCAGCGCCTTGAGTACGCTGAGCAGAGCCGCCGCCTCCAGCACCACGAAAAGTGCCGCTCCGACGACGCCCGCGGCAAGCCAGCAGCCGTTGAGACCGTCGATCTCCCGGGCTATGGCGGCGGGGGACATGCCTCCGCTGAGCCGTATCACCGCCCAGATGGACAGCGCGGCCAGCAGCAAAGAGAATAAAGACCAGAAGACCTCTTTTTTCCTCTCCATACAGGTTCCCTCCGTCGCGGAGCAGTCATCCTATAGGCATATTATCACAAACCGTTGAAAAAAACATCCGTTTTTCTCATTTTCCGCGCCCGGGCGGTCACAGTTCCACGGGAAGGCCCGTGAGGTACCGGCGTATCATGTCGAAGGCGTGGTGGGCGGCCACGGTACGCACTCTCGGGCGGTCTGTGCCCAGATCAAGACTGCGCACCCAGGTGCCTTCCGGCGAGGACAGAGCCACGAACACGGTGCCCACGGGCTTGCCGCTCTCGTCGGTGTCGGGACCGGCGATGCCGGTGGTGCTTACGGCCAGATCGCTGGAGAATACCCGCCTCGCGCCTTCGGCCATGGCGGCGGCCGTCTGCCTTGATACGGCGAAATGCTCCTTTATTATCCCGGCGTCAACCCCGAGGATACCGATCTTTGCCTCGTTGGTGTAGGTGACGGCGCCGCCCTTGAACACGGCTGACGCGCCGGGTATATCGGTGATGCGCTTGGCAATGAGGCCGCCCGTGCAGCTCTCGGCGCAGGAGAATGTCATGCCCGCGTCCTTCAGAAGCTGCAGGCACCGCTCCTCTATGCTCTCCACGTCCAGTCCGTAGATAAAGTCGCGGATCATCTCCCGGACCCTGCCGATCACGGGGGCCATCATCTCCTCCGCCTCCGCCTCGGTGCCGGCCTTTGCGGTGACGCGGCAGAGGCACTCGCCCTCCTTGGCGTAAGGGGCGAGGGAGGGGTTGGTGAGGGACACCATATAATCGTGGAGGATGTTCTCCATGTTGGACTCGCCTATGCCGAATATCCTCACGTTATGGGACCATATGCCCCCCTCGGACAGCCGCCGCAGATAGGGCATGGCGGAAAGACGGAACATGGCCTCGCACTCCCGGGGCGGGCCGGGCAGCATCAGAACGTGCACGCCCCCCTCCTCGAAGGCGCAGCCAGGGGCGGTGCCGCACGTGTTGTGGAACACGGTGCAGCCCTCCGGCAGATAGGCCTGCAGAAGGTTGTTTTCGGACATGTTGTGGTTGTGGAAGCGGCGGGCGAAGTAATTGCGGATCTCCTGAGCCGCCGCCTCGTCGTATTTCAGCTCCCGGCCGAAGCACCGGCACAGGGTCTGCTTCGTCATATCGTCGTAGGTGGGGCCGAGACCGCCGGTGGTGATGATTACGTCCGCCCTGCTTTTGGCGATGTTCACCGCCGCCTCAAGGCGCTCGTCATTGTCGCCCACCACGGTGTGGTAGTACACGTTGAGTCCCAGCTGGCTCATCATGGCGGATATGTCCCGTGCGTCGGTGTTGGCCACGTTGCCGAGAAGAAGCTCGGTGCCAACTGAGATTATCTCTGCAATATGCTGGCTCATTTCGTCGCCTTTATCCTTTCTATGCCGGCCATGGCCTCCTCGACGAGACCGTCGACGTCCAGAGCGGCCTCCGCCGCCTCAACGTCGGCTGGACGGGGCCTCGTTCTGGGATGCCGGGGGGTAAACACGGTGCAGCAGTCCTCGTAGGGGAGGATGGAGGTGTCAAAGGTGCCTATCTCCCGGGCCAGCTTTACTATATCGGTCTTGTCCATGCAGATAAGAGGCCGTATCACTGGCAGCGTGGTGCACGCGCCGGTCACGCCCATGGCCTCCAGCGTCTGGCTTGCCACCTGGCCGAGGCTTTCGCCGGTGACTATGCCCGTGCAGGCGTTGTTCACGGCTATGCGGTGGGCTATGCGCATCATGAACCGACGCATTATAATGGTGGAGTAGTCCTCGGGGCACTTGTCCCGGATCTCCTCCTGTATATGGGTGAAGGGCACAACCTGCACGTCCATCCTGCCGCACCACCCGGAAAGGATGTGGGCAAGAGTGACCACCTTCTCCTTCGCCAGCTGTGAGGTGTAGGGGAAGGAGAAGAAATGGACGGGGATGATCTCCACGCCACGCTTTGCCGCCATCCAGGTGGACACGGGGCTGTCTATGCCGCCGGACAGCAGGGAAACCACCCTGCCGTTGGTGCCCACGGGCATGCCGCCCGCGCCCATGAGGGGAGCGCCGTGAACGTAGGCCGCCTTCTCCCGCACCTCAAGATGCACGGAGAGGTCCGGGTCGTGTACGTCCACCTCAACTTCGGGGTATGCCTCGCTGAGAAGTCCGCCCACGTACTGACTGAGCTGTACGCTGGTGAGATGGAACCGCTTGTCCGCCCGCTTGGACTCCACCTTGAAGGACCGGGCTTTCGCAAACTCGTCCCTGAGATAGTCCCGGGCCGTGGCGAATATCGCGTCCTCGTCCTTCTCGCATGCCACGCCCCGGGAGATGGACACTATGCCGAAGACCTGTCTGAGGGCCTGTATGGCTCCGTCCATATCGCACTGGTCGTCCTTCGGCTCCACGTATATGATGGACTGCCGGGCGCTTATGCCGAACTTGCCGTAAGGGCGCAGGCGGCGGGCCGCTATGGCCATGAGCCGGTCCTCGAAGCGGCTGCGGTTGAGACCCTTCAGTATGACCTCACCCTGCTTGAGAAGAATAATGTCGTTCATGATATCGTCCTTTGATAGTATTTCACAGCGCCGGTTTTACGCCCCGGCGGGCTGATGGAAGTCGTAGGTGCGGTACTGTATGGCCTCGGCCAGATGACGGGGCTTGATATCCTCCGATCCGTCGAGGTC
>JAEEGL015563209.1_pt1 | contig 12394 bp, 6 predicted proteins | sample 9134231 | NCBI WGS metagenome assembly JAEEGL01 (sample SAMN16246548, study PRJNA631951) | gut metagenome | biome: gut microbiome; feature: rumen; material: fiber-attached | host: Bos | place: Iran: Karaj | collected 2018-10 | reverse complement strand
GAGAATACGTTTTCTCTCGTCCTCAAGACAGGATGGGATAGCAAAGATTATCTGTTCGATATGCTGCTGGTCAGCGAATTTTATTATCTCGCTTGTAGTACCTACGACAGTTACGCCTTGTATCTCAGAGCCGATTTTTGATCTGTCGTCATCTATGATACAGACAGGCTCATAAACTGTACAAAGCTTATCGTCTGTATTTACAGTTTTCTTTGCATTTTCGATCTCAGTGAGTATCATTCGGCAGGTCTGACCTCCGCCGACTATCATGGTGCGTTTTCTGTCGCTTTCGCAGCCTGATTTTGTAAAAGTAACGAAAGACTCTTTAAAAAGAAGTCTGAACAGACATACGCCGACGAGCGTCAGCAAGCAATGAACGCATACAAATGTCACAGGAAGATCGTTTCTGATAATGTATACAAAGCCGCCTGATACGATAAATCCGCACACGACTCCGTAAAAACATGAGAGATAGTCACGCTTATGAAAAAATCTCCAAAGCTTGCTGTATGCGCCGAATATGAGCAGTGCGCCGCAGCAGGTGACTGAGCTTACAACAAAGCTCATGAGCAGGTCAGAGCGTGATATCTCTTTGCCAGAGAACGAAAGAATGAAATTTGCGATGAGAGCAGAAGCTATAACGATGAAAGCATCGGCAAAAGCAAGAACTACTCTGCGGAAACTGAACTTTTCTAATACTTTTTTCAATTTTGTCCCCCCATATCAGCCGAAAAAAGCTGATAAAATTATTCCCCGATGGCTTCCGCCTGCATTTGCTGCGGAATGTTAAGAAGCTGAAGCTGCTCTTCGGTAACTTTCATATGAGCATTTGAAGCTTCAAGAACATCGGGAGCACATCCCTCCAATATAATATCCCAGTTCGGGCGGCGTGCGCCCATATTGTGAGCATCGCTTCCGAAGATTATCGGGCGTTTCTCCTTGATGAGCCTGTCCAGAAGTTCCTTGTCTCTTTGTACTAAAAACGCATCGTTGTTGAACTGGAAAATGGCATCGGTCTGGAGAATTCTTTCGATATTATCGGGCGAATAGTATTCGAGGTATCGGTGTATGTTAGCAAGCACTATCTTCAGACCGTACCCCGAAGCAATAGCGTTGATTTCCTCAGACATCCAATCCTCATAATCGCGGAAAGGCAGCTCGAGCAATATCATGTCAGACTCTTCCATTGCGAGCTTGTCTATCCCGTTGATCATTGATATACCGTGTTCTATGGCGATCTCTGCGCCAAGAAAAATATTTTTTATTACGGCGAAGTCGGCAATACTGTCGAAAGCTTCTTCGCGTCTTATAAGATATTCTGTCAGCGAGCGCTCCTCATGTGCATAGAAATGTGGAGTAGCGATGATACGTTCAACGCCCTGTGCACTCATCATTTCTATCATTGCAAGAGAGGTCATGGCATCGGGAGAGCCGTCGTCTATCCCCGGCAGAATATGGCAGTGATAATCTGTAAGCATATTTGGTTGTCTTCCTTTTTTCTACAATAGAGCTGTGGTTTTTTGATGAATAAAAGCATATTTCTTTTTCTGCTTTTTGTTACAAAATTTAATGTATTGCTGTGGTTATCTGTAATTATATGTACAGCGATACCGTTATAATTATATAACAGTTACCCTCGTTTTGTCAATAGGTAACAAATGTTAATATTATATTATAATTCAATAATGATAGAAAGCGTATCAAAATAATTACATAAAAAATGCAGCTGCAATAAATGCAGCTGCATCAGAGGTTTATGAGAAAATGATCTTTTGCTTATCAGTCAATTGTTACGCCTTCGCCGACAGGAAGTGTATTGAGCTTGCGGAGAAGGAAGAGCTGGATGACCTGAGCGTCCTTAACTGTAACGCCGTCGTTTCCGTAAACGTCAGCTGCCTTGGAAGCATTGTCACTGAGCTTGTACTTGTCAGGGTTAGCGAGAGACTGCATGATAAGAACAACGTCGCTCATATCAACATCGCCGTCCTGGTTAGCATCACCGTTGCCTGTGCTCTTAGCAGCAGGAACGTTTGATGTAGTAGATGTTGTTACATCAGTAACAACAGAAGTTGTTGATGTTGTGGTAGAAATTCCAGTAGTTGTTGTTGTGGTAGTAGTTGTGGTCGTTGTTGTAGTAGTTGTAGTCTCAGCAGCAGCACCACCGAAGTTATAGCCTGTGAGGTCGATAAGCTCCGGCTGATACCAGATCTGAGCCTCAGCAGTCTTTATACCTGCAGGGAACTTGTCCATAGCAATTTTTACAACGAGATCGCCGTTAGCGTCTGTCTTGCCGGACCACTCGATCTGCTCCCAACCGTCATTGTTGAAGCCTACACAGCCGTTTGTAGTTGTGTTCTTTTCACCCTTGAATGTAAGGATAAGATCGTCGCCTGCCTGAGCATTAGCGAAATCGATGCTGTACTTCTTAGTTTTGTCAACAGGAACGTCTACTTCAACGTCAGGAGCGTTAAGGATAACGATCTGCTCGATATTTGTAACGTCGTCAGTTCTTGCCTGCATATGAGCAACTGTAGAAAGGTCTGTCCAAGCTGCAGGGAGCTGCTGAGAAACGAGGTAGTAAGCGATGCCGTTCTCTTCGTCAACAACATATGGCTTGAATTCTGTCCAGTTTCCGTAAGCTTCGTTAGAGAAAGCGAGGAGAGGAGTTGTACCTGTGTACTTTATAGCGACTTCCTTGCCCTCGAGCTCTGACCATGAGATGTCCTGACCCGGAGTTGTGTTCTCATAAGTCTTTGACTTGGAAGCGTCTATTTCGATTGCAGTATCTCTGAATACTTTTCCCTCTGAAAGGCTCTGGTGTGAGTAAGTAGGGATCTTTCTTTCGCTGCCCCACTTGATAGTGTCGTCAGACATGATCTCCATCATCTTGTTGATGATAGGAAGGCTTGCTTCGTGCCATTCGCCTGTTTCGCGGTTGATATAGCCGTGGCACTCGCCGGGATCCTTAGGATTTGAAACTGTGTTGTTATCCCAGAGACAGCAAGGGATACCGTACTTCTTAGCGGTTGTGAAGTACTGAGTTGTCCATGCAACTCTTGCCTCTGTGTTATCGAAGTTAGATGTACCCATCTCACCGATTACAACAGGGATATCCTTGTCGAGGAAGAGGTCACGCATACCCTGGAGAGTATCAGCAAGGTTCTGTGCGTAAGCACCTGTGAATACTGAGTGATCCTTAACGGCTGTATTCATAGTGAAGTCGTAAGGAGTGTAAGCGTGGATAGAAACAGCGATGAAGTTATCCTCGGGGATATCGATAGCCTTGAGGAAAGTCTGCTCTGCGCTTGCACAGTAGCCAGGGAGCATAAGGAGACGAGTCTTAGCGTAAGGGCCGTCTGTTCCTCTGATGAGCTTTACGAAATCAGCTTCAAGCTTGTTGATAACGTCACACTCAGGAACAGCCTTTGCAGCCCACCATTCCCAATCAGTGCCGACAGCACGAGGCTCGTTCATGCACTCAAAGATGAGGTGCTGGTCATAGTCCTTGAATTCTTCTGCGATCTGAGACCAGATCTTCATGAGCTTTGGCTGGATATCGTCATAAGCGTTAACAAGGTCTTTTCTGTTGATCCAGTTCTCGTGGTGAACATTGAGGATGATGTACATATCATTCTTGATACCGTAATCAACAACTTCCTTTATACGAGCCATCCACTCAGGATCGATATTGTTGTTCTCGTCAAGGTGCTGGAACCATGTAGTGGGGATACGGACTGTGTTGAAGCCCTTAGCTTTAAGGGAATCGAACAGCTGCTGATTTGCCTTTGGGCAGCCCCAGCAAGTTTCAGTCTCAACGCCTGCGGAAGCAAGGACACCGTTTATGTCGCTTGCAGTAGCGTCCATAGTATTACCGAGATTCCAGCCGACTTTCATGTTTTCTGTGATCTCGAAGGCGGTCATTACGTCGGCAGCATCTGCATAGTCACCGATAGGAGCTATGCGGAGTGAAGATAAGATACACATTGCTGCAGCGGAAATACTAACGAAACGTTTTGCATTTTTTGAATTAATAAACATAATATTCCTCCCTAATATTATTTGTTTTTTCACTTGAAACCCAGTGCAGAAAGTTTCAAATTAAGTTTACAACTAAAGTTTAGCACAAATGTAGAATAAAGTCAATACGATTTGTGCAAATTGCAAAATATGTTATATAGAATTATTTTTAGCACTTTTAGCACATTTGTCCAGAGAAAAGCGAAGCACTGAGAAAAAACTATTTCCTAAATGTTTAAATCATAAAAAATATTACTGTTAAAGCAAATATAATTAAGATTTAGATAAATAAAATTAACGCCGAATTATTTTGTTCATAATTCAGCGCGTTTTTTTATATGTGTTCTTTTATATATGGAAGAACGGCATCGCGTTCTATCCCGAGTGCGTAAGCAAATTCATCGTAAAGCATATTTTCTGCATCATTCAGAAAGCGTTCGTCAGTGGAATGGAGCTTTTTGTGCTGTTCGAGCAGCTTTTGCTTCCGAATATACAGAGTTTTTATCAGCTTGATAAGCTGATGGCGGTTGCCTGATTCGATTATCTTGCGGTATTCTTCTTTGCGCTGAAAATCATTGTCTATCCAGATAAAATCCTCATCGGGCATAACGCTTATAAGTTCTTCCACCTCGCTGCGTGAGCATACGCTGTGCATTCTGTTTTTCAGATTTTCGTTGGAAGTCGGGACATAGAAGGTGTTTTTGTTATCGCTTACAGGGCGGAGTACATAATATTCCGCTTTCTCTCCGCTGAAATCCCTTTCCTCTATGGCTGATATAATGCAGACTCCGTAGGAAGAATATACAACTGCGTCGTTTATATTATACATTCTGAGCACCTCCATAAAATAAAAAAAGTGCGCCCTTTACAACTGGATTTACGTCCTGAAGGGCAACACGTTGATGGTTTTATTTACACAATAATTATACCATATTTTTGGCTGAAATGTCATAGGCGAATTACACAAAACAGCTTCTTCTTATTGTGCAAAAGGCGCAGAAAAAGACCCCCACATCATGTGAGGGCCTTGAATAGATTATTCGTCTTCTGATGTCTCTGAGATATCATCTGCGGCTTCCTCGACAGCTTCAGCTGTCTTTTCAGCCTTTTCCTTGATATCCTCAGCAGCTTCCTTAGCTTCTTCAGCTGTTTCTTCGGCTTTGTCCTTAGCCTTGTTAAGAGCTTCTTCTGCAACAGCGCCCTTTGATTTGATTATCTGAGCTTTTTTCTTGCCGCTCTTTTTCTTTGCCGCTTTTTCCTGTGCAGCTATCTCAGCAAGGTATTCATCAGCCTTGCCGCTCTTTATTATTTCTTTAGCCTTGCGTGTTTCGATGAGCACCTTGTTGTGCTTCTTATCATACATATAGAACATAACGAGTATGATTATACCGAGGATAAGTGTGAACACGCCGAGATTAAATCCCGGAGGAGTATATTTCATTGATACGGTGTGGTGACCTGCAGGGAGGCGAACACCTATCATAGTACCGAGGACAACGATCTGACCAACAGCATCAGCCTTGTTTTCAAGTGTTATCTTGCCTGTGTCGGGATTTTTCTTTTCCTGAACAAGGTTGCTTATCGGCTCTCCGTCGACTTCAACTTCCCAGCCCGGTTCGTAAGGGATAGTTGTCATGAGTATCTCGCCATCCTGAGCATCAACATCACCCACGAGGTAACGGTCGTTAGTCTTGCTCATATCGAGATTCCACTGACGCTCCTTGAGCTTGTTGATATCCTCTGTGAAAGCGTCTTCATCAAGGTAATAGAAGTTAAATCCCTGATTTTTTCTTACCATGATATACTCGTTGCTTCCTGTGTATCTGCCGTCTGTCGGAGGGATAGTAAGTCTTATCTCTACCTCATCGCCTGCATTGAACGGACCCATTCTTACGATAGGTGAAGAGTTTGTTGTGAAGTATGAGCCATAACCGTCATAATTCTCTGTACCTGTGTGCTGACCTCTGTAAACGCCGTCCTCGCCCTTTACAGCGACCCAGACATTACAGGTCTTTCTCATTTCTGAGCCGAGGTGCATATAGATATTGCCGTCCTTAGGAACAGTAACATCAACATTTACAACAGCATCGTCAACGCCTGCGAAAGCTTCATAGCAGTCATGCATTGTACCGTTGTTATTGTAGTCGTGGAGGTATACCTTGGTGTCGTCGTAGTGTACAGTATAGTCGAATGGAACATAATACTGCTTTGGCTGTATCGGAACAGCTGAGAAATCAGCAGTATTGCCTGTCATAGCGCTGAGGAAGTTGTTAAGGCTGTTGAACGGGTTATCGTTGCCGAGACCTGTGAGTATCGTTATATCGTCATCAGCCATGTAACCGATATTCAGCGCATTTGGATTTTCGTAGATATCAACAGTTGCAGGAACGTCATTGTCCTTCTTGTATGAAGTAGAGAAACGCTTGATATATGAAGCGTCGAGCATTCTTGAATTGCTGTTGCTTCTTGCAGGATCATCGAGGATATACTTGAAGCCGAGGATAGAGTCTGCAACAGGATTGCAGCCTTCGTATTTCGACTCAAAGCTCTGAGTGAAGTAACCCATAGTCTCGATGAATGTGATAGCTCTTGCGTTCATTACCGAGCTTGAATGTGATATACCCTTGAGACCGTAAGCAAGATCATCGTTTACCATACGGCTGTATGTCTTTTCAGCGCGGTAGAAGCCGCCGTCGTAATCTTCAAGCTCCTTTACAACGTCAGGAGCGCTGAGGATCTCGGTATATGTGCTCTTGTCAGAGTTGCCGACTTCCTTGAATATCTTTCTGAACGAGTCATAGCAGTTATAGCCTGTCTCGAAGAAGATGAGCATAGCCATTACGACTGTGATAACATTTTTAGCCTTTGTAGTCTTTGTATGGCTGTAAAGGTAAACGCCGATAAGGTAGATAGCTCCGAGTATCATACCGAAAGCGATAGTGCCGAGCCATATTTCTTCCCAGCTGTCAGAGCCGTGCTCCATATTTGCCTTGTAAGGGAATATAGCGACATACTTGTACTTGCTTTCGTTATAGTCAAAGCTCTTCATCTTGACGCAGAATATGGTTGTGAGTATTCCGATAACAGCCGCTGAAATGCCTGTGCTCGCAAGTGAGAGCTTATAGCCGTCAAGCTTTGAGAATATCTCTGCTGCCATTGCCACAAGAACGAATGAAAGCAGGAACGAATATCTGTAAGGGAGCCAGTTAGGATCCTGACCGCCGTGCCACATCATATTGATAGGCTTTACATACATACTGAAAAGAAGGGCAAATGTCATAAGACCATAGCCGATCTTGTTGTTTGTCTTTATCTTTTTGTTCATGAAGAACAGCGGAATGAGAACGAATGTGAGAACGCCGCTGTAGATCTCAGGTCTTCCGTAGAAGCGAGTACCCTCGTCAACGTTTACCGAGTAATACTGGTTCGGGAGCAGACAAGGAACAAGCTCGATAGGATTGAACATAGCTCTGTAGCTGTAATCAGGGACAGAGAAATCGAATTTACCGAGTGCAAGTGCGTTGTATACCGGCAGTATCATGATTATACTGCACAGCAGTACAACGATGGTCGATACTACCATAAGACCGATGGTCTTTGCGTATTCCTCAATGCTCTTGAATTTGCGCTGTGTTCCGAAGAACAGATAGTATACAAAGTACAGCGCGATGAAAATGGCTATCATAAAGCCAATATAGAAGTTAGCGATGAACATTATCGCTGTAGGTATGATGTAATTCAGCTTTCTGCCGTCATCAATGAGGTATTCCACGCCGAGGATTATGAGCGGCAGGAATATAGGTCCGTCGATCCACATAGGGTCGATGAGCTGAATGACAACATATGCCATCATAGCATACATTGTAGAGAACATGATGGACTGAAGCGGTTTCAGTCTCTTTGATTTCTGCGCATAGATGCAGAATGTAAGACCTGCCGCGCCTACCTTTACCATCTGCATTATCATGACGCTTTCGATTATCATTTTTCTCGGAAGTATCATTACGATAAGCGTGAACGGACTTGCAAGGTAATAACCGATAATACCCATGAAGCCGCCCGAAAGGTTTCTGCTCCAGTTGTAGAATATACTTCCTTCGCCCCAGAAAGCGTCTCTTAGTGCTTCGAAGTAGTAGATGTACTGACCGTTAAGGTCAAGCGTCAGCACAGAACGTTCGCCGAATGGATAGACATCAAAGCAGATATACGACACGAATGTCAGAAGAAAAGGTACAAGAAAAGCTATAACGTAGTAAAGCGGTTTGAACTTAGTGCCTTTTCTCTCGGCTATAATGTCTGCGGCGGTAACGGCGGGTCTGGTGCTGCCGATCTTAGTGCGGGAAGCAGGCGAAACAGCCTTTTTTCCCGTAGCTGTTGACTTAGCCAATTTTGTTCCTCCTTTTGTTTCGGGCGGTGAAAGCCATAATACCCGATTTTATACTATTCTCTATTATACTACAAAACTTTATTGTTTGCAATAGAAAAATTTATCTTAATGCTATAAAAATAAGCACGAAATTTCAAGAAAAATTTCTACATGAAAAAGGTGAGAGAAATCCAAAAGATCGCCGTCTAATAAATATAAGCGCTTTATTTACGGCGGTTGGTTGCTTTGAACAAAAATGAGCAGTATAATTACTCTGTTTTGTAAATTTTCGGCTTAAAGCATTGACTCATTAAGTATAAAGTGATATAATTCAAATGTATGAGTCTATTACAGGACTTATATGCTTTAATTAATTTGTAAGGAGATAATTCACAGTGGGTAAATATTTTGGGACTGACGGTTTCAGAGGAACAGCAAACGAAAATCTGACAGCCGATCACGCTTATAAAGTAGGAAGATTTCTCGGATGGTACTACGGAGAGCTTAAAAGAAGAAGCGGCTCTGATGAAGCTCCGCGCATAGTTATCGGTAAGGATACAAGACGTTCAAGCTATATGTTTGAGTATTCTCTTGTAGGCGGACTTACTGCTTCGGGCGCTGACGCTTATCTTCTCCACGTTACAACTACACCATCTGTTGCATATATATCAAGAGTTGACGGTTTTGACTGCGGTATCATGATATCCGCAAGCCATAACCCTTACTATGATAACGGTATCAAGCTCATCAACGGACAGGGCGAAAAAATGGAAGACGAGGTCATCGACCTTGTTGAGGCTTATCTTGACGGAAACCTCAATGCTTTCGGACAGAAGTGGGATGAAGTTCCTTTTGCTCACGGCGACAAGATAGGCAAGAGCGTTGACTATGTTTCGGGAAGAAACCGCTATCTCGGCTATCTTATTTCTCTCGGAATGTACTCATTCAGAGGTATGAAGATAGGTCTTGACTGCGCAAACGGTGCGGCATGGAACATCGCAAAATCCGTATTTGATGCTCTCGGAGCTGAGACTTATGTTATAAACGCAGAGCCTACAGGCGTAAATATCAACAACAACGCAGGTTCTACACATATCGAAAATTTACAGAAATTCGTAGTTGAAAAGGGTCTTGATGCAGGCTTTGCCTACGACGGCGATGCTGACCGCTGTCTCTGTGTTGACGAAAAGGGCAATGTAGTTACAGGCGACCATATCCTCTACATCTACGGAAGATACATGAAGGAGCGCGGAAAGCTCATCAACAATACTGTTGTTACTACTGTTATGTCAAACTTCGGACTCTACAGAGCATTTGACGAGATAGGCGTTGAATACGCTAAAACAGCTGTAGGAGACAAGTATGTATATGAATATATGAAGGAAAACAACTGCTGTCTCGGCGGTGAGCAGTCAGGTCATATCATATTCTCGAAGTACGCTTCAACAGGTGACGGTATCCTTACAAGTCTCAAGATAATGCAGGTAATTATGTCACGCCAGAAGAAGCTCAGCGAGCTTGCTGCTCCGTTTACTGTTTACCCGCAGGTACTTGAAAACGTAAAGGTAAAGGACAAGGCTGCTGCACAGGCTGACCCTGATGTGCGCGCAGAGGTTGACAAGGTTGCCGCAGAGCTTGGTGATTCGGGAAGAATTCTCGTTCGTGAGAGCGGTACTGAGCCTCTTGTAAGAGTAATGGTAGAGGCTCAGGACGAGTCTGTATGCAGAAGCTGTGTTGACAGAGTCGTTGATGTAATAAAGAAAAAGGGACATACAGTCTGATACATTATAATAGGTATAGAAGGAAAGAGAAGCGGTGCTTTCGGCAGAGTTCTGCCGTGAGTGCCGCTTTTTACGGTTATGTAAAATGTCAAAGCACAGACAGCATAAAAATGCAAATTCAGCGAAATACCGGAATTTTTATAAAGCTATTGACTGAAAGTTGTTTTGGTGATATAATGAATATTACGGCGTGTTGTGCCGTAATTAAAAAACGTGGTATAAATCGGAGGTTAAAATGGCTAAGAATAATGGGCGTAATCTTAATGTTACGATCAAAAATCAGGATGATAACAAGGACGAAGTTATCATTACCTTATCCTCTATAATCAAACAGCTCAAGAGATTTCTTGTTTTATGGCTGGTAATTGCGATTATAGCAGGTATCCTCGCATTTGCATTCTCTGCAGTACAGACATTCTCAAGAAAAAATCCTGCAAGAGCCCTTGTAAGCTTTTCATACAGCGGTATCGAAAAAGGTCTTGATCCTGCAGGACGTAAATTTGACATCAATTCTATAAAAAATCCTCTTGTTATAGAGAAAGCCCTTACTTCAATGGGACAGGACCTTGACAAGGTAGAGGATATCCGCGCAAATATCTCTTTTGATTCAAAGATACCTCAGGATGCATACGAAAGACTTACTACATACAAGAATATCATGGAGACTGCTTCAAGCGGTAATCTTTCAGCTGCACAGGCTATGCTCGATGTTACATGGTATCCTACACAGTTTACTGTAAAGTTTGATTTCGGTGAAGCAGGTTTTGACAGAGAGTCAGGAGTTGAGTTCCTCAATACTCTCCTTGAATGCTATCGTTCATTCTTCTATGAGCAGTATGGCTATAACGAGCCTCTCGGCGTAGCTGTAAAGCCTGTAAACTATGAGAGCTATGATTATCCTCAGCAGGTAGATGTTTTCAGAAACTCGCTCAGAACTGTAAGAAGCTACCTCAGCTCACTTACAAACGATGACAATACTACATTCCGTTCAAGCGTTACAGGATATACATTTAAAGACCTCTCTGAATATGCAAAGACAGTAAGCAGTATCGACCTCGACAGAATTTCTTCCTACATCTCTGTAAACAATGTTACAAAGGATAAGGATGCGGCTCTTGCTTACTATGATTACAGAATAGAAAATCTCAACCGTGACAAGGACGAATATGCAGAGCGTATTTCTTCGATAGACGCTTCTATCTCACAGTATGTAAAGGATAACATCACATACTTCGGCGATAATGTAAATACAGAATCTACAGTTCATTCAGATCAGTATGATTCACTCTTCAGACAGAAGACGTCCTTAGAGTCAACCCTTGCACAGACAAAGCAGGATATCAAGTTCTATGAGTCAAGACGCGATGCCCTCAAGAACAACAAGAACAGCTCAAAGGCTAACGTTGAAAAGGTAGAGGCTGATATCAAGTCACTCAGCGAAAAGGTTGCTGATATCGTTGAGCTTACAGAAAAGACAGCTGACGATTACTATGAGAACGTTCAGTTTGCAAATGCATACAATATCCTCGTTCCTGCTTCAAAGTCACTTGCAGCAGGTGTTGGTCAGGCTGTAAGCGAGTCTATGAAGCTTATCGTTCTTGTTGAAGCACTTCTCTTTGTTGTATATCTTGGCGCTGCATTCATCTGCGCACTCAAGACAGGCGGCGGCAAGAGAAAAAAGGCAGTAAAGGCTTCTGCAGATGATGATGACGATGATGACGATGATGACGCAGATCTTGATGAACTCATTGATATCATTGATGATGAAGAAGATGATGATGATGAGAAAAAGCCTGTAAAAAAGAACAATAACAACAAATCAAAGAAAAAGTGATGAATAACATGAGTACCCGATGGAATTCCGTCGGGTACTTTTTTTGTATGACCAATGTTAAATTCACGTTAAAAAACATCCGTATTTATTGACTTAGTCTTTTTTCCTGCTATAATAAGAATTGAACAAAAATATAGGACAAGAAACAGGAGAGAATTATGGAAGAATTTTCGATATTCAATATTTTCACACTTCTTGGCGGCCTTGCTTTCTTTTTGTATGGCATGAAGGTAATGTCTACAGGTCTTGAAAAGCTCACAGGCGGAAAGCTTGAAATAGCCCTCAAGAAAATGACAGCCAACAAATTTAAAGCATTGCTGCTTGGAATGGGTATAACTATTGCGATACAGTCGTCATCAGCAATGACAGTTATGCTTGTGGGATTTGTAAACTCAG
>JAEEGL014373856.1_pt1 | contig 12394 bp, 6 predicted proteins | sample 9134231 | NCBI WGS metagenome assembly JAEEGL01 (sample SAMN16246548, study PRJNA631951) | gut metagenome | biome: gut microbiome; feature: rumen; material: fiber-attached | host: Bos | place: Iran: Karaj | collected 2018-10 | reverse complement strand
GGCTTTCATCGTAGCGGATAAGGAAGTCATCCGAAGTCTGAGCTACATCGTCTCAGTACGTTTCGTCGCCACCGACTGGATGACTCAGAAGCTCATGGCCAAATACCTAGAGGACGGAACTTACTACAGAAATATAGAGGTATTCAGAGCTAACTACGCTGAGAAGAGAGATCTGGTCTGCAGATATCTGGACAGCCTTAAGGAACTGGGCATAGCGTATGAGAAGCCGAGAGGCGGAGTGTATATCTGGTGTAAATTACCCGAGGGCTTGGATTGCAAAGAATTCGTAAAGGAAGCCTTCGCCAGGGATCTTTTGCTCATTCCGGGATATATATTTTATCCCTTCAAAAACGGAGGAAGAGACTACGTGAGAATCAGTTATTCCTTCGAAAAGATCGAAAAGATCGAAGAGGGGATGAAAGTTTTTTGCGATATGATCAAAAAGACCGCTGGCACATGATTTTTAATCAAGTCTGGTACTTACTATTTGCTTTTAAAGTAGTACAATTAACGTGACAGTTACAGTTAAACCAAATTACATTTTTTAATACAAAGGAGAAACAAAATGGCAGTTAATCTTAGAGGAAGACATTTCTTAACACTCATGGATTTCACACCCGAAGAAATCCGTTACATGCTTGACCTGGCTCATGATCTTAAGGCAAAGAAGAGAGCTGGATTCGTAGGAGAATCCCTCAAGGGCAAGAACGTAGTTCTTCTTTTCGAAAAGACCTCCACAAGAACAAGATGCGCATTCGAAGTTGCTGCTCTTGACGAAGGTGGACACGTAACATTCCTTGACTCCAAGTCATCCCAGATGGGCAAGAAGGAAACCATCGCTGATACAGCAAAGGTTCTTGGCAGATTCTATGATGGTATCGAGTACAGAGGATTCAAGCAGTCCGTAGTAGAAGAACTCGCAAAATACGCCGGAGTACCTGTATGGAACGGATTAACTGACGTTGACCATCCTACACAGATCCTTGCTGACCTGCTCACCATCGAAGAGCACGTTGCTAAGCCCCTTAACAAGGTTAAAGTTGTATTCTGCGGAGACATCAGAAACAACATGGCTTATGCATGGATGTATGGCTGCGCTAAGATGGGCATGACCTTCGTAGCTTATGGTCCTGAGGAACTGGCTGATCAGATCGATCAGGACGTTCTCAAGAGAGCTAGAGAAGTTGCTGAGTACACCGGAGCTTCCATCGAAGTATCCTCCGACGAAGCTTGCTTAAAGGGCGCAGACGTTCTCTACACCGACATTTGGGCTTCCATGGGTGAAGAGGATCAGATCCCTGATAGAGTAAGAATGCTCACACCTTTCAAGGTAACTAAGGAAATGCTCGACAAGACCGAGAACGATGATGTTATCTTCATGCACTGCCTGCCTTCATTCCATGATTTCGATACAACCATGGCTGCTGAGCAGAAAGAACTCGGATATGACATCCGCGAAGTTACCGACGAAGTATTCCTTTCCAGACACTCAAAGGTATTCGATGAGGCTGAGAACAGAATGCACACCATCAAGGCTGTTATGGTAGCTACCATCGGCAGATAATTCAGGAGGATCTAAGTTATGGCAGAAAAAATCGTAGTCGCTCTTGGCGGAAATGCTCTTCAGTCTGGTAAGTCTGAGCCTACAGCAGAAGCTCAGCTTGCCGTAGTAAGAAATACTTGCGAAAGAATCGCAGACATCAGCGAAATGGGATATGAAGTAGCCGTAGTACACGGCAACGGACCTCAGGTAGGACGTATCCTCCTCGCTTCCGAAACCGCAAAGGACGTTACCCCCGCTATGCCTTTTGACGTGTGCGGCGCTATGTCCCAGGGATATATCGGATATCACCTTCAGCAGGCTCTCAAGTATGCTCTTAACAAGAGAAATCAGGACATCCCTGTAGTTACCATCGCAACTCAGATGGTAGTAGAGCCCAATGACCCCGGCTTCAAGAACCCTACCAAGCCCATCGGACCTTTCTATTCAGAAGAAGAAGCTAAAGCTCTTCAGGAAGAAAAGGGCTATGCAATGAAGGAAGACGCAGGCCGTGGCTGGAGAAGAGTAGTAGCATCACCTATCCCTCGTAAGATCGTAGAGATCGATGCTATCAAGAAACTCTGGGATTCCACCATCGTTATCTCCTGCGGAGGCGGCGGAATTCCTGTAATCGAGAATGCTGACGGATCCCTTGAAGGAACCGCTGCAGTTATCGATAAGGACTTCGCAGCTGAACTCCTTGCAGAGCAGGTAGATGCAGACGTTCTCATGATCCTCACCGAAGTTGAGAAGGTTGCCATCAACTACAACAAGCCCGATCAGCAGGATCTTTCAAACATGAACCTTGCTGACGCAGCAAGATACTGCAATGAAGGACAGTTCGCACCTGGCTCCATGCTTCCTAAGGTACAGGCAGCTATGAAGTTCGTAAGAGCTTATCCTAACAAGAAGGCTATCATTACTTCCCTTGACAAGGCTATCGACGCCCTTAAGGGAGAGACCGGTACAACAATCACCTTCGCATAATCTGATCAAAAGAGACCGCTCGGGATACCCGGGCGGTTTTTTAAGGAGATTACTATGGAAAAAATCAGGATCGCCCTCATCGGCTACGGCAACGTGGGACAGGCCTTCGCCAGAATGCTTTTAAGGCGTAAGGACTATATAATGGAGAAATTCGGATTAGAGCCAATGATCACCGGCATCTCCACCGGAAGACGCGGAGGCATCATCAGATCCGAAGGAATCGACACCGCAGGACTGACGGACGATATGTTCAACAAAGAATTAAAAGCCCTGGATGTCATCGACTTCGGAGAATACGATATCATGGTGGAACTCACGCCCATCAATATCATGACAGGCCAGCCTGCCACGGACCATATCAGGCATGCTCTGGAACTCGGGAAGCACGTGATCACCGCCAACAAGGGGCCCATCGCCTGGCACTACAGGGAGTTGAGAGACCTGGCTCTTGAAAAGGGCCTTCAGTTCAGGCATGAGGCCACGGTCATGGACGGCGCGCCCGTGTATAACCTGGCCCAGGAGACCCTTATGGGCTGCAAAATAACGGAAGTCAAAGGCATCCTAAACGCCACCACCAACTTCGTGCTGACGGAGATGGAGAAGGGTGTTTCTTATGAAGAAGCCATTGAAGAGGGCAGGAGACAGGGTTTCGTAGAAGCTGACGCCTCCATGGATCTGGACGGCTGGGACGCTTCAGCCAAGCTGACAGCTCTCATGAATGTGCTAATGGACGTGGAGATCACGCCCCTGGATATCAGAAGGACCGGAATCGGCGGAGTGACCAAGGAAGATTTGGATCAGGCTGCTGCCCAGGGCAAAAAGATAAAGCTCCTCTGCCACGGATGGCTGGATGAGAATGGCCAGCCTATCGGCGTAGTTGAGCCCACCTTGGTGGATCAGAACGATCTGGCGGCCATCATGGACGCCACCATGTCCTATGTGACAGTGAACACGGATCTGACCGGCGAAATGACCATGATCGAGCACGCCTTCGAGCCGGAAATCGACCACACGGCCTATGGAGTCTTAAGCGACCTCTTAAGGATCCTGACGGAGCTGACGAGATAATATAGGGTAGATAAGGATAAATAAGGATATGGTAAAAGCCCTTCGTTTGAAGGGCTTTTTTATTTGGCTATGGGAGGTTCCCCATTCAATTATTTACTTATCTTAACGCTCTTCACGGTGCTCCATGCGGAGTAGCTGGAGCCCTTATAGCACCTGATCCTTACGTAGTAAGTCTTACCTTTCTTGAGGCCAGTGATCTTCTTGGAAAGAGTACCGGCTTGCTTAACGGTCACGGTAGTCGCACTTGAGAAATTGCTCTTAAGTGAGTACTGAATCTTATATCCGGTAGTCTTAGAGTTCTTTGACCACTTGACTGTCATGGCCTTAGACGCTGAGTTAGTGAGACTCTTGATGCTCGGTCTGGTGAGACGGTAGGTAGTAACTGACTTGGAAAGCGTGCTGTTACCGGTTGCTGCTTTGGCTACTACCTTGTAGGTGTATTTTGTTCCGTTGGCAGCATCTTTATCTGTGTATGTCAGAGTGCTTCCGCTTGAGATGGTCTTTATCTTCTTGGAGCCTCTGTAGATCAAATAGCCTGTAGCGCCAGTTACCTTCTTCCAGGTCAGTTTGACGCCGGATGCCAGGTTTGTAGCCTTTAAGGAACTGGTGGCTCCTGGTACCACCTTTACGGTTACGGTAGCGGAACCAGCTTCATAGTTCTCAGTATCAGCTGCAGAAATAGTTATCTCAGCCGTACCGACTTTCATGGCTGATACTTTGCCTTCAGCGGAAACCTTAGCGATGGCTTCGTCTGATGAAAGGTAACTTATATCGCCATATGCTCCCTTTATTTGAATCGAAGCGGTTTTGCCCATGGCGATGGGATCAATGGAAGCTTCAATCTCCTGAGGGGCTTTGGTGATAATAAACTCGGTACTGAGAGAGCCGATGTAGGCTCCAATACCTGTGACTGTAGCGGTGGCTGTACCGGCGTTTACATTGTTCACATACTCCACCGTGTAATCTTTGTCAGCAACAAGCTCTGTATCGTTCAAAACGACTTTGACCTGCGGCTGCTTTTCTGTACCATCATAGACGAAATCGGTTTCTTCCAGCGAAAGTGCAGCTCCGGACTCCACAAGATCTACGGGAGGCAGAATCAGTTTGTTCCAGCGTCCGTAAGGATTGAATTCATAGTTTGAAATATCTTTTGTAAGTTCCAAAATATTGAACCAGTTACGCATGCCTTCAAAAGTTATGATCTGCTTCTCTTCTCCACTAAGAACGACCTTGTGAGTTCCTCCTGCTGCGAAGAGATAATCCGACGTATCTTTCTGGGTGAAGTTTCCGGCGATGTACATTGTTCCTGCTTCAAGAAGTCCCTTATGGCCGGACTTGGTATACATTAGAAAATCTCCTCCGACCTTTACTACATCCGCATCGTTCTTCATTCTCAGATAGGCGCGACAGTAGGTAACGTCTTCTGTACCGTTTTCATTTTTAGTTCTGCTTCCGGCAATATAGTAATCGCCAGATACATCTAAAGTACCACCATTCGGTATTATATCTCCTCCGGTTTCCAGAAGATCTCCTTTTACAGTGAAGGTGCCTCCATTTATATCCAGAGTTCCACCCGCAAAGGTAAGCTGGTCAGTTGTATTGACTTTATCTCCAACTGAATGACCGTTTAGATCCAACGTTCCGTTAATAAATAGATAATAATTCGATAGTTTAAGTTCTATATCGTCATGAAGGGTAAAACCACGTATACCGGTTGAAAATGTTATTTTCGGATTGGTAAATCTGACATTACTGAATCCGCTGGCTTCATTTTTGCCGAAATAAATAGTTTGTCTATTGGTCCCGTTGAAAACAACTGTATGCGTTCCAGTAGCGTTGAATTGACTGGTACAAGTAGTCAAAACTTTTTGTGTAAAGTCGCCACCAATATACATTGTTCCTGCAGTAAGATAATCATTATGCGGAGTTGACGATGCGGTAAGGAAGTCTCCACCGATCTTGACTGTATCTGAATCATTGGTCATCATGAGAATTGCGCCGCAGGCGGTCACTGTTTCAACGCCACTTTCATCACTGGTGCGACTTCCGGCGATATAGTAGTCACCAGGAATATCTAAAGTACCTCCGCTTACATTGATGGTTCCGCTGGTGTGAATCAGATCCTTTTTGACCTTAAAGGTACTTCCGCTCAGTTTGAGGGTTCCCCCAGAAAAGGTCAAAGAATCGCTCTGGACTACATTATCACCAAGGGAGTGGCCGTTTAAGTTCATTGTTCCGGATACTCCAAATAAAGAAGATTTAATAATCAGATCAATGTCTTCGTTTAAAACAAATCCTCTGATACCACTGGCCAACTCGATTTTAGGATTGATAAACTGAACTTTGCTGAATCCACTGTTTGTGTAATTTCCAAAGGTGATCTTTTGCCTATTTGTACCATTAAATACGATCTTATGTGTTCCGCTGGCATTAAAGCTTGTAGTGCAGGTTGATAAAACAATCTGTGTGAAATCACCTCCCAGATACATTGTACCTGCAGTCAATAGATCGGTATGGGGAGTTTTAGACGCTGTAACGAAATCTTCATTTATTCTCAATACGTCATTATCATTTACCATTTTCACAACCGCGTCACTGGCTGTCATGTTTTCTGTTCCACCATCTGGGACTGAGGAGTTGGAGATCATATAGTATGATCCCTTTACATCAAGTTCTCCACTGTTGATATAGATTTCTCCGGCGGGCTGTAAAAGGTTACCCCAAATGATCAATTTGTGTCCTTTCAGATCGGCGTTACAGAGCCTGAAATCACCTGGGACTGAAACATCATTTTTGGTAATGAGATGCCAGATGCGGTTCTTATCCGGACTGTCTATTGAAAGCACCTGTGATCCGTCCCCGTCCATTATGAGAGTCATGTAATTGTCGAAATTAAAGTTTGCTTCATTACTTTCAGTATCCTTCTGGTAGAGATTTCCCTTTACGGTTATCGTACCGCTGGCAAATCTGTTAGCCCCGGATGTTTGTATTATTAAATCTCCATCCACGTTTACACTACTATCAATGTCGGCCTTATTTCTTATATCCAGCATACCGGTGGAATCACCCAAGACGGTATCACCTTCGCGGTTTTGTTGGTAATAGTTACCTTTGACGTTAAGTGTCCCGCCATCCACAACGAGAGTACCGCCCGTCTGAATCAAGTCTCCATCAATGGTGAGAGTGTGCCCGTTCAGACTGAGAGTGCCATTGTTTAAAATGAGATCATCTTTTAATACCAGGTCACATGGTAAAGTTACAGTGGTTTCCAGAACGCGCCCGATAGTAATCTGATAGAAGGGATCTAGCTTTGTTAGAACGCCACCAAGATCAGGAACAGAATATTCCTCTCCAAAAGAACATCTGGAGCCTACATAGTTGCCATCTTCATAATGGACATGATAATCAAAGGGTTTGACTGGTTCCGGCAGAGTGATGCCGAAATCCTCAGGAGTTACAGTAACATCTTCATCGGACCAAAATGCATGATAGGATGCAGACGCGCCTACTGATAAGAATATATAATACTGCCAATCTTCACATTTTACGACTTTGTCATTAGATGCAGTATGATAGGAAGTTGAGGTTTTGGTATCGAAACCGATCTCAGTGTAAACCAACGCATTCGCTACTAAAATATCCAACCCTGCAGATATTTTAAACGCTCCTCTTAATTCGCAGGATCCTTCAACGGATGGGTTAGCAGTAAAGTCTTTTACTATTTTTTGATTGCCGCCCTCTACTTCAATACCAGCTTTGAAGGTGCCACTGACTTTTGCGCTGACCGACAGCGTCTGTGTCATGTCAAACCCAAATTTGATAACGCCAACACCCGCAATCCTCAATTCACCTAGCGTCGCATCAACGAGATTCTGAGATAGTGCTACAGTGAAGTCTATATCATAGGAACCGTTGAGGAGAAGCTGCAGACCATCTGACCCAAATGAATGATTCAGCTTAAGATCGGATAGATCTGTTGATATAGAGGAAATATCATCGCTCAGCTCAATGTGTAATATTCCATCTTTGTATGAATAGTCAAAGTCTATTCCCGATGAAGCCAGAGCTTTAGAGGGAACAAATTCGGAGTTTTTTTCATTAATGTCGATTGTTCCTTGCTCTCTTACATTTTCGTAAATCGAATCATCTGCCTTAACAACGGATACGACTAAATCATCACCATCTCTCTCTATTTCGCGAGCTACATATCCGATAGGCAGATTTTCCCAGAATAATACAAATGTATCATCACGCTGTAACTGCTTTTCACAATCGAATAATTTGACCGTGTTGCTGTCTTCATCGATCTCAAAATTCGTTCCTTGAGGAAGGACTACCACCTCGTCTGAGAACTGATAAATATTATCATTTACAGATACTACGGAATCACTCGAGGCGTTAGGCTTTTCGGAGGCGAAAGCGGTTCCTTCAAGTGGCACTGTTAGAAGTAATATGCTTAACAGTACTGCAGTTATTTTTTTGACCCTATTCATTGTTTACCTTACCTTTCCTTATGTCCAAGCTTATTAAAGCATATTATAAGCATGCAAAGAAATATGTCTTCTTTGTTTGTTCATCGAACTCCACGGAATACCTGGCGCCTTTGCGGTCCGTCAGTATACCCGGGCTGAGACGATGCTCGGAGATCATCAGGGGAACGCCTTCCATCTTTTCAGGAGGCAGGAGCTCCGGCGACAGGATGAACTCCTCGCTCATGCCGAGAGATTTCAGGGCTTCCGGCGCATAGGAATTTACTATGTTAAGTCCGGGACCTCCGATGACTTTAACACCCAGCTCCGCGAAAGGTTTGATCCAGGCGATGCTGTTAATGACTACAGCGCTGTTGGCTGCTTTGACTTTGGTTGCCAGGGATTCCAGGTTCTCCTCGAGCCAGCTGTCGTAGGAGCCCTTGGTCACCTGAGGCAGGATGACGGCCTTGTCATCGACATCGAAGACGGTATCGTAAGATCCATATCCGATTCCTTCAGGTGCCGGACCTGGCGCGAAGCCTTCCAGACTTCGCTCGTAGTGGTGTGTGATAATCTCTTCCAGCCCTTTGAGAAGCTCTCTTCTTAGAGCGTTCAAGGCAGATACCGGCGCAAAAATATTCTCATCCATGAGGATCTCCGCCTCCTTCAGGGAGAAGGGTGTGTCGCCGGTCTTCCTCAGCTGTTTGAGTATGTCTTCCTTTCTGAGGGCAGCCTTCATGGCGGGCTGAGCGAGGATCTCCGGATCGCTCACGGTAAAGGAGAGACCGGTTTCAGGGTCTTTGGCGGTCAGCTTGATGGGATGTCCGAGTTTAGCCAGAAGGAAGATATCCAAAGGCACCTTCTTAGGGTTTCCTATGGTTTCTGCTGCCTGATCCAAAAGATCCTGGGAGATGAGTCTGTAGACTTTGTCGCCTGAAAAGACTTTGTCCTTAAGGTCGCCGACGGTTAGGAGGCCTTTTCTTTTAGGGTCTTCTTTAAGGTAGGTGACCTTGAAAGAGGTATTGCCTGTATTTGATCTTACCTCCAGGACATCGTGCATCTTTATGGCCTCAAAGGCTCTGATTTCAGCTGTGAGGCTCTTTCCCGAGTTCTTTGATATCTTACCTACGAGGGCGCCACTGTTCTTAGGAACGCCTTTGGTCATGAGAGAATCTCCCGGGTCGCCATTAAGATAGCCTCTGGTAAAGCCATCTCTGTTGAAGACCTGGAGCAGGGCGGTGCGGTCTTTTTCGCTTACGTTAATGCGTCCGGTCTCATAATACTGGTCGATATATTTCCTGTAGATGCTCACCACGGTGGCTACGTACTCCGGGGATTTCATACGGCCTTCGATCTTGAAGGAGGCCGCTCCGGCTTCGATGAGCCCGGGGATATCGTCTAAGAGGCACAGATCCTTGGGCGACAGGGGATTGGTGCCGAGGGCAGTGCGCCCAGCGGCATCTCTATAGGTGTATGGCAGCCTGCAGGGCTGGGCGCACATGCCCTTGTTGCCGGAGCGGCCGCCGATATATCTTGATAACTGACACTGGCCTGAATAACAGATGCAAAGCGCCCCGTGGATGAATATCTCCACTTCTCCGACTTCTGCTGAGGCGCGTATTTCATCAAGGGTGCATTCTCTGGATAGGACGGTACGCTTGTATCCCAGATCCTGAGCTGCGAGAACTCCCCTGGGGCTGCAGACTGTAGCCTGAGTGGAAAGATGGAGCTCAAAGTCCGGCAAGGCTTCGTGTATGGCATATCCTAAACCGTAATCCTGGATGATGAGAGCGTCTACTCCCATGGCATAAAGCTTGGAAGCAAACTTAACGGCCTTGGGTATGTCGCTGTCATCCAGAAGTGTATTCATGGTGACATAAGTCTTGACATGCCTCAGATGGCCATAGTCTAAGGCGTCTTTGATCTCATCAAGGGTGAAATTGCCGGCGCCTATTCGGGCATTAAAAAGACTGCCGCCCAGATAGACAGCATCGCAGCCTGCATTCACCGCCGCTTTAAATTGTTCGGGGCCACCTGCTGGGGCCAATAATTCTACTTTCTTCATGGCAATATTTTACTATCTGGGAGGATTTTTTGCAAGAATAAAGGCATTCATGGCAAAGGAAAAGACCCGCTCGATTGAGCGGGCCTTGTATGGGTCAAATTTTCTTAAGATCTTCAGATTATGCCTGCATAGCCTTAAGAGCTTCTTCCTTATCTCTTTCTCTCTCTTCGAGAATTCTCTCATACATTTCGTCAGTCATCTTTTCCATTGTGATTCCTGTGAATCCATAGAAGATGGATACGATAGGATTCAGCCAGTTAAGAACTGCGAAAGGAATGTAGCTGGAGTCTACCTGTAAGAAGGTTCTCATGGTAGCACCGCAGGTGTTCCAAGGGAAGAAGTTGGATGTAAGAGTACCGGAGTCCTCTAAGCATCTTGACAGGTTCTTCGGGTGGAGATGTGCATCCTCGAATGCTTCCTTGAACATTCTTCCGGGAAGAATGATTGCCAGGTACTGGTCGGAGCAAAGAGCATTGATAGCGATGCAGGAGAAGATTGTGCAAGCAACGAGGCCGCCTCTGGTTCCTCTAGCGAGCTTCAGGATGAGTTCAGCGATCTGTCCCATCATTCCGGTGCAGTCTACAACACCACCGAAGCACATAGCGCAAAGGATGAGGGAGATGGTCCACATCATACCCTGCATTCCGTCTGCGGAAAGAAGGCTTCCCAGCTTACCCCAGATCTGCTCGTTCTGAGCGATGAGTTCTTCAGGAACTTCAGTTGCCCAACCATAGTTGAGGATGGAAGGAACGTGCATAAGTGTGCTGCTGTCCTGAGTAGCCATGAAAGGTATACCAAGGATTACACCACCGATAAGTGAAGGAATAGCAGGTAACTTCAGAGCTACTGCAGCGATTACGAATACTGGAGGCAGTAAGTAAAGGATGCCTACCTTGAAGTTGTCGCTGATGAAAGCAAGGATCTGGTCGATGGTTTCGGTATCAGCTGTTCCACCACTGTGTGTGAAACCAAGTACAAGGTAAACGATCAGAGCGATGACCAGTGAAGGTGTTACCGTGTAGATCATGTGTCCGATGTGCTCGAACAGTGTGGTTCCTGCTACAGCGGGAGCGAGGTTAGTGGTATCGGACAGAGGGGACATCTTGTCTCCGAAGTATGCGCCGGATACTACAGCACCAGCAGTCATAGCAGGAGAGAATCCAAGAGCGATACCAACACCCATCAGAGCTGCACCCATGGATCCAGCTGTTGACCAGGATGAACCGGTTGCCAGGGATACGATGGAGCAAAGCAGACAGGTTGTGAATAAGAAGATCTTAGGGCTGATGATCTTGATTCCATAATACATCATTGAAGGTACAACGCCGCCGGATACCCAGGATCCAAGCATGAGACCTACGACCGCAAGGATCAGGATGGCCTGCATGGTTCTGTTGATAGCAGCTAAGATACCCTGCTCGATGTAAGCCCATTTCCATCCATTGATGATGGAGATAATGGTTGCAAAACCAGCCGCAAAGATAAGTACTACGTGGCCCTCACCAGCGTCTGTATCGACCATGATACCCCAATACAGGAGTACTAACAGTACGATGAAGACTAAGATGGTTTGCCACAGAGGGATCTTTTTACCCATAATAAGTCCTCCTTAAATAAAATAAGAAAAGTTAAATAAAGATATGCGCACTATAGCGCATATATATTATAGACTAAAAAAAGCGTAATTGTCAATAAAATCACTTGATAAAAACATGTATTTTTTCACAAAATCATCACTTTTTGAGCTTGAAATCGTCAAATTGTTTTAGTATAAATACAAAGGCTCAAGTGTCCATATGTGGACGCCTGGCAATAAGTTTTTTATCACACTTGTTGGGCTCTGTGACAGAGTTCCAAAAGCTTCTCAGAAGCTCACGGACAACTTCCCACTATTATATAATATATAGGGAAAATCGTCCGGATCCCCCGTCTTAAAAAATGTTTGAAAAAAACGAAAAAAAGTGCTTGACAATGGGGGACAATGGTGGTATATTAAAAAAGCTGTCGCGATTGACAGCCCTGCGCTTTAAAAACTTTTAAAAAAAGTTAAAAAAGTGCTTGACAAGGATGACACAATGTGTTATCCTAGAATAGTTCCGCGTCAAACGGAACCTGAACCTTGAAAACTTCATAGTGTAAGAATGATAGTCAAGAGACTTCGGTCTCAAATCTATTTGAAACAATCAGCAGAAACGGTAAGTTTCGGCGGATAGTTTCCGACAATTCTTAAACAAAAGACAATAATTCTTAGCAGATAGCTAAGCG
>JAEEGL011192662.1_pt1 | contig 12394 bp, 2 predicted proteins | sample 9134231 | NCBI WGS metagenome assembly JAEEGL01 (sample SAMN16246548, study PRJNA631951) | gut metagenome | biome: gut microbiome; feature: rumen; material: fiber-attached | host: Bos | place: Iran: Karaj | collected 2018-10 | reverse complement strand
TCAAGTGTAAGAGTGGTGCTTTGTGTTGTTTCGTGTTTACTTTTATCTATGATGTGTACAATAGCTTGTACTGTTCCATCAAAAAGCTTATCATTTTCATCAAGCGGATCTACAATTGCCCGCCAGGTTCCGGAATTTTTATCTTTTTCATTTTGGAACAATTCTCCGTCGATTTTCTTTTCCAGATTTGTTCCGTCAATCAGTTTTCCGTCTGTGCGTTTTAAGATTACATAAAGCTCTTCTACGGTTCCATCATCCTTCCAGGTTCCATAAAGGGCAAATTTATTGCGTATAACTGCATCTACCCTTGGACCTTCAATAACAACGCTTGGCGGGTCAATATCTACAGCCGAGCCCAATCCAATTTCGCAGGATATAAAAGCAAAGAATATAAATATAAAAGAACTTACTGCCATTGTTGTAAAGCTTTTTAAACAACGCAATTTTTTCATAAAACACCTCTGAAAGATTCACTAGATAAAACAAACACCGAGTTTATCAAAAAATTACTTTTTTAAACTATGCTGCACTTTAAATTTTCGGCACAAAAATGACATTTCTTAACATTTTGTCCTTTTGCGCCGGAATCGACAGTGACGAGTTGAATTTTCTTTGCAATTACGCCGGGTTACTTCATCTGGGCGGTTTCGATGTATCCGAGAGAACCCTCTTTTATAGCATAACCAAGAACAGGATTTGGTGTTCCGTTACCATAGGCATTTCCATAACTGTTATTAGTATGACCGTTTCCATCTGATTGATATTTCACAACACCAGAATCTGGGAATGGAACAGAATCCTTTATAACCCCTTTATTTCCTGCTGTTGTGTCTTTCCAAACACCAACATTTACATGGTCTATACTTGCTTTACTCTGAGTAGGAATAACACTAATTTCCCAATTATTGGTATACATATCCGACTCTGCACCGGCAACTGTAACCGCGCTACTTAAATCTCCACCTTTCCAGGTTGCTATTTTTGGTCTGGATGCACTCAGAGCATAATAACTGATATATGGAACAGGCTTTTTCTGAGCATTTAATGCTACATCAATATTTAATTCTGAACCCACAAAACCAGCCGAATCAATTATACCTGTTTTAGCAGCTCCATTATAGGTTGGAAGATATGCATACCATAAATCACCGTTCATAGAATCATATGCAGCAATATGAACACTCTTATCTTCTGCAACAGCTACTTTACAATATTCACCAACCTCTGAAGAGAATAAAGCAACTGGTTTACTCCATTCAGTATCGCTTTGTAAATATTCACCCTTTGCAATTTCCTTTGGTTTCTTGTTATACGAATATAACATCTGATGGTTTGTACCATCCCACCATACAGCAACAACAACATCATCTTTTACTGTACTTCCTGATAAGGTTATATTTTCACCTTCTCCCGGTATTACGGCAATACATACATGTTCACCAGCATATACATCCTGATTATCTGTTGTTTTTACTATTTTTGAAACAGGGGTTGCATTTTTATCTTCATTAGCATTATTACCCAACTTTGCAGTCGTAGTCAGTTTATTTTCTGTGTGACCGGCAATTAATGAACTATAAGATATAGAATATCCTTGACTGATTCTGGTAGCCGGATCATAATTATTTGCAAACATACCTACATCATCACTTGTGTCTTTGCTGTTTGTTATAACACCCCACTTGAATCTTATTTCGTCATTGATACTGTCATAATAAGCAAGGTAAACATAAGATTTTGCAGTATCACTAGTTGAAACTGCAGCCAAAGAAGGAGATTTTATTCTTTCTTTGCTGAAGTTGGTAAAGCCGACTTTATTTCCACTATCATCGATGAAATATTCGCGTTCACCTATAAATTCTACACCAAAACGTCCCTGTGTTTTCTGATATCCATTAGTACCTGCAGAAAGATCTCCTTTTCCCCATCTTGATGTAAAGAATGAGAAAGTATCTACACCATGTTTACTTGCATTTAAGTCGCCACCAGCTGCAGTTCCATATGAATTTCCATTACTATCATAAGCAAGGCTTATACTATTCCAGAAATCCAAACCAGCCAACCAGAACTCATAAGAGTTTGTAGAATCGCCATTATTTCCATACGGCATACTGAAATAAACATTTCCGTTTACAAAGGCAAAACCTATTTTTCCTGTTATAGGATCAATTTTCATTACAGGTTGTGTTGCCGTTCCATTTTTTGGTCTTACAGCCTGTGGATCAAATTCCCAGATATCCAGCACAACATCATCCGTAAGCAGATTGTTGTTATCTCCGTTTGGCTGGCGATTGTAGTAGTTGTCGTAGATGGCTTTGTCGCCGGTTACGCTGGTTGTTGTTCCCTGGTAAGAACCCTTTGCATTGTTGTTATTCAGGTTGTTCAGAGACTCTATGTTGCTTACCACAAAGCTTATGCTGCCAGATTTTGCTTCTGATGGAATTGCGTATCCGCCAACTCCTTCTCCACCCGCATTTGGATCATAGCTTGCATTTACAGTTGCGGTCTTTGTTGCAAACTTAACCTGGCCACCGCTAATATTAAAGCCTTCAAAATTGAGCACTTCTGTATCTGCAACAGCGTAATTTCCTTTTGCGGTTCTTGAATAAACGCTAGGATTGTTTGATTTAAGATTAGCAAGGGATGTAGAAACCATTGTAATATATGGCACTACATCAATCTGATATGTACCTGCCGATGCATCTTGAGAAGGATCATCCGAAGCTTTTTCATTTCCATAGACAATTTTTCCCAAGTCTTCATCCCATTCTGGAGAACCCTTGTCTTCTGCGCTAAACAGAACAACTACATCTGTATCTGCAGTTCCGGTTATTTTTTCTGTATCAAAATGGAATTTGAATTTTACGGTATTTGTTCCGTCTCCGGCATATTCATCGCTCAAAAGTTCAAATACCCAATCCTTAGCATTTGCTCCAAGTAAAGAACTGGCAGCTCCTTCAACAGCTTCTCCATTGTTTTCGTAGTACATATTTGTTGATGACCAGCCGGCTGTTGTTGTTGCAGAAGAACTGCGTTCTGCAATTACAAAAGCGTTTCCTTTTCCTTCTCCACCATCATAACCATCTATCTTTACAAAGAGTTTCTGAACAATTACGTTATCCGAAGCTTCTACATCAAAGGTGATTTTACCAGAAACTTTTGGATCGGCATCAAGCTCTGCATCGTCTTCATCAAGATTTCCGGAATTAGCCCAGTCTGTTTCAAGCTCTATGTGTCCGTTAGCTGGACTGTTCTTGTACAGACTGTTTTCAGAGGCGTTTTTCCACTTGAAAGGTTCTACCGTTGCTGTTGGATAAGCAGAGTCTGAAATAATAATATTTACAGGAAGAATAACATCTGCCCTGGCGCTGCCAGAAGCGGCATCGCCTATTGTAGAGCCATCTGTTGCATCCCAGATTGTAAATGTAAGGTTTTGGTTTCCTTCTTTTATTTCTTTGCGGACAAAATCTTCAAGAGAAATATCGATTGTTAAATCGTCTGCTCGTACAGATCCATCACTTGAATGATGATTATTTTCATCATCAAAATAGCTGAGTACCTCTGTTGATTTTGAAGTTCCGTCTTTATAAGTATAAGAATACTGCCAGCCCAGATTTGTGTTACCGCCGACAATCAACGGTTTTACAAACAAGGCTCCCTTTACAGTAAGACATTCTGCTATTTCAAAGCTTGTTATTCTTTCACCATTTGCATTCTGTCCATTGTAATATAATCCATCTTTATGGTTCAGAATATTTTGATAATCATTTTTATAAGAAGTAATAATTTCATTGTCTTCTGCTTTTATATAGCCATCAAGGTTTGTATCTGTTCCAAAAATTACACCTGCAATTCTTGGCTCGTTGTTAGATATTTTTTGTGTCCAGCTTTCTTCGGCAAAGTTTCCGGCAGCATCATAAGCAACAAAGCACATGTCTATGATTCCATCAAGCATGTTTGAAGAATCAAGAGAAGCATTCCAGATATAAGAGCCTCCGGAGAACTGAACACCTTCTGCCATCCAGTCGCCGTCTCCGTTGTCAATCTGTGTTTTATCGTCAACATTCTTTTTATATACTTCTGTTTTTCCACTTTCCTGAGAAAGATTATCTATAATCTGTGCAAAGGCAAAATATACGGTTTTTGCTGTTGTAAAGTCTGTAAGATTTCCTTCAAGATTTACTTTTGCTCCGGAAATTGATTTTATACGGTAACTTACATTGTCTACCATACAGATTCCACCGGCTCTAATATTTGAAGGAATTTCTCCATTTACAAGAGATTCGTTTGCAACAGTAAGCTCTCTTCCGTTTGCAAGAGTTGCTTTAACTGCACGCCAATAAAGCCCGTCTTTCTTGCTTATTCCTGATTCATAAGAAATGTTTCCGCTATTATCTATGGTTCCGAGCTGTACAAAATTTTCTTGTCCGTTACTGCCATCCTCATTCATAGGATCAAGAAGGAAAAGATTTGTTGTATTTTCATTAACCTTGCGCTTACGGGTAAAGAACATTGCAATGCGATTGAAACCGCTCTGGTTGTTATCTCCTTCGCTTGGTTCTGAATAAGAACCCATTACGGTATACTGGCCGTTTGACTGATAGATTTTTCCACCAGCTGTAAGGTCATTTCCGTTTCCTTTCTGAGCCTGGAAATCTGGAGCCTTGTTATCATAGTAAACAGTAAACTTAAGAACATTTTCTATTTCACCAACAGAACCATCTGTTACCGAAATTTCATAATCAATTTTTCCAAATTTATCAGGAGTTGAATCACCGACAGGACTTTTCAAATCATAGTTACAGAATCTAGCAATGTTGCTAGGAATTTCATTTTCTATAGCCATGCCATTACTTATATTTTGAACAACTTCTTCACCTGTATTTCCTGTTGACTTAACAATATCCTGTCCGTCAACAGCAATTCTTCTTATACCACTTTCATCCTGTACAGAACCAACAAGATACCATTGTCCCTTTAAGTAAAGTCCATTTTCATATTTACGGCTTGCAATTTCATTTTTCTGTTCATCAAATTGTACAAATCGAAGTTCGCTTGTCTGTCCAAATATAGGAGCATCCGGGTCAATGGTACAGGTATAAACTTCTGAGAAAGAAACCTTTCCTGTAGAGCTTACCGCTGCAGCACGAATTCCTATTTCTCTATTTTTTCCACCAACCTTTTCATTAAATTCCTTGTTGCTGTTTATCGCAAGATACCAGTTTGTGTTGGAATTTCCTTTTGATGGAATTCCATGTCCAATTTTTTCACCCAGGTTTGTAGTGGTTCCTTCTACAACCACGCCTGTCAGGTCTTTGATTTCGTAGGCTGTTACATCATTGCCCATTAAGGTTTGTAATTCAGATGCCCAACTATCACTAAATGAGCCATTATAAGAAGGGTCTATCTGAATGTAAACATATTTAACGTTTGCAGATGTATCCTGAATCTCGGTTGTTCCTGTAATTCTTATAGTACCACCAACACTTGAACCGCTTGTTGGATATGTTATTTCTACAGCAGGTCTGTCTCCGTTTGGTATTACATCAAGATAGAAGCCTTCTCCGCTTGAATCTATTGTATTTGTACAGAAATTTCCAAGTTCATCTGTTGCACGCATCCAGATATAAATTTTTTCTGTTGTATCATAAGTTGGCTGATTTTCTGGTGCAACCTGATACAAATCGAACAATGTATTTTTAAGATAATCTGCATGATAGCTGTAATGATCTTCAAAGTTTGGATCTGCTTCTTTCTTTCCGTCAAAAATCATCTGCCAGGCAAGAGTGCTTGTATAAGTTTTTTGAGTTGTGTCTGTAATTTCATTCCATCCAAACAAAGGAACGCCGTTTGACACATCAGAAAGAGCATATTCAACCTTTACAACTTTGTTTGTATCGCTGGTTGTTCCTCGCAAGGTTACTGCAGAAGAACCATATACCTGCGCACCCTTTGAATAATTTGAGATGCTGATTTCTGGCGGTGTATTATCTATTTCTGCTTCATAATACTTAACAATACCGGCAGAGTTTGTGTTTGCGGCGGCATTGTCTTTAATATTTATTTCGAGCTTTTGACGTGTAGATGCAACATCAGAAATATCAAAGCAGGTTATAAACTCTTTATAGTTTTCGTTTCCTGCAGGCTGAGGTAATTCTTTTGTCTTTCCTTCAACAGGAGCTTTGTCTGCAAATTTTGGAGTTACTTCTGCAATACCGTTTGTATCAAATGTCTTATATTTGAAATACAGATATTTCTTTGTTCCACCAAATTTGTCCGGAATATTGCTTGATTCTGCAAGAGTCCAGTTTAATGCCAGAATATTCTCATTGTTCTGATCATAAACAATATTCTCGTCGCTTGCATAATAATAAAGATTTTCCAGAACAGGATCGTCTGTATCAACCTTTACATAAACAATATCATCTGCAATATTGCCTTCTCCGGTATAACCAAATTTTAAAGAATTTGGATCCAGGATTTTTGGACCATAACTTCCTGCTGTTGTACTGGCAACATTTGATGTAAATGTATTATTTTTATCTTTTATCTGGAAGAAGATTTTCTTAGAACCGTTAGAAGTAATCGTATAAGACCAGATACCGTTTTTATAAGCATTTGGTGCGCTGTTCCATTCCGATTCCGTTGGGACACCTTCTGTGACATCTTTTGCAATTACCTTAACATATTCAACTGCGCCGTCATCATCATCTATTGTACCTGTAAGCTCGCTGCGGTTGAACCATACATAAGATGAATTTGTCATTCCGGTTAATGGCAAAGATGTAAGATGTATTACAGGGCGGTCTGTATCCTGATCTACAACTACCGCTTTTGGTGTTGAATAACCGATATTTCCTGCCCTGTCCTTTACTGCAACTGTAAAACAAACTTTAGTACCATCTGCAATAGCATTTGTACCATCAAGCTTTGTTGTATCTATGTCTGTAAACTTCCAGTTTACTGTTCCATTTTTTGTTGCAGAAACAGGCTTCCAGCCGTCTGTACCAGATGCGGCAATTACTGTATCAGCAGAAGGAGCAGATGGCTCTGTATTACCTGTATATGTTTTATAATAAAGACCTATAAGCTCTTGTATTCCGTTTTCATCATCAGCAGTTCCGCTAAGGCTGATTGTTCCGTTTACCTGAATTCCAGCTGTAAGCGAATCAGCATCTGATGGAGAATCTGCATCAATAGTTACTGTCGGAGCTGTTTTATCGACTGTAATTGTAGCAACTACACCAGGTGTTGTATTACCGGTGCCGGCTTTATCTTTGGCAGTAGCAGAAATAGAAACTGTACCCGAAGCAGGAAGAAGGCTTGAAACATCTGCTTCCCACTTTGTTAAAGTTGAATCCTCTGCTGTTGGTATTCCTGTCAAAGTTGCTTTTATAGTTGTGCTTACGCCGTCTCTTGAAAGAATAAAGGAATCTATGCCGGCGGCAATCATTTTTCCTTCGCCGTCAACCTTAGTAGTTTTATCAGAGACGGTTCCACTTAATTTTAGAGCGTTCTTGGCATTTGTATAAAGAACTCCAGATACACCTTCTGTTGTTATATCAGACGGAGGAGTTTTATCAACATTAAGAGTATAATTTACAAACTCAGAAAGCTTATCTTCAAAAACAATCATTGCAGAATCTATTGCCAGGTTACCAACATTATCCTCTACAACAAGAACAAGATAGTTGTTTCCTTCATTAAAGCCAGACAAGGTTTCATTGAAATTTGATTCTATTTCTTTGTAGTATTTGTAATAGCCTTTTCCATTTGGAGTTGTTGTAAACTGAGTTCCTCCAAAAATTTGACTTGAATCCGGCGCACCGTTCTTTTGTGCTACGTTATAGAAAACACGTTTAACTTCCTGTTCAGAAAGCAGGCTTATGCGACCTGTATAGTTTTCACGGACATCATTAATAAGAGCCTTTTTATAGTTTTCTGCAGCATCTGGATTTTGTTCTGTGTTTTCCGGTAACAGCTGTTCCTCTGCATAAACCTTATAATAAATTATTTTAACACCGCTGCCTTGTGCTCCGTTTTCTTCCTGGTCGGTAAAGTTTCCGCGGATCTGAATTGTTGTGGCATTACCAAAGGTTCCGTTTCCGTATTTACCACCTACGTTTTTGTCTTTTGCATCATTCCAGACAACTCCATGATTACCTTCGCCATTAGCCGGAGTTATATCATCATTATCATTCTGGCCAATTCTAAAGTAAAGATTTTTACTGCTTGCATCAATTAAATGAACGCCATGAGGAGGGGTTGTATCAAAAATAATTTCAATCGGATATGTTGTCTGATTTCCGGCAACGTCTGTAGCAATAATACTTGCTGTAAGATTTTTAACAGAGCTCAAGCTTGAAAAATCAACAGCCTTAAAATTAAAGCGTCCGTTCTTTTGTTTTGGAATTGCTCCTTCTGCAAAACCAGGTATTTTCAATTCAACGGATTCGATATTTGTATCGTCTGTTGCAATACCGCTTATATCAGATTTATTTGTTCCGTCATTTTTAACATAATAGGTATACTTTTCTACATCTTCAGAAATCTGTTCTACCTTAACATAAGAATTTGTAAACTGAATATTTGAAATTCCCGGAACTACATCATCATATCGCAGTCGGATAAAAATTGTTGTAGAAACAATATCGCCGTTTTTCTTAATACAGTAATTTATGCCTTTCGGAAAGTTTTTGCTTTTTAAGAAAGAATAATTTATAACATCTTCATATACCCAGCTTGTATCGTTCTGGCCTTCTTTTCTCTTAAGGCTGGCAATTATTTCACCTTCTGTGGCATTATCAAATATTCTGTAAACATCAAATTCGTCATCAGGGTTGTTCCATTTTAGAGTTATAGTTAATTTTTCATGACCCTTTACACTCCAGGCAGCTTCATTGCTTGAAATGTATTCAGGTTCGCCGGAACCAGAAAGCTCTATCAACTCTCCTGTTGAAACAAGTTTGAAGGCAAAAGTTCCGTCAGAAATTATTTCACTTCCGTCCTGAACTTTTCTTGTATCTTTTCCTTCAACATAAATAAGATAATAACTTCCTATTTTCAATCCCGGATAATTATTTTTAGCAATCTGTTTTGCTGTTTTAAATTTATAGGTTTCTCCAGTCTGAACAATTGTTGCTTTGTCTTCTGTATGATTTTCTGCTCCGGTTTGAATGAGCCATATTGGAGCAATATCAGCTCCTTTTTCATCCTTGTATCTAGGATTTCCGTTTTTATCGCATTCCTGTAAATAAACACCAACAGAGTCGGTATCAATTGGCCAGTTATCAAGACCTGGAGCTATTTCTACTTCAAGATAACTGTTTCCTGCTGTAAGCTGATAATTAAGGTTATCAAGATCTTCATTTTCTTTAAGGTCACTTCTTGAGGTAACTACAAATTTTGGATTATTGGCAGGATTAATTTTAAACTGACCCTTTGTTATTTCTTTTTCTGCTAATTCATTTTGAACAGCTGCTGCAAGGGTCATTTTCTCTTCATCATCTGATGAATAATTTCCGTTTTTGATCTTATATAATTCGTTGATTTTAAAATCGGCAAGAATGTTTGCCATTTCCGAATTCATATAATAGGCATTTGTAAAGTTACCCTTTTTATCTTCTTCTGTTTGAGCACTTCCATCTACAGGGAATCTTTGAGCACCATCATAAATTGAAATTGTACAGTATCGCTGTTCTGAATCATGAATCTGTTCCGGGATAATAACGCCATCTGCATCTGTGTGACCATAAATTAATGCATATTCATTTGCTTTTCCGGCTTCATATTTTGCTACATCCTGCTCAATCGTTAAAGGAACACTTTTAATCGCTACAGTATTAAGAGGTTCTGTAGAATCTTCATTTTCATAAATATTTACTTCTATAAGGCTTACTTCATTTTCATCTGCAGCCTTTCCTTCCAGAGTAAAGGTTTGTCCATAGCTGTCAAAGCTAAGAGCACCAAATTTTGTACTAGGACGAGAAAGCACCAGCACCGGCGCTGTATTATCAATTGTAAAGGTTGTGCTTTGTGTTGTTTCGTGTTTTCCTTTATCCTTAATGTAAACAGTTGCCTGGTAAGTTCCGTCAGAAAGCTTTGCTTCCTTGTAATCTACGATTGCTTTCCAGGTACCTGTTGATTTAAGAAGTTCATCTTCAATGTATTCACCTTGAATTTCTACGCCAACTCCGGTTCCGTCTGCATCTGTACGCTTTAGAACAACTCTTACACCATCAATTATACCATCGTCGGACCATCTACCGGAAAGTGCAAATACATCTCGTATAACAGAATCTACCTTTGGGCTTTCTATAGTAATGCTTGGAGGCTGAACATCTACTGCCGAGCCCAAACCAATTTCGCAGGAAAAGAAAAGAGAAAATATTATTATCAAACACCATGAAGCTGCAATCGCTATAGCAGTTTTTTTGTGTAATTTTTTCATAAAACCACCTCGCTCTCCCACCAAATCTAACAAACAACGTTTTTATCAAAAAATTACTTTTTTACAATACTGCAAATACTAATATCGGCAAAAAAGTACAAATTCTTGACAAATGCCCTGTTTCTGTCAATGCGTGTTTTTTGGAAAACTTAAAACGAAATGATTTTTTGTAGAATTATATTTTTAAATAAAAAGGCTTTGGATTCCCAAGCGGCAAATATGAAATGCGCACTTTTCCCCAAAGCCCTTATATAGAATATAAGTGAATTTTACAAAAAAATCAATAAAATTCGAAAAAAAAGTTACATATTTATGTAGGGGGTCAAATCGTGAATTATCTTAAATAATTCCTTATCTGGCCTGCAAATTCTGTAAATCCTGCCTGATTTCTCTGGAATGCTGCAAGATAAACGTCCGGTAAAGCTCCTGCCGGGCAAGAAGCCGCAAAGAACCTTACATCGTCGGCCTGTCGGTCATAAGCCTGAGCCCGCAGATGAACTGGAGCAAGTCTTGTTTTATCAGAAATTTCTGCCTGAGCTTCTTCTGTAAAAAATTCGGCAAGATATCGTTTGGCGTTGGAATTTTCGGAAATAAGCATACCGCAGACAGAAGGGGCAATTATACCAAATTCAATTGTTGAAGAAGATGGCGCCATAACATACGACTCAAATCTGCTTATTACGTTGTATTCAATTTTTCTGTGCTTTTGCAGCGTTGTAAAAAATACTGCAACCTGATTGTCGCTTGCAAAATAAACAAGATCGTTGTCAGTACCGTTGAACCAGGCCGGATGTGTATAACCTTCCTTTGGCCAGGCTTTAAGAGAATCAAGTACACTGCGAAGGGTAAAACCTTCTATTCCAAGTTCTTTATCAAGCAGCTCTTCGAAAGGTGTTCCATTTTTAAGCTCATCAATAAACAAATTATAGGATTTGACACCGCCAATTGCTTCTATAATTGCTCCTACGAAAGCTGCAATTGTCCTGGCATCGGCTCCTGCGCAGAAGAACGGGCTGAATACCTGAGTTTTTGCCTGCGAAAGAAAAGACAAAAAGGCTGGAAAACTGTTTGGTATATTTTGGGTTGTGTTTTCTACAACTGTTTTATTATATGCCAATTCAAAATGATCCAGGAAAATCGGGACACATTTTTTATTTTTGAGAGAGGAAGGAAGAACCTCCAGTATTTTTTGAGGAATTTCGGCAGAAGAATCTTCGAGTGCGTCTGTTACTTCTCCTTTCCAGGTAAAAAGCAAATCATATTTTTGTTTTATTGATGCAAGATCTACGGCACCGTCGGATAATACATCGCAGACAAGATTTATTCCTTCTTCCTGCGGTAGTTTTTCTTTAAGGATATTACAAAATTCTTCTGAAAGGCCATAAAAGGCAACACGGACAGTTTTATCGGCCTTTTTTTTGTTTACAAAAGAAACTGTTGCGGTTATTCCAAAAGCCACTACCATCAAACCAACAACGATTGAAATTACAAGCTTTATTGTTTTTGTCTGAGCGGCTTTTTCTGCTATTTTTTTCTTCATTTTATTTGACATATTATTTTTATCGGAAAAAATTTGGTGTTTCTTAATAATAACGTCATTGCGCCCTTCGACAGGCTCAGGGACCACACATGGCGACGAAGCAATCCACATATAACAAAAAATATGGTATAATATAAAAAACAAAAAAAAGAGGTTTATATGGAAAACGAAACATCTACACAGCTTAAACCGCGCAATTCGTTTACCGGTTCGCTGGGCTTTGTGCTTGCCGCAGCTGGTAGTGCAGTTGGCTTGGGAAACATCTGGCGCTTCCCTTATCTTGCAGCAAAGGATGGCGGAGGTCTTTTCCTCGTAGTTTATCTTGTGCTTGCAATTACTTTTGGCTTTACCCTGCTCATCACCGAAATTGCAATCGGTCGTAAAACACAGGAAAGTCCGCTCAC
>JAEEGL010138059.1_pt1 | contig 12394 bp, 10 predicted proteins | sample 9134231 | NCBI WGS metagenome assembly JAEEGL01 (sample SAMN16246548, study PRJNA631951) | gut metagenome | biome: gut microbiome; feature: rumen; material: fiber-attached | host: Bos | place: Iran: Karaj | collected 2018-10 | reverse complement strand
TCCATTTCTTTCCTCCATCTGGATTTCTTAAGGGCTTTCTTTCAAGTTTTGGTAAATATTCTTTTATTAGAGAGACTAAACGTTGTTTTGAACCAATTTTGAACATATTAAAATCTCCGTTATTAAAAAGAGGAAATTTTGTAAAGCCTTTATAACCTATTGCGACTAAATATGCTTTAATTTCCTTTAAATTTATTGGAATAATATCTAGATCATGACGATTCATATAATTAGTAGTTACGTCGTCAATAACTTTATATAGCGTATAACGATCTGTACATTGATCATGATCGACAATAAAACCTATACAAGGGCATTCGAGAGGAACATATTCTGCTTCTTTTGCGTTTGTAATATAATAGCGTCCATTAGGGAACCAACGAATTAAATCAAGGCCGCGGTTACTTAAGCCACAAGAGAAGCCGTCAACACGAAAAGACATAATGCAAACAAATTGATGCGATGTGATAAAAAGAAATAATTATGAGGTGCGATAAACTTCAATTTTTGAGTTTAAAATTTAAATATTCAAATTTCAAATAATTGAGACATTTTTGAGATAATTGAAGAATTTGAATTCAAATTGAGTTGATATTGAATTAATTTGAATTTAAAAATATATTTAAGATTTCATTGCGGACCATGTTCAGAATTTATTTTATGGAGTTTTTTTCTGCTGATGTTTCTGGCTTAAAAGGAAGCCAAATTTTTGATAAGATTAAAGAGCTTGCTTCTGAATATCGACTACTTGACGCCGATGAAGTTAAGGTTGAATTTACTTATAATAATAAGTTGGTTCATACCTTGCATTATGACAAGATTAATATAGCGCGTTATCTCGAAATGTACGATAATCCGGATGAAATTTTTCGTTCACAAGGTGTTAATTTGGGATCTGATATTAAATATGAAGTTTTTAAGACTAGAAAGGCCATTAATCAAAATTATGAAATCGTTCAAGTCGCTATTCGAGGCCCTCAAGAGATTTATGATGAACTTATGGCTAGACTTGAAAGCCCTCAGCCGTCTCTTATTGAAGAAGGTTCTGATACGCCTATTTTAAGCCCTCAACCGCCTTCTATTGAAGAAGGTCCTGATACGCCTATTTTAGGTCCTTTTCCACCTCCAATAGAATATGACTGGAAACCACACAAGCGAGGAGGATTCTTCCCTTATTTATTGAGTACTCTTTATTTGACTTCTAAAAGTGATGAAGCTCGGTTTATTAGGGAGGAAATTGAGAGGTGTATAGCCGGAAATCCTACCTTAAATTGGGCAGAAGATCTTCAATTATTGATGTTTTCACATACAGACGTAATTAAGAGACTGCTATCTGAGCGAAAGAAAGATGAAAATGATGATGAACTTGAGTCTGTTCCTATTGAAAATGAATGTTTTAGTACTCCTTGTATTTTGTGGGCATTAAAAGACCAAATAACTGAAGAAGAATATAAAGAACTCGTAAATAAGCAACTTATTTATGGAATTAAAGCCAGAATTGAAGAAATTACTAAGTTTCTTAGAGATCGTGGTTATAATTATATTATTTCTAAAGGAAGATTTTGTAATGCTACGCGATTTATGAAAGGAACAAATGGAAAAACTGTCGAATTAGCTTATCAAGAAGGACACTGGATGAAAAAGCGCATTTTGCGTTATTTTTCTTCTGGTAGAACTCGTATGGTGAATATTGAAGTCTTTTTAAAGAAATGTCTTGATCAAGGCTTATTTAGGCATCTTAGTGCTGAAGAATTGGCCAATGCTTATATGAATTTTAGCTTTGCGGCAATGAAATTTACTAAGAAAAGTATAAAAGAGACGATAGATTTGCTTCCTGAGAATGAATTGGTGCCTTTTCCCGATAATTGGATTAAACCTATATCAGAAATTCCCTTTAATCCTAATAAGGCTTTTCCTAAGACGATTATTTTCTTTGATTTTGAAGCTGATACCAGTAGCGAAGTTGGTCATAGACCGTTTTTAGTATGTGCTAGGCTTGTTACGCTGAAAGAAAATGGAACTTGGCATACTATAGGAAAGAAGCAAGCTTTTTGGGGAAAGAATTGTGATAAGGACTTTATGGAATGGATTTACAAGCAATTTGCTATTTTTCATGAGTCTAAAATTAGAATGTATGCTTTTAATGCTCGATATGATCTTACATTTATCATAAAATGGCTTAAGAATGTGAATGTTTGTATGCGCGCAAACAAATTTTATTCTATAGAAGGTACTTATTTGTATGAAAATGGTCAAAATAACTCTAAGAAAGGTAAGAAAATCATAGAAATATGGGACGCTTATCTCTTATTTGCGACTTCTCTTAGAAATGCAGCTAAAAGCAGTGCCGAAGGCGGATATTTGACTGCTGAACAAGCTAAAAAGATAAAGAAAGAGATGTTTCCTTATAATGCTTATACCTTTAAGTATTTTGAAGATCACTCCGATCCTTGGGTAAATGTAGAAGATATGAAGGTTGGTTTTATGGAAGAAGATAATGAAGGAAAATCATACTTTAATCAAACAAAATATGATCTATTTTTAGAAACAGTTAGAAAATTGCCCGATTTTTATAGATATATTTCTAATCATGATGATGAAATTGAGAGTATTCAAGAATTGTTTAATTATAAAGCTTATGCTGAATTTTATTGTCATCAAGATGTAAAGTGTTTAATGTGGATTATGTTGAATATGGAGGACCTTTGTATGGGAAGAACGCTTGAGGGGGTTCAAGGAACGCCTCCCTTTCAAATTCATATTTGGAATCATAGGACTGCTTCTTCTATTGGATATGATAATTTACAAATGAATGTTTTCTATAAGCAAGACAAAACAAGCCAAAAATGGATACCTAGACATGAATTCTATGCTTTACGTAATGAAGGGCGCGATATTATTCAACAATCTATTATTGGAGGGAGAAATATGCTTGGAAAGAACGAAAAGTGGCATTTTAAGACAAATTCTAGCGATCCTGGGGAAATGCTTCAAGACAATGATGCTAATTCTCTTTATCCTTCAGCTATGTCCAAAATGTGGGTTACTGAAGGTAAACCGTATCTTTATAAAGGTAAGTTTACACAAGAAGACTTTAAAGCTAAATTTACTCATCCTTGGGCCCCTCCTGGGAAAGAAAATGAAAAAGAGTTTAATGATGGGGTGGTGCATATTACGTTTTTAAATACTCCTAAAAAACTAGACATACCTAGAATGTGTAATAAAGATAAAGAAGGTAAGAATTATTGGCACAATTTTGATCATGAAGAAGTCGATATGTGGGTAAATGCTAAAGATTTATGGGATTTGGTTGATTATCAAAATGCTGATTTTACTTGGGATGTTGCTGCAGTATATACTGGAGAGCGTCATTTTGAAATTCAAGAATGCATAAGTGAATTGTATAACTTCAGACAACCTAATAAGAAGCACGCTATAGGAAATGTTACTAAATTAATGATGAATTCTAGTTATGGAAAATCTACTATGAAAATCGTAGATGAGGAAGCTCATATTGTAGATGCAAACGAATTTCCTCAATATTTTAGAGCTAACAGTTATCGAATAAAGTTCTTTGAAAAGTGGGCAACTGAAAATACACCATTAAATGCGGTAAAATACTATGTAAAGCTATATGAAAAAGACACTTCTCCTACTAATAATATCTTTGGCTCTAATGTATTATCCATGTCTAAGTGCGTTATGATGCGTCCTATTTCTATCTTTGAAGAATTAGGAGAAAAATATCACTTAAATCCTCATATTTACTATACAGATACCGATTCTGTTCATGTTTTAGGTAAAATTGTAGAAGAAGCTAAAGATATTTTTAAAGAACGCTATCATTATGATATGGAAGGTAAAGGACTTTGTCAATTTCACAATGATTTCGACATTCCTAAGAACTTTAAGAAAGGCGAACAGGTGATAGGTTCAAACGAATTTTGGGGTACTGGAAAGAAAGCTTATTCTGATCATTTAATAGGAGATCAAGGCTCAGAAGGTGACCATACAAGATTAAAGGCCGTTCCATCGGAATGTATTCAACCTGATTTTTATCCAAAGTTATATGCGGGAGAAACAGTTGAAGCTAACGTCATAGGTTTTGGACGCGTTTCTTTTCTTTATTCTAATGGTGAAGTTATCTCTAGAAGAGTAATGAAGCGTAAGATTGCTTTTCCTGATAAGAGATCTAGGACTCCTCCTAATACTCCAGAAGACGAAGAAGAACGACCGACCAAATTGCGTCGTTGCAATGCTGATTTATAATTAGCTAGTTAATATATGACTTTTACTAAATAAATTTAAATTATTGTTGTCCCCCTTTCATGGAAGTTTTTTCCGCTATTAAAGATTGCTTTGGTAAGTGCTTAGATAATAATGGGTCAAACATATCGATCAATATCACCGTCTGCAATGATAGAGAATATTATTGCACTGCGCGCCCAAGAGAGTGCCGGCCAGCCGCTCTCCGTCGTTTGTCTCGAAAGCGGTCGTTTTCGGTTGGTTAGATATAGACAATTTATGGCCTTTTTAATGTGCGAAGACGATGAAGAACGCCAAGAATATTTCGAATATTTAAATAGTTTAAATTCAAACGTTTAAATTCAAATAGGTTTTAAATATATGTCAAATTTTATTCTTTTTTTCTTTTTGATTTGTTTAAAATATGAGAATCTTTGTTTTTATGGGACTTCCTTACCAAGGCAAGACTACTGCCGCTCACCTATTGCTAACTGCATTGAAAAGCCACCCAGATTACAAAAATAGAGAAATCAAGTACATTTCTACCGATTTGTGTCGCGCTAAGACCCTGAGAGAAGACTTTCCCCATCAGCATGAGTTTCTCTATACAAAACAAGAAGAAACCTTGGCCTGGCAGCGCTTTCTTGGTGAGATTACTACTTTTCTTGCTTTATCTCCTGTTAATTCGGTCCTTGTGCTTGATGGTACGTTTACTGCATGGTCCAAGCTCTGCGAATTGCTTGATATTCTTACTCTTAATATCGATAGCTTTGCTAGCCAGCGTCTTCCCTTAATAGTTGACTTTGTTCACATTGGCTCTCAATTTGGTGAAAGAGTATGGAAGCCATCTGATGATAAGCTTAATTCTAATAAGAAAGTCCTTAGAGCCTGGTTTAGTCGTTGTTCCTATAACGATGCCTTAGGAATTGCCGCTCGTGTCCCTGATGACGTATTCAATGCAAAAGTCGAAGAGCTAAAAATGACCTTAAATACTATGGTTCCTATGTTACGAAAATTCATGAAAGATTATTATGGGTTGATTTACTTTGCCCGCCACTTTTTAAAACACCACCCTAATATCAGTGAAATAAATAAGATTATTTAATTTATTAGAATTTAATCAGGAATAACTTCAAAATCATAAATGTAAGGGACCTCTATACCAGTTATATTTAAAGCATTTGAGGGATAAGATCCAACCGCAGGATGACAAATTTCAAGGTAAATTCGTGATCCGGCCGTGAAACCAAAGGCGCTGGGACGTATTGCGAATGTTTGATTAAAAACTGTACTATATTGATTAGGGTTATTTGAGTCTGCCCATACTTGATTACCACCTGCCGCATTACTTACTATAGACCCATCTTCATTAGACAAACGCAACGAAACAAATAAAACATAAGCCTGTTGATAATAAGAGGCTCCAAAGGTGATTTTCCATGTGCAATTACTATAATATTCGTCTTTAAGAGTAAGTCCATAATCCCCAGGAGTAGTATCTTGTTGTAAATTGCCATGTCCGGGGTTGAGGGATAAACGGTGCCAGGCATTATCAGTAATATTCATCACTGCAGAAGGTTCAGTACAAATGTAATGTAAAGACCCCGATCCTCCACTAGAACCAACTTTATTATAAATTTCTATAGAAAAGTTATAATTTATTAACAATACCTTTTAAAAGGCTAATTACAGTGGCGTCGCCAGTGCCAGACCAGGCAGCGTCACTGACTGAGCCTTGCGTACTATTAATAGTACCTAATGTAGTGTTCATAGCTGAAGTGGTTGTATTGATGGTTCCGGTAGTAGTATTGATGGAACCGGCAGTAGTTACTAAGGTGCCTGTATTTGTATTAACTGTTGTAAGATCAGCACTTGAAGGCAAATTTCCTGTAATATCCTTTAAGATACCTATTACTGTAGGGTCTGAGGCAGTATCGGTAGTATTCCCAATAGAAGTAGCAAGAGTTGTGGTATTTGCATCAACTGTGCTTAAATCTGAAGCAGCAGGGATATTTTCACTAATTCCCTTCAAAACCCCCATAACAGAGGCAGAAGCACTAGTATCAGTGGTTTGCCCTAAGGTTGTTGAGAGAGCAGTAGTATTTTGAGTATTTGTAGTAGAATTCGCAGCCAATGTAAGGAGTCTATGATTGACTGAGCCAGCATAGGTTTGAGCAGGAGCCAAGCCAGTGCCATCAGCGAAATCTTGAGCATCGACACTAATAGTGCCTCCTCCATTAGTAGTAACCACACGAATCGCTTCATCTCCATTATCCAATTCAGTTCTTGCCCGTTTTAGGGAGACTTCTTCAACGAGCTTAGGAATAATATAGTGACCAAGAGCCATTTTTAGCTTTATTTTTAGAAACACAAACAAAAATAATATATTTTAACTTCGAAAATTTATAAAATTAATAGGCTCCAACAACACCAGTCCAAGCTCCTCCTTGGTTCATGGCTCTATTGAGGTCATCGGCAGAATCGTTTTCAATAAGGGCCATGAGCTTATTGACATAGTCGGTTTGACCAGGAATAGATCCAGCATTGGCAAAATAGGCATCTCTCATACTTCTAATGCAACGGGCATAGCTCTTAATAGCGGATTCATCATAGCGAGGACTCATAAACTTGAAGGGACTATAAGGACTTGAGGCGGTGAGGAGAATTTCAACACCATATCTTAAGAGCATCTTAATAGGAGCAGTATTGGAGGCGCCGGAAATGTGAATAGTAATAAGGCTTTGACCGTTATATGGACAAATAGTGCCCAATAAGAGGTCCTTATCACTAGGATTCACTTGAGTAGTAATATCTTCTGAGATCCAATAAGAACCATAAGGATTGGCCAACAATGAGGAACCAACCCAATCATAGGCGGTGACTAATTCAGGCAATTTAAGGTAGACGGTGCTTAATTCAAGACCAGCGGCAACAGCAGAGACAGAGGTCCAAGCAGTGCCTTCTTTGATTAAAGTCCTGTCAAGATTAGCACATACCTTTGCGGTGCCAGATTCATTGACCCAGAAGACTGAGGAATTGCTGGCAGCATTATTGGCATCGGCTAAGGAGAAGGTAATATGACCAGATAAGCCAGTATAGGTTTGAATATATAAGCGAATACCAAAGACTCTATACATATTTCTTGAAGAAGAAGCAGTAAATTGGTTGACATTGACCCCAGAATAGGTGGCTGGGACTTCAGTAAGGTCAGGGGTGGCCGAATCAGCAGCTTCAGTGCCAATAAAAGTAACCTCCTTAACGAAATAAGGGCTTCTAGTAGTAATTTGTTGTTCAGAGTTGGAATAGATATTCTTAGAGGGATCGTGCAATTTATAAGGAATATAAGCACCATCTTGGAAACGACCATAGTACATTTGAGGATTTTGGACCAAATCAGAGGTATCGGGGAAATCAGAAGCTAAAAAAGTATCTAATTCAAGATCGTTATTATTTTCAACCACGGATTTGCGAGGAGAAAAGACCTGTTGACAAACAGCGAGGGAACCACCATTATGTTCTGCAGAGCAGGTAGGAATAATGGTAGCACCGCCATAAGTAATACGATTCTTTTGAGTTAATTGAGTAAAGAGCTTACGACGACCGGCCAATGAGACATCTCCATTGAAAACTGAAGGGTCGACTTGATTATTGAGGTATTGAACGCATCTGGACATAGAAATAGGCTTGGAAGGAGCAGAGGCAGTAGCCAAGGTATAGACGGCAGCATCAGTACCAGCAGTTCCAGTAGATCTGGAAATAAGGAAATAACGGGGGAAATCACGCATATCCATGGTACCTTCAGGGCGAGTAGCAGACATACCGAAAATCAAAGGGTGTTGATATAAGAACATGGTAGAGTCATAGCTAGGATTATTAGCATTCAAATTAGCAGGAACATCAACAGAGTATTCGCCTTGCCAGTTCAATACAGAGATATTGCGGCTTTGTAATGTAGGGATGCCGGCAGCGGCAACACTAACATCATTAGGATTAAGGGCTTTAATAAGCCAACGACGGCCTTCTGGGGTTTCCCAAGCATGGAGGCCAGCTCTACGAGCATCTTCAGCACTTAAACGAGCACGTTTAGACATAATAAAAGAACACAATAGAAAACAAACAAACAATAAAGAAAAAGAAAATAAAAAATTTGAATATATTTAACGGCGTCTTCTTTGAGAAGAACGTTTAGAGGTCTTTTTAGAGGTCTTTTTGGAGCGTTTCTTCAAGTGGGTGGCTACTCTGGCTCTTTTAATAGTAGCTGTGGCGGTGACCAGGGTGCGGGAGGCTCTGCGCTTAGCAACAGAGGACTTTTTACCAACGCGGCGAGTTCTGCGGATTTTACGAGTAGAAGCACGAGGCTTGCGGCTTTTAGTGGTTTTACGAGCTTTAACCATAGGAAAATACAAACAATCACAAATAACAACAAAAGAATAATAAATTTGAGTATATTTTACAAGAATTTTTTAACAAGATGAGAGGCACGCTTTTCAACCCCCTTAGTTTCGAGGGTCATGAGAGCTTTCTTAATAGCCTTAATATTAGGACGCTTAGCTTGACACATAGAAAGGACCTTGGCAAGCTTCTTTGAGAGACCTTCCCCAATAGCAGCGGCTTTAAAGACCTTTTTAAGATATTCCTTATTTTTAGGGGTAAGGCGGATTCTCTTTTTACCTCCAGAGGAAGTCTTAGCAGCCCCTCTAGCTTTAGAGAGGTCAACAGGGGTACAATCATGAGGAGCAGTTTCGCTCTTAAGGAACTTGTGACAATGACCGCACCAGGGTCTTAATTTGCCACCAGCAGGACCAACCAAGTAAACACCTTCGACAGATGAGGGAGTCTTCATTTTATAGCTAAAAACACACAAACAACGAAAGAAAACAAGAAAAATTAAAAATGACTATGTATTTCTTTAGAACAATTTAAATCCTTTTTTATAGGCGGTTTTCCAAAAGGTTGAACCATTCTTCAAATCGGGGTCTGGACGGCCTCCAACAAGGTAGGCTCCAGAGGTGGCGTTGAGAGACCTCTTTTTATAGGCGGCTGAAACGGGTCTTGGATTGGGGGCTGTAGACTCTCGTTTCTTGGGGGAAGTTCTAGCGACTGCGACGAGGAGTCTTTCCATTACAGGAATAGGCATGAGTGGAACCTCGGTGGAAGCCTGTTGGGCTATATTGGAAATCGCATCTTCGGTCATCACAACGTCTCCAGAGGGTCCTTGTTCGGCTGGGGGAGCAATAAAGCGCTGTTCTTGAAGCTTTCTAAGCTCTTCATTATCGGCTTGTAACTTGAGATTTTCGGCAGTGAGCTTGTCTCGCTGGGATTTCAATGCTAAACTCTCTGCTTTTACACCATTTAAGGCAATCACCGCATCATTATAGGCTTTTTGAGTATTTACACATTCTAGCGTTTTATCGCCCAATTGTCTTTGAGTGGAATCAATATTCATTTGCATGTCTTTAATAGTCTTTTGATACGTAACAATATCCCCATCTTTTTGAGCTAAAATTTCGTTTGCACTTTGTTGAGCCTTCAGAGCAGTACTTAGTTGAGCTTGTAATTCGTTAAATTTGCTCTCCCATTGAGTGTTTTGTGATTGGAGATTGATTTTTTGCTGTTCTATATTACGTTTCTCTTCGTTGAGTGCACTTAATGCCTCTTGAAAGGAACGGTATTGAGATTGATAGGCTTCTTGAGCTTCTCGTTTTCCTTCAGCTGCTCCTTGGCGATAAGCTTGAGCGGCTTGAGCAGCCAATTCCTTTTGTTGGATCATAAGACTTTTACGCTGTTCTTCAATAGCCAGAATTGTGGATTCTTGCTCTGCAATTTTGCTTGCATTCATATCAAAAGTGGCTTTTTGAGCCTTTAATGCATCAAGTTGTTGAGTCAAAGCTTCAATTTCTCGTCCTTTTATATCGATTACTTGTTTAAGCTGTTCTTCATCATTACCGAATTTTGTAGCGGCTCTATTGAGTTTCTCTTCGAGACTACGTTTTAACGACTGTTCATCTTCCAATTTCTTAGCCAATTCCTTGACTTTTCCGGCAAATTGAGTGTTTGCTGACGACAATTGAGTTATTTGCTGTTCATATTTAGCAACTTCTTTACGTTTTTCTTCAAGTTCTAAATCAGTTTGCTGCATTGTGAGGGTCAACTGCTGCTTTTCCTTAAGACAAGCATCATATTGTTGTTTTAACACGATATTCTCATCGTTTTTCGCCTTTAATCGAGCGTCATAATCCTCCTTGGTTTCATCAATAGATTGCGTAGCAGACTGTAATTCTTTGTTTGTTGCATTGAATTTCTTACGTAAATCCTTCATTTCATTTTCCAATTGATCTGCCTTTATATTAGAAGACTCTTTTTGACTCTTTAAATCGTTCAAATCTTCAATCTTTTTCTTTAATTCAAGTTCTAGGCGACTTACCGCTTGTTCCAATGAGACTATTTTTGACGATTGTTCTCCTTTCATTTCATCTAAAGCTTCTTTCTTCGCAAGGTAATTAAGCAAACCTGTACGTAATTCTGATAAATTGCCAGATAATACAATAGAATCTTCTGGACTAACCCCCAATAACTTGGTAATAACGACATCAAAGCCAGAAGTCTTAAGGAACTCATCTTTTATCTTTAAGGAACGATCCTTAAGCCAAACAATACTATCACAAATTGTGTCAACATCTGCCCCAGAATTAAAAGAAATAAGCTCTTTTTTCATCGCATTGAGTCTTTCTGCAGTAATTCCTTCAGGATTTTGACTAGCTTCTTTATAATATCCAGAAAGGGCACTAGAAAATGAGTCTTTAGGCTCTTTCTCCTTTTCTTTTTCCTTTTCTTTCTCTTTTTCCTTCTCTTTCTTAGCAGTTCCTCTAATCATTCTTCGCCGAGTTTCTTGTTTTTGAGCTCTTTTCATACGTTCTTCTTCAAGAATTTCAATAATATTGCTTCTTTTGGGCTTCTTTCCCTTTTCTTTCTTCTCTTTAGCAGCAATACCCCTTTTAGCACCTTTAGCATATTCTAAATTTGCTTCTGCACGACTTCGCTTTTTGGCTTTAGTAGCAACCATAATAACAAAACTAAAAATAAAAAATCTGATTTATTTATCACTAAATGAACAGTAGGGAAATAACTCATTAAGGATTTCAACAATTTTCTCCTTTTTTCCTGTCTCATAAGTCAGCGTAAGAAAAGATCTCGTTTCTTCCACGAATTTTGAGACCCCACAAACAGATTTTGATACCCCCGAAGTCTCGCTCCTATAATTAGTCACCTCAAATTTGAACTCTGGAGTGAACTTGGAAAACAACTTTTCAAGCACTGGACCCATAAATTCATTAGGAATTTCAACAAAAATCTGACTAAACTCACCTTCAAAGGGATCTTTAGGGATAATTTTAGCCTTTTTCGTCACATTTCCTCCAGCTAAGGTTTCAACTTGAGTAGGATTTACACGTTTCTTATTAGAAGGCATCTAAAATAAAATTAAAATAAACATTTATTCACTTTTCTCTTCTTTCTTAGGGAAACTTACATCTGAAATATCGCAGGTATAACCTCCCTCATTAAAGAAGTCAATAATTACATTCATTAAAGCAGTGTCGCATTTAAAGCAAAAACGAGCAGTTTCATAAGCATTAAACTCTTTTTCCTTATAGGTAATCAAATTTGAATGATTATAGCTTTTAAAGCTTTCATTAAATTGATCATCTCCCATTTGAGAAGCTAATTCCTTAAGACAATCAAATTCAGGGCATTTACCTTTAAATGAGAAATTTCTCCATTTAGGCCATTCTTTCTTTACAACCTTAGTAGTCTTCTTTAAATCATAGGGAGTTCTCTTAATAACATTAAAAGCAATAGAAGTCTTAGTAGTCTTAGGCATACTTTAAAAACAAACAAAGCGCAATAGAAAGCAATAGAAAAAACACAAAAACAATAATTTTGACCATGATTTCCATTCAAATTTGAACACTAAAATTTAAATATTCGAATTTAAATAATCTCGGATATTTCTGAGATATTTTTCAAATTTAAACATTTAAATATTTAAATATTGGTTTCGCCCCTCAATTTTGCATTTTAAATTTTCAAATTTGAAAAACCACCATCATGCAAACGAAGTTTCATGATGGTGGTTTTTCTATATACACAC
>JAEEGL016445391.1_pt1 | contig 12395 bp, 8 predicted proteins | sample 9134231 | NCBI WGS metagenome assembly JAEEGL01 (sample SAMN16246548, study PRJNA631951) | gut metagenome | biome: gut microbiome; feature: rumen; material: fiber-attached | host: Bos | place: Iran: Karaj | collected 2018-10 | reverse complement strand
GAAGTCCTACAGCTTCCGCCGCATGTCGGGCGTCGATCGCGTCGAGCTGGAGAAGATCACCGACAAGTTCGGCACCATCGACAAAGAGAAAGCCAAAGCCATCGGCTACGAGATCTTACCCGGCGACGCCTGGCTGGAGCAGGATGTCGACATCCTCATCCCCGCCGCGACCGAGAATCAAATCAATGCCGACACTGTGGGCAAGATTCGCCCCTCCGTAAAGATCATTGCCGAAGGCGCCAACGGCCCCACCACGCCCGAAGCCGACGAGGTGATCAAGCAGAAAGGCATCTTCGTCATCCCCGACTTCCTAGCCAACGCCGGCGGGGTCACCTGCAGCTACTTCGAACAGGTGCAATGCAACATGAACTTCTTCTGGGAGAAGGACGAAGTCCTTGAAAAGCTCGACAAGAAGATGACCTCCGCCTTCCACGCCGTCAGCAATCTGGCCCGCGAACGCGGCTTGTACATGCGCGAAGCCGCCTACATCATCGCCGTAGATCGCGTCGCCAAGGCCGCCAAGGCCCGTGGGTGGGTGTAAAGTTTTTTGCGCTCCGCGCGAGCGGATGTGGTAAAAACGGAGAGGGGTAAGCCCTCGACGGAAACTGAAAGCCCCGGCAGAGGTATCCTGAATGCTCCTGCCGGGGCTTTTTGGTTTCAAGTTTTGGGAGTGGGGATTCTTTTTTGGAAAATGGTGGGGGGTCAATTGGAAAACTCTGAGCCGATGGAAGAAGCTGAGGCTTCTGAAGCTATAAACTTAGATTCCGCAGGGAGAAACTGAGGCTTCTGAAGCTATAAACTTAGAGGCCGTCGGAAGAAAATGAGGCTTTCCGATCGATCTCCTCCGATACCACTGGCAGAAATTCAAGCTTCTAACTTCATAACCCCCTACTCCGCAAAGCGAAATCCCTACTGAATCACCCACTCACTACCCAAAGTACCCCCGCACTTAGATGCAATGGGCTTTGGTTTCATCGCATCGCGATGGAGCCAAAGCCCAATTTTCAAACTCAACTCCAAGAAGAACGAAAGCGAGGTGCGGTGCCCCCTCTCCGCACCGTCTGTTTCCACTTCGGGGAGGTCTGGAGGGCGCGAGCCCTCCGCCGTTGGGGGAAGATGGGAGAGTGCAGAGAGGGTAAGAAACACCCGCCCGGAAGCGGGGGTTTCTTATCCTCTCAGCTTTAAAACGAGTATTGGAGATCGTCCAGGGTAAGTATAAAAGTTTGAAAGTTCACCTTTCCGAGCAGAAATCGATGCTTCTATATAAAGAAACTTTGTCTTTCTCTCACGCGTTTATAAGTAAAAGTTTGGAGAAGCTTACCTTTCTCTCGCGGCATTATAAGTTTTTCATCGATCATGTTCGCAGGGAGATAAGGGAAACCCGCTTGCAAGCGGGTTTCCCTTAACCCCCTGCACCCCTTATCCTTTCCCAGCCGCCTGGGGGCTCCTGTGGCTGGGTGGGTAAGCGGGAGATCTCATGTCGCCCCCAGACCCACGGAGCTTGGCGGGCGATAGTAGCAATGTAGGATCCATCATCGTGAAAGGGGCCCGAGGTGGGTGAGCTTCGCTCAACCCACAGTCGGGCCCCCAAGTAGCTGGGTAAGCAGTTGGGAGAGCTTTCGTTTCGGGGGCAGGACTTTAAATTTAAATTTTTAATACATTGTGTACGGATGGAGAAATGATCAGTTTATTTTAATGAAACACTGTTCCGTCAGCAGGAATGGATGCTTCTCAAATAATCTCCTTAGAGTCTGCCGGAAGAAACAGGTATTTCCCAATTGATTAACCTAGAGGCCGACATCTGCACCTGGAGCTTCTCGATCGATGAATTTAGAGTCCGCTGGCAGAAACAGGTGTTTCTAGATCGATTAACTTCGAGACCGCCTCCAGAATCTGTAGCCTCTCGATCAATCACCTTAGAAGCCGCAACCAGAACCAGGAATTTCCAAATTGATAAACCCTACGCCGCAAAACGAAGCCCCAACTTGATCACCCGCTTACTCCCCAAAACTCCCCCGCACTTAGATGCAATGGGCTTTGGTTTCATCGCATCGCGATGGAGCCAAAGCCTAATTTTCAAACTCAACCCCAAGCAGAAAGAAAGCGAGGTGCGGCGCCTCCTCGCCGCACCGTCTGTTTCCACTTGGGGGAGGTCCGGAGAGCGCGAGCCCTCCGCCGTTGGGGGAAGATGGGAGAGTGCAGAGAGGGTAAGAAACCACCGCCCGGAAGCGGGGGTTTCTTATCCTCTCTGCCAAAAACGAGAATTGAAGATCCCGCAATCCATAATAAACTTCTGATCACTCACCATTTCCGAACAGAAATTCAAACTTCCATTCAAGATCACTCACAATTTCCAAACAGAAATTCAAACTTCCCCATAAGATCACCCACCATTTCCGAACAGAAATTCAAACTTTCCCTCAATATAACCCACCATTTCCACCCAGAAACATCATCTTAAAAGAAATAAATTCACCCTTCCTACAAAGAAACTCCATCTTCCCCCACTTCAACCCACCCTTCCCACAAAGAAACTCGCACTTTCCCCGCAAACAACCTGCCATCGCCGCACGGCGATCCCTATTTTCACATCTTATCACCTTCCATTCCCTACCTGCGACAGCAGCTTTCGCTGCATAAAAAAAGAGCCCGCGCTCAGCGAACGCAGGCTCCTTTCATGGAAAGCTATATCCCTACTTGAACATCGCCAGGAAGCGCTCGGGCTCTCTTGAGATTTTATCGAGGAGAGACTGGGGTACACGGCCGGCACGCAGGGATACGATGACGGGATCGAGATGTAGCACGGCTGCAAAATCGCGAAGGAAGCCGTCGGAGGCCCTTCCACCTTTTTCGAGTCGGCTCAGATAGCTGGGAGTCAAGCCCAGCATCTTGGCGAGCTGGCATTGCTTGATGCCGTGAAGCTTTCGCTGATGATAGACCCAACGTCCGAAGGCCAGCTGCATCGCCTCTTCACCTGCGGCATCCTGAATGCGGAGCGGTTCCTTGGCTTTTTCTTCTTTGGCTTCTTCCTCTGCCGCCGCTTCTTCGATGGCTCCCTCGTTCTCCGAAGACCAGTACAGCTGCGCGTAAGCGGAATGATTGTGTATCGACTCTTCGCTGTCGACCGTCACTTCGATGTCGCTGATGTAGTTCCCGATGCGGCGCACTGCGAGGACGGTATCCCGCGCGAGATCTTCCACAAACCGCGGCCGGTCGTAAGCTTGCTCGGTTACCTGCTTCTCATCGACGCGCTTCAACAGCGTGTATAAAGGCGATGAAGCACAGGATTCCACGGCGCCCACAATCTCTTCGATCCAGACAAATCGCGACGCGTGCAGCGTCACATTGACCGTCGCCCGCTGATTATGTGCCCCGCGCTCGCTGATCTCCTTTGAACAAGGGCAAAGGATATGTACCGGCACGTTCACGGTCATCGCAAAGTCGAACTCATTCTTGTGCAGCGAGCCGCGGAAGGTGCACCGGTAGTCGAGCATCGATGGCACGCCGGAAACGGGAGCTTTCCGCATCATGAAGAAGGGAAACGCGATTTCGACGAAGGCATTATCGGTTTCGAGCTGGCGTTGCACGCGGCGGAGGATTTCTGCAAGCGTCTCCAGGCTGATGTTTCCGCGCGTACTGTCGATGATCTCGATGAAGCGACTCATATGCGTGCCGCGCTGCTCAGGGGGTACGGTCACGGCAATCGAAATATCCGCGATGGTCGACTGGTGTCCCTGAGTGCGATCGAGCACTTCGATGGGGTAACGGAGGTTGCGCACGCCGACACGATTGATGCCCAGGTTGCGATCGTCGGTGGTCGACGCGCAGTCTGGCAAATTCACTTCTTCGCTCATGGGATTCCTATGATCTTATGTTGTTGGAGAGACAGGCGCCATTGAGGTCTGGCCAGACAAAGCTCCGCTGCCGCTCGGCGATGCTCGCTCAGCTGAGGCCCATCTTCGGGTTGCAAGTAGAAATATTGAAAGTTCAGAGATTCAAACTGTTCGAGGTCGAGGCCGCAGCCTGGGTAGACGAGCTTCAATTCCGATCCCGCAGTCTGCGCAAGGGGCCACGCTTTGGGGCTAACGCAGATCCAGTCCAGGCCAGGGGGGACTTCATGACCGCCATGTGTCTCTATCCCGCATTCGAAGCCCAGTTGATGGCAGGCATCTATCAATGCCGCGTCGAGCTGAAGGGTAGGTTCACCGCCCGTAAACACCACGTAAGGGCGCGCGGGTGGGTTTCCGATCCATAAAGCTTTGAGCCGGCTCGCGAGTTCGAGGGGGCTGTTGTAGACACCCCCATTTTCGCCGTCGGTACCGTTAAAGTCGGTGTCGCAGAAGGGGCATTTCCGGTCGCAGCCGGCAAATCGGCAAAGCAGAGCGGCCCTTCCCGCTTGCGCGCCTTCACCTTGCAATGTGTAACGGATTTCTTTTACGCGGTAGGCGTGAAGGTTCATGAAGGATCGAGCTCACTCAGCGATTCAGGTAGGGGATGGGATCGACAACGCCAGCTTCAGCAAACCCCTGGAGACGCAATCTGCAACTGTCGCAATGCCCGCAACTCACGCCGTCGACGGGATCATAGCAGGTGATCGTCAGGTGATAGGGAGCCCCGAGTTTCTGGCCCAGCGCGACGATCTGCCCCTTGCTCAGGTTCTGCAATGGGGTCTCGATGCGCAGACCACCCCCCTCTACGCCGATGCGAGTGGCAAGGTTCGCGGTCTGAGCAAAGGATCGGATGAATTCATCGCGGCAATCCGGGTATCCGGAGTAATCGACGGCGTTCGTCCCGATGTAGATCTCGTGTGCACCAGCTGTTTCCGCGACGGCGACAGCGTAAGATAAAAAGATGAGATTCCTCGAAGGCACGTAGGTGATGGGAATATCTCCGCCCATCTGCTCGTAGCTTCGGTCCTTCGGGACCTCGATGTCGGCGGTTAAAGCCGATCCTCCGATGGTGCGAAACAGGCTTAAGTCAAAGACGAGATGCCTTGCGGCGTTGAAATAGGCAGCTACTTTGCGCGCGCAGTCAACCTCGACGCTGTGCCTTTGACCATAGGAGAACGAGAGAGCTATAATTTCCCGGTTGCGAGAAGCCGCAACCGCCATGCAAGTGGTCGAATCCAGGCCGCCACTGGCGAGCACCACTGCGCGTTCTGCCATTTTCCAATCCTTTCTGACGGGTTCAATGGGGGCGCAGTTTCTATCGCAAAACCGATAAAGCGTCAAGACTCAATTTACAGCTCGGGTCAATTTTTAAATTCTTTTGCACAATTTGAAAAAGACTTGATCAAACGCGATAAAAAGCCGATCAAGCGGAAAACAGCCGCGATCGGGTGAGCAGCGCGCACAATCATGCAGGCATCGCGCGCCAGCTGTTGACTTGCCTTCGCGATCAAACGGGCAACGTCGGCCGTCCGATCAGAACCCTCTTCCCTCCGGTGGCAAAACAGGCCCCTCAATCGAAAAAGGTGAACGATGGATCGCAGAGATTTTTTAACGGGAGCGCTCAAGATCGCAGCATTGGGCGCATGCAGTTCGTTTTGGCGGCTCGGTGAGACCTTTGCTCAGGGCAGCACGGCCACGCCGCAATCCCCTTCCCCGCTCAAGATGCCGCGCACCCAGGTGGGGGGACTCGATTTGCCGATGCTGGGTTACGGCCTCATGCGCCTGCCGACGGTGGGCGACGACAAATCGAAGATCGATGAACAAAAAGCGCAGGCCTTAATCGATCGGGCGATGAGCGCCGGCCTCAACCATTTCGACACGGCTTACCCGTACCACGAGGGTGCAAGCGAGCGCTTCTTAGGTCGCGCCTTAAAGAAGTACCCTCGTCAAAGCTACACGATCTCTTCCAAGCTGCCCGTGCGCCAGATTCAAACCGCCAAGGACGCTGAGCGCATTTATTTGGAGCAATTCCAGCGCATCGGGGCTGATTACTTCGACTACTACCTGCTTCACAACTTAAACGCGGAGCGTTTTCAGACGGTGAAGAAGCTTCGCCTCTACGAGTTTCTGGCGGCTCAGAAGAAGGCGGGCAAGCTGCGCCATATCGGCTTCTCTGTTCACGACAAGCCCGAGGTCACGCGCCAGATCGTGGAGACTTATCCGTTCGACTTCGCGCTGACCCAGTTGAACTACCTCGATTGGGACCTGATCGACGCCAAGGGTCACTACGACGTGCTCCGTTCGCACAACATTCCCATATGGGTCATGGAGCCGCTGCGAGGGGGCCTGCTTGCGCGGCTCGATGAGCCCTCCGCTGCGGTCTTAAAGGCCGCCGAACCGCAAAGGAGCCTCGCGAGCTGGGCCTTCCGTTACCTTGCGGGGCTGCCGGGCATCGCCATGATACTGAGCGGCATGACCGAAATGGCGCATCTCGAAGACAATCTGCAGACCTTTAACGGGATTGCGCCCTTAAACGACGCCGAAAAGGCGACCCTTGCCGAAGCGCTGCGGATCTTTCGCAATGTACCGACGGTGCCCTGCACGGCATGCCGGTATTGCAAATGCGTATTGGGCATCCCCATCACCGATCTGTTCGAGCTCTACAATCAGGCGCAGGTGACCCGCGATCAAAAGCGGTTTAAGCGCGATTACGAGGGCATCGACGCCAAAAAGCGGGCGGATGCCTGCGTGGGCTGTGGATCCTGCCTCGGTGGATGCCCGCAGAAGATCGATATTCCGAAAGAGCTTGGCCGCGTAGCGGAAGCCTATAAAGCCGCAAAGTAACCCCTGCCTGCCCAATCGAGAACCATTCCTGCCCAGCCGAACTCCCCTGCCGATCGCTCCCCTGCCCTTGCCCTCACAAAAAAGGCGCCCACCGTTCGCACGGCAAGCGCCCTTTCTGCATCGATCCGCAATGCCGCGCGTAAAAAAACGCCTCGCGGCAGCATGCGGATCCTGATCGATCGCTTACAAGACGTCGTCGTCGGAGGAAGCCGCCTTTGAACCCTTGCGGCTGCTCCTCGCCATGAATTCGCTGACGGGCTTGATGCGGCGGGCGATGTCGGCGTCGCCTTTGGCCATGGCGCCGAGCACGCGGTAATATCCCAGGAAGCCGTCCCAAAGGGTGCCGTTGGCTGTTAAAAGGGTGTCGTTTGCCAGCTGAAGGATGCTCTCCAGGCGGTGAATGAGCGCGGGCAACTGCATCCGAAGCGCCCTCGCCTCTTCAATCTCTGCCATCGGCTTGCCATCCAATGTCAATCCCTTTTCTTTGGCCATATCCAAAGTGAGATCGATGATTGCCCCGCTGCCGCGCTTTGCCCGCAGCATTTCAGACCGCTCGCTTGCCTGAAGCGGCCTGCCCACCGCAGAAAACATCTCGTCCAGCGAATCGAGATCCTTGTTCGCTTGCGCGACCTGATCTTCCGTTAAAGCGCCCTTCATCTCGTAAAACATGCGACCGACTCTCCTTCAAAGGTCAACGTTAAAAGCTGCGGCAAACCTCTGCCGCAAAACACAGGCCTCATTTAACCACTCATCGGGCCCTTTGGCCAGCGTTTTTTCAACTTTTTTCAATTCATCGTTTACAGGAGGCGTTCAGATTCTGAACAGTCTGGACGGATTTGAAAATGCGGCTTCTTTGGTGAAGAAAGCTTTGCGAAACAGCGCGCGCGGTCTGCAATCAGGCAGGCAAATTCATCGGTTTATCTGGAACGATTCACGATCCATCGCGAACAGTTCTCAATGCAACGGGCAACGTTCGCGATTCAACGGGCAACGTTCGCGATCCAACGGGCAATGTTCCCAGTCAGACAGGCAGCCTTCACGGCTGAGCAGGCACAGTTTTCGATCGATCGAGCAGTTTTCGCAACGGCTCGCGAAACCGTTCCGGTAAATCGGGATGCTCGACCATCATCCTTTGAAGCTTTCGCAGCAATGCGGGCTCCTTAGTCGCCAGATTGACGCGCTCTTCCGGATCATCGGCGAGATTGTAGAGTTCAAAGGGAGGGTGACTCATCGATGCGGAAGGCTTCCCCTGATCATCTTCATTGCGGTTCCAGATCATGTGCCAGTCGCCCCATATGATGAGATGGCCGAACAGTCCGTCGACCAGGATTTGCGATCGGCCGTCGTCGCCCCTCAATAAACTTTCCTTTAAGACCGCGATGGGGTCACCACCGTCAACCCAGGCGAGCAATGCTTTCATCAAATGGCGTGAAGTGACCGGTTCATCGATGCGCTGCCCCGCCTGAATGCCAGGCCCTTTCAACACCAGAGGCGGCAGGATCGTTTCTTTGTAAAGCAGGTTCCCGTGACCGATCTCCCCATGCTCCATCATCGACTCACCGTGGTCCCCAAGCAGGACGATGCGCGCATGATCCAGGCGCCCTGCCTGCCGAAGCGCGCCGATGATTTGCTCAACCTGCTCGTCTGCTGCCCAAACCGCGCGCCGATACGCCTGTTTTAAAGACGTTGCTTCTTCAGGCGCGAGCTGACGCAGACGTACCCGCTCGTTAAATCGCCAGGCCTCAGAAGCATCCCATTCCGGCGACCGTTTTGTGCGATAAGGCGCGACGTCGTGCGGCCAATGCGGCACCGAAAGGTGAAAGAACGCGAACAGGGGTTGATCGGACTCCGAAAGCAGCGCGCTCAGCTGGCGAGCCGGCCCCAAATCCCCCAGAGGCAAGCTGATGCCTGAAGCCTTTCTGCCATATCTTTGCCAAAGTTGCCCAAAGCCTTGAAACGCATAGAGACTTTGCCGGGGCTTCACCACATGCGACCAGCGAAGCTTATCGAGCCCCAGAATCACCTTCTCGGGAAAATCGCTCAGGAGCGCCGTCCGGTAGCCGCGCATTGCGAATTGCCCCGGAAGGCTCTCCCTAAAGCGCGCACCGTCATCGGTCCATCGCGTATAGCCCACCGACGGATCGAAGAAATCGACCCCCATCATGGCAGGCAATGAAAACTGAGTGCTGCTTGCCGGCGAATAAGCGGTCTCAAAAACCGCCCCCTCGCGACCGATCGCCGCCATCGCAGGCGTCTAATCCTTTCGGGCGGGATCCCCTGAACGCGAGGTGTAATCCATCCTCAAAGCATCGAGGAGAACGACGATCACATCGCCCTGTGCCTTCGGTAATCCCTGAACCTTCTCGATTGCCGGAGGCGCAGTCGCAATCCAAAGGGCAGCCCAGGCCCCCGCCATCAGCGCGCATCCCCAACGCATCGACTTCTTTAGCCCCCACCACAAGACCGCAATCCCCGCCATCGAGAGCAGGCCCAGCTTCAGCGCGTCGAAGATTTGATGCTCCACCGCCCAGTTCCGCTGCACCAGGCATTTAAACAAAAAGCGCGGCAATGACGCCCAGTGAAGCGGCAACAGATAAAGGATCGTCAGCCAGAGCGCCCGATCAACCGGCTTCACTTTCAGGCGATGAAGCGCACCGATCGCCATCAAAGGCAAACCCAGCCCCACCAGAACGGCCAGTCTGCGCTGCCAGGCGAGCCCTAAAATCGCCAGTTCCAGATAGGTTTGCGAAGCGCAGAGCAGCATCAGCGACCAGGCGTAAACGAGCTCCGCCCCCAAAAAGCCCCTGCTCAAAAAAGCGGCCCGCTTTCGCCCAAGGACCGCACCGGCGACCGCCCCCACAAGCACAGCGCCCAGCATGGGGCCCAGGATCCAAAACGCAGCGGGCCCGATGATCGAGCGATCGAAGGTAAAAAACGGGTGCGTAAAGCAAAGCTTCGCGGTCTCGGCCAAAAAGCAAAGCGATCCGAGCACAAACGCCGGATACAGCGCATCCCTCCACGCTTCTTTCAAAAAGGCGTGCCATTCATCGCGATCCATCATCACTGCTCCGGGAAGGGGGATTGGCAGGCGAACGAGAGGCTTCGTTCAGATTTCGGGTGGTGGGAATGAATTGGGAGGCAGGGTTGCTGAGGCGATGGGGGCTGGTGCGGAGCTGGGCATCCTGATCGGTTGATCATCGTCCGTCACCGGCTGATCGGTCGTGAACTTAAACTTGGTGCGACCGGCCCTCAGGTTTCTGATTTCATTCAGTGCCACGGGAATCGAGACGCAGGCCGCAAGGAAGTCGGATGTCGGCCAGGCGGACCACAATCCATCGAGAAGGGTAACGCTGAACAGCGCAGTGACCAGATGCGGCATCACGAGAATCAACGGGATCAAAATGATGACCTGCCTTGAAAGTCCGATGATCAGCGCCAGCAACGGACGGCCGGTCGATTGCAACAGAACGGAGGTCATGATCTGTATACCGATGATGGGGATCATCACGTTGATGACGCGCAGCGCGTGGGTGGAAAGCTCGAGCAATGCAGCGTTGTCATCGATGAAAATACTGGCAATCGGCCCCGCAAAGATGAGCGTGATCACCAGTGTGATGACGGCATAAATCGTGCAACCTGCGGCCCCAAGCCAGTATGTGCGGATCACGCGGTCGAATTTTCGGGCACCGAAGTTGAATCCAATGATCGGCTGCGCCCCCTGGCTGACACCCATCAGCGGCATCAAAAGCACCGTGTTCGCGCTCATCACGATGCCCATCGCTGCGGTGGCGAGGCTCCCCCCGTAAGCGTCGAGGCTCTTGTTCATGACGGCATTGATTGCACTGTGAGCGACGCTCATCACGAATTGAGGGAGGCCCAGGAACAGGAAGGGGAAAACGATGCGCCGCCATTCGGGCCTGAGGTTCTTTTTATGAAGCGTGATCGTGCTCCAGCTGGAGCGGAAATACACCGTGACGTAAACCGTTGTGAACAGCTGGGCAAGCGAAGTCGCCAAAGCGGCGCCATTGACCCCCCATTTGAACCCCATCACAAACCAGGCGTCGAGGATGATGTTTACGATGGCACCCAACAGCTGTGAACCCATGGCAATCTGCGGATGACCGTCAGTCCTGATGAAATGGGTCATGCCATGTGAAAACGAACTGAAGGGCGATCCACATAAACAGATGAGCGTGTACGATCGCGCAAGGCTCAGCGTATTCTCATTGGCCCCGATCGTGATCAAAATGGGATCGATCGCCGCCGCCATGACCAGGCCCATCACCAAAGGGACCGCCAGCAGCAGCATCGAGGCATTGCCGAACACTTTCTCGGCTTCGTCCTGATTGCCCTCGCCCATGCGGATTGCAAAAAGGGCGTTGGCCCCCACCCCCACGATGATCGAGCTCGCGCCCATAATCATCGAGATCGGGAAATTGACCGTGATCGCCGCCAGCCCGAGCTCCCCCACCGTCCGACCGACAAAGAGCCTGTCGACAATGTTATATAATGCATTGACGAGCATCCCGATGATTGCCGGAACGGAGAACTTGACCAGCAAAGGGAGCAGCTTTTCCGTCCCCAGGCGGGACCTCACGTGCGAATCGGCCTTCGTTGGCGTTTGGGCGGCCATGCATCCACTCCTGTCTGCAAAGATTCACAAAAATGCGCGCCAAGGGATCGCTGAGCCCCAAAATGCGCGTTTTTAAAGGGAGATGCTGCGCAATGCGCAACGGAATCGCGGCGATATAACGGGCAGCATCGCGCGCGTCAAGGGAGGGCTGCACGAAAGGCAAACGAGGGGCTTTCAGGCGACAACGAGGGTTCGCGATCAGGCGGCCATCCTGCGCAAATAAAAAAGCCCCGCCGATCCTCGATCGACAGGGCTTATCGCTTAAACGGGAAACAGCGTCGATTAGAAGCCGCCGCCGTACTCTCCACCCATACCGGCTGCCGGTGCGGCGTCCTTCTTGGGCTCGGGCTTGTCAGCGATCATCGCTTCGGTGGTCAGCATCAGGCCGGCAACGGAAGCGGCGTTCTGCAAAGCGGAGCGGACGACCTTGGTGGGGTCGATGATGCCCGCTTCGAGGAGATCGCAGTACGCTTCCTTGGAGGCATCGAACCCGAAGGAGCCTTTGCCTTCACGCACCTTGAGGAGGACGACGCTGCCGTCGACACCCGCGTTCGCCGCGATTTGACGCAGAGCCTCTTCGATGGCGTGGCGCACGATCTTGACGCCGTAGCTCTGCTCGCCGTCGAGGTTCAATCCATCGAGAGCGACACCGGCGCGCAACAAAGCGACACCACCGCCAGGGACGATGCCTTCTTCGACCGCCGCGCGGGTAGCGTGCAACGCGTCTTCAACGCGCGCCTTCTTTTCCTTCATCTCGGTTTCCGTCGCAGCGCCAACCTTGACCACGGCAACGCCACCGACCAGCTTCGCGAGGCGCTCCTGGAGCTTTTCGCGGTCGTAATCCGAGGTGGTGTCGGCGATCTGGCGGCGGATTTGAGCGACGCGGCCTTCGATGTCGGCCTTGTTGCCCGCGCCATCGACGATGGTCGTGTTGTCTTTGTCGATCACGATGCGCTTGGCGCGGCCGAGGCTCTGCAGAGTAGCGTTCTCAAGCTTGAGGCCGAGATCCTCGCTCAGCATTTCGCCAG
>JAEEGL016294918.1_pt1 | contig 12395 bp, 7 predicted proteins | sample 9134231 | NCBI WGS metagenome assembly JAEEGL01 (sample SAMN16246548, study PRJNA631951) | gut metagenome | biome: gut microbiome; feature: rumen; material: fiber-attached | host: Bos | place: Iran: Karaj | collected 2018-10 | reverse complement strand
TGGCGAAGAACCGAAACCGCAATGTGGTTTTATGGGTATTGCTCAGTATCATTGCCTCTCCATTGCTCATCATCCTTATCCTCTTGGCCATCGGAAATGATGAAACTGCAGGGGATAGAGAATGAAGCACCATAGGTGCATCATCCAACCACAAATCCCCCTTCCTTGCAATCATGTCCTCAGCGAGGACCCCTCTTAATAACCGTAGGTGCATTCATCTCGCTGAATGCACCCACGGCTTCCTTATGATATCTCCACACTCCGACCCAGAATGGGCCGTCCATCGCCACCAAAGCATTCGCCGTCCCCTCCATCTATGTTTGCTCAACAACTTTCAGAACTCTAAATCCACCTTTTATCACATTTTTTCCAAAAATCCCTCTTATTCTCTTCCGAAAGTTATATATTTGTAGTTTGGAAAGTTATCATGCCTTAGGGCATTAGTCAACTTGCTTCCCTAAAGCCCCTAAAGCCCCTAAGGTCCCTAAGGCCCCTAAGGACTCTAAAGCCCCTAAGGACTCTAAAGCCTCTAAGGACTCTAAAGCCCCTAAGGACTCTAAAGACCCTAAGCTCTCTAAGGCCCCTAAAAAACCCTAACAACTATGGCAAAGAAAAACAATACTGCAGACCTCGGTTTCGAGGACAAGATATGGAAAGCGGCCGACTTGCTCCGAGGCTCTATCGATGCCGCGGAGTACAAGAATGTCGTTTTGGGACTGATTTTCCTGAAATACATCTCCGACTGCTTCGACGTCAAACACCAGCAGTTGGTGGAAGAAGGTGACGGATTTGAGGAAGACAAAGACGAATACACGTCTGAGAACATCTTCTATGTTCCTGCCGATGCCCGATGGAATGTCATCGCCGCGGCTGCACATACACCGGAGATTGGCAAGGTCATCGACAATGCCATGATGGAGATAGAGAAGGAGAACGACCGACTGAAAGGCATCCTTCCCAAGAACTTCGCCCGTCCGGAGTTGGACAAGCGCCGCTTAGGCGATGTTGTTGACCTTTTCACTAACACCATCGAACTGGGCAAGCAGGAAGAGAACAAAGACCTCTTGGGTCGCACCTACGAATACTGCCTCTCCAAGTTCGCCTCGTTGGAAGGCAAGAACGCTGGCGAGTTCTATACCCCGAGTTGTATTGTCCGCACCATCGTAGCCGTATTGCAGCCCTATAAAGGCCGTTGCTACGACCCCGCCATGGGCAGTGGCGGTATGTTCGTGCAGAGTGCCGACTTTGTGCGCCACCATCAAGGCGACATCAAGAACCTCTCTATCTTCGGGCAGGAAATCAATGCCAACACCCGCAAGATGGCGATGATGAACCTCGCCATCCGTGGCATTGAGGCCAACTTAGGCGACAAGAACGCCGACACCTTCTTCGACGACCAACACCCGACACTGAAAGCCGACTTCGTTATGGCCAATCCGCCGTTCAACATGAGCGATTGGGGTGCCGACAAACTACAAGAGGATGTGCGTTGGCGTTATGGCATACCGCCTCAGGGCAATGCCAACTTCGCATGGCTCGAACACATGATCAGCCACCTCTCTCCTTCGGGCCGCATCGGCATGGTGTTGGCCAATGGTTCTCTCAGCAGTCAGACGGGTGGGGAAGGAGAAATCCGCAAAAACATCCTGCAGGCCGACCTCGTGGAGGGTGTAGTCGCCTTGCCCAGTCAGTTGTTCTACAGCACGGGCATTCCCGTTTGCCTTTGGTTCCTCAGCCGCCAGAAGTCACAGCCAGGCAAGGTGGTCTTCATTGATGCCCGCAACATGGGCACCATGGTCACACGCAAACTGCGCGAACTCACCGAAGACGACATCAACCGCATCGCCCAGACCTTCACCGACTACCGCAACGGCACTCTGGAAGATGAAAAAGGCTATTGCGCGGTGAAGTCGCTCGACGACATTGCCGCACAGGACTTCATCCTCACCCCCGGCCGTTATGTAGGTATCGCTGAGCAGGAAGACGATGGCGAGCCTTTCGAGGAGAAGATGCAGCGCCTCACCACCGAACTAAAAGGTCTCTTTGAGCAGAGCCACCAGTTGGAGGACGAAATCCGCAAGCAATTGGCCTCCATCGGCTTCAATCTCTAAAGACCTTAAGGCCCCTAAGGCCCCTAAGGTCCCTAAGGACTCTAAGGACCCTAAGGACTCTAAGGACTCTAAAGCCCCTAAAGCCCTTAATTAAAAATCATGTTGAATTTTAAGAGATTATCATTATGCCTGAAAAGTTGATTCACCCTGTCGGCAATTATCGCAATCTGCTGTCTTACAAAAAGACGGAAGTCATCTTTGAGATGACCTATTTCTTTTGCAATAAGTTCTTGCAGGCAGGCGACCGCACTATCGACCAGATGGTGCAGGAGGCTCGTTCTGGCAAACAGAACATCATCGAAGGATGTGCCGCTTCAGCCACATCGTCAAAGACAGAGATTAAGCTCGTCAATGTGGCGAAAGCCAGTCTTCAGGAATTGCTCGAGGACTATATCGACTATCTGCGCACCCGTGGTCAACGTCAATGGGAAGAAGGCTCTGTCGAATGGGAAGCCATGCGCCGATTGGGCAAGGAACATAGCGATGCCGCTTTCTTTATGCAACTATGCGAGACACGTCCGCCTGAGACCATTGCCAATATGGCAATCATTCTGATTTATCAAGCCGACTATCTGCTTTTCAAACAGTTGCAACGCTTGGAGAAGGACTTCATCGAACAAGGGGGCTTCTCAGAAAGAATGACAAGAGTCAGAAAAGACAATCGAGGCTTTTAATAGCCCAGTCCCTAAAGACCCTAATCTCCCTAAGGCCCCTAAAGTCCCTAAGGCCCCTAAAGTCCCTAAGGTCCCTAATCTCCTTAAAGCCCCTAAAGCCCTTACATTTAATCAAACGAGGAATTTTGATTCTCTAAAATAGCAATTATGAATACCATAGTTCAATGGGCAACGTTATTAAGTCCCATCATTGCGGTGCTGATAGCAATATGGGCGAGCAGAAGCAGTGCGAAAGACACAGCCAAGAAACTTGTTGCTTTAGAGGAAAGCACTAAGATACAGGTGGAGAGTATAAAAGAGTTGACCAAGATTCAAATTGAAATAACTAAACTTCAGCTGGAAAAAGAATTATGGGAAGCCAACCTACGGTATAATCAAACTGCTCAAAGAGTAGCGGATGAGAACAATCGTCATTTCTCTAATTATATACTGGAAATGGAGGCGTATCATCAGCGTGAAGATAAGAAGAAAGACATGGCTGATAATTGTGCCTTTTGGGAGAAACGATTTGATATGTTGAACAAGTTGTTTCATCACTTTGATGAGTTGTCTAAAAAAGTAAATGAAAAATAGTATGGCAGAGTGGAAAGAATATAAGTTGGGGGATGTCCTAAGCATCAAATATGGTAAAGATCATAAGCATTTAGCTAATGGTGACATTCCTATTTATGGTAGTGGAGGGATCATGCGATATGGAGAGAAAAGTCTATATGATGGCCCTTCAATACTTATACCACGAAAAGGTAGTTTGAACAATATAATGTATTCAGAAAAGCCTTTTTGGACTGTAGATACGATGTTCTGGACTATCATAAATGAAAAAATTGCCAATCCGCTATTTGTATACTACTCTATATGCAAAAAAGATTTTGCAAGTTTGAATGTTGGATCAGCCGTTCCAAGCCTGACTGTTCCAGTTATAGAGGATGTTGATATCTTATTGCCAGCAAAGAATGTTCAAGACGAAGTGGTCTCAGTTCTCAAATCCCTCGATGACAAAATCGAGGTGAACAAGCGTATAAATCGCAATTTAGAGGAGCAGGCACAGGCGTTGTTCAAGTCTTGGTTTGTGGATTTTGAACCGTTCAAGGATGGTGAGTTTGTCGACTCTGAACTTGGAATGATTCCGAAAGGATGGAGAGTAGGAACGTTCCTTGATATTATAAATGTTATGCCTGGTGGTACACCATCAACCAGTACAGATGCATATTGGAAAAATGGTGATATCCCATTTTTTAGTCCAAAAGATGTGTGTGGTGTATATTGTTTTGATACTGAAAAGTATATCACAGAATTGGGACTGAACAATTGCAGCAGTCATTTGTATCCAAAAGACACTTTATTCATAACAGCGAGAGGAACTGTAGGAAAACTTACATTAGCGGGTGTTCCAATGGCAATGAATCAATCAAATTATGCATTAGTTGCTAAAGAAGGAATAGGACTACATTATCTTTTTTTACTTGCCCAAACTATAGTTGCCGCTTTATTAAAGAAAGCGAATGGAGCCGTTTTCTCTGCTATAACGACTAGAGATTTTAATGAACCAACGATTATTCCAGAAAAGACATGCATAAATAGTTTTGAGAATCTTGTATCTTCAATGTTCGAAAAGATTCATTCTGTTAGTGTAGAATCCTCCCGTCTCGCCTCTCTCCGCGACACCCTTCTTCCTCGCTTGATGTCTGGTGAGCTAAAAGTAAATGAAATAAATATATAGCTTATGGCTAAGGAATTATATGACAATATTCCTATGAAGGTGGAAGACCTTCTAAAGGATATTAAATCAGGCAAGTTAGGATTACCTGATTTGCAACGTCCATTTGTTTGGAAAGACAATAAGGTGAGAGATCTGTTGGACTCTATGCTGAAAGGATTCCCTATAGGTTACATTATGATATGGTCAGCACCTGAAGACTATGAGAATGTAAAGCAAATAGGATTGAACGAAAAGAATTACAAACGTTCTGAAGATTTGGTTATAGATGGTCAGCAAAGATTAACCTCTTTAATTGCCGCCATGTATGGCATCAAGGTAATAGACAAGAAATTCAAGGAGCGCAGAATTCGTATCGTGTTCAATCCTTTGGACAGAACATTTGAAGTTTGGTCTAACAGATATGAGAAAGACCCTCAATGGATTAATGATATTAGTAAGGTTTTTGAAGCGGACGCAAATCATGAAGCCACTAAATTCAGACGGGGTTTTATAAAACAACTGAATGAATATTTCTTATCGAAGGAGGAGCCTGAACTAACAGAAGAACAGGAAATAGCCATTGAGGAGAATCTAAATGCATTATTAGATTTGAATTATTATAGTTTGCCTGTTTTGAAAATTAGGAGAAAGGCAGACGAAGAAGATGTAGCAGACATCTTTAAGCGAGTAAACTCAGGTGGTCAGAACTTAAATGAAAACAATTTCATCGAAACGCTACTGTCTGTTTATGACAATGATGTTCATGATCATATTATGCAATTTTGTTCTGACAGCCGCATCCCTAAGGATGGAACATCATTTAACAACATCATTGATGTAGATCCAACTCATCTGATTCGTATGGCTGTAGGCTATGGTTTTCATCGTGCACGAATGCGCTATGGGTACAAAATATTGCGTGGTAAAGATCTTAAGACAGGCGAAACCAGTGAGGGAACAAGAAGAGAGAACATGGATATCTTCAAAAAGGCACTGGATGTTGTGATGGATGTAAACAATTGGCATGCTTATCTTAATCTTTTCCCAGCTGCAGGCTATATCAGAGGGAACCTTGTCTCATCTTCATACGTTATTATCTATGGCTATGTTTGGTATTTGATGGGCAAATACCAATATCATGTCAGTTCCATGGAACTAAGAAAGATTATAACAAAGTTCATTTTTATGGCATTAGTTCGCCAGTATTATGCACTATCACCAGAATCATCTGTAGAAAAGAATTTTGCTGATTTAAGGGATGTGAAAGATGCTCAGGGTTTTGTCAACTATTTCAATAAAGAAGTTGAACTAAACTTCACACAAGACTTTTTTGCAAAGACACTACCTGACGACCTGCATAGTTCATCTGCTATATCTCCATCATGGTATGGCTACATAGCTGCCATTAACGTATTGGGCACTCCTATGCTATTCTCTACTTCGCCATTATCGGTGTATTGGGGAACGGGAGGCAGTGGAAAAAAGAAGTCGATAGACAAACATCATATTTTCCCCAAACATTATTTGACTAAAATGGGGTTAAGTTCCGACCGTGACCGTAATCAAATCGCTAATTTCACTTATTTGGACTATAATACAAATATTGACATAGGAGATGATGCACCTGCTGACTATGTTGACCGTTATCGTATAAAGCTTGGCGAAGATGGATATCGGCTGGCATGTGAACAAAATGCACTTCCCATGGACTTTGAGCACATGGACTATTTTACCTTTTTGAAAGAACGTAGGCTATTGATGTCAAGAATCATAGAAAAGGCTTATCTAAAATTGAATGAGTGATTATGTCAGACTATAACGAAGACCATTACGAACAGACGCTGATACAGTTGTTCACGGAGCTATTGGGATATGACTACCTCAATGGCTACGATGCACAGGCGGCATACACGGAGAAGGACTACTACTGCCCTGTATATACGGGACGACTGCGCGGGATGATGCGCCAACTGAATCCTAAGTTGCCACAATCTGCCCTCGACGAGGCCGAGCGCAAACTGCTCCACATCGAGGCTGGCAACATGGTGCAGAACAACGAACTGTTCATGGACTATCTGCAACATGGCATTGAGGTGACGTTCCACGATGGCAAGGAACTGAAGAACGACATCGTGTATTTGGTTGACTACAAGAACGTCGGTAAAAACGACTTCCTACTGGTGAACCAATGGACATACGTCGAGAAGTCGAAAAAACGTGCCGACCTCATCCTGTTTCTCAATGGCCTTCCCGTAGTGCTGGTGGAACTGAAGTCGCCCTCACGAGAGGAAACGGATGCCAGCGCCGCCTATCGTCAGTTGAAAAACTACATGAAGGAGATTCCGACGATGTTCACCTACAACGTCTTCTGCGTGATGAGCGACATGACGGAGTCGAAGGCTGGCACCATCACGTCGAGCGAAGACCGTTTCATGCAGTGGAAATCGAAGGATGGTGTGTATGAGAGTTCAGAGGTGGTCGATTATGATGTGTTCTTCGAGGGTATGTTCCGCAAGGAACGCCTCGTCGATATCATCAAGAACTTCGTCTGCTACTGCAAGGACGAGGGTAGGGACTACAAGATTTTAGCTGGCTACCACCAATATTTCGCCGTGAACAAGGCTATCCAGCGCACTCAGAACGCCGTGATGGGCGACGGCAAGATAGGAGTGTTCTGGCACACCCAAGGTAGCGGCAAGTCGCTGTCGATGGTCTTCTATGCCCACCTCCTACAATCGGCAGTGTCGCAACCCACCATCATCGTCATCACCGACCGCAACGACCTCGACAACCAACTCTACGGACAGTTCGCCAAGTGCAAGGACTTCCTGCGACAGGTGCCTGTGCAAGCCACCACTCGTCAACATCTGCGTGAACTCTTGGAGGGCCGCACTGCCAATGGCATCATCTTCACGACGATGCAAAAGTTCGAGGACTACGACGCACCGCTGTCGGGACGCCGGAACATCATCGTCATGAGCGACGAGGCACACCGTGGACAATACGGATTCGAGGAGAAGGTGAACCCCGAAACGGGAAAAATCAGCGTGGGCACAGCCCGGCTGATTCACGACTCGCTACCTCATGCTTCGTTCATCGGTTTCACAGGAACACCTGTTGCTCTGAAGGACAGAAACACCATCGAGGTCTTCGGCGACTGCATAGATGTCTATGATATGACTCAGAGCGTGCTCGACCATGCCACCGTGCCTGTCTATTACGAGAGCCGCGTCATCAACTTGAAATTAGACGACGAGACACTGCGCCTGATAGACCAGGAATACGATTTGCTGGAAGCCGAGGGTGCCGATGCCCAGCAGATAGAGCGAAGCAAGCACGACCTGTCGCATCTGGAGGAACTCCTTGGGGCTGACTCCACCATCGACTCGCTGGTGCAGGATATCCTCTACCACTACGAGAACTACCGTGAGCAGGAACTGACGGGCAAGGCGATGATAGTAGGCTACAGCCGACCGATTGCCATCAAAATCTATAAACGACTGCTCGAACTGCGACCTCAGTGGACGGAGAAGGTGAAATGCGTGATGACCAGCGGCAACAACGACCCCGAGGAGTGGCGCGACATCATCGGCAACAAACAGTATAAGCAGGAGCTGGCCAAGAAATTCAAGGACGATGATGACCCGATGAAAATCGCCATCGTGGTGGATATGTGGCTGACGGGCTTCGACGTGCCCTCCATGGCGACGATGTATGTGTTCAAACCCATGAGCGGCCACAACCTCATGCAGGCCATCGCCCGTGTGAACCGTGTGTTCAAAGGCAAGAACGGTGGATTGGTGGTCGATTACATCGGCATCGCACAGGCGCTCAAACAGGCCATGAAGTTCTACAGCACCAACGACCGCAAGAAGTTTGGCGACCCCGATATCAAGACCACCGCGCTGAAGAAGTTCCAAGAGGAGTTGGAAATCTGCCAAGACCTGATGCACGGCTTCGACTATTCGTTATTCAAGGATGCGTCTGACTTGAAACGCGCCGAACTCATCAAGGGCGGAACGAACTTCCTGATGGCTCTGGACAAACAGGAGCAGAAAAACAACTACCTGAAACATGCCTCTCTGCTGCATCAGTCTATCACGCTCTGCCGCAGTCTGCTGACTGAGGCACAGCGATGGGAGAGCGCGTTCTTCGAAACCGTTCGTGTGATGCTTACACGGCTCGGTGGAAAAGGGAAAATCACGAAAAAGGACATCGACCAGCGCATCCGCGAACTGATGAAACAAAGCGTGAAGAGCGATGGGGTCATCAACCTCTTCCAGAACGAAGGACAAGAATTCTCTTTGAGCGACCCTGCCTTCCTTGACGAACTCTCGAAGATGAAGGAGAAGAACATCTCCATTCAGATATTGGAAAACCTGCTGAAGGACAAGGTGAAAGCCTTCCAACACAAGAACCTCGTGCAGAGCGAGACATTCTCTGAGTTGCTGAACAACGCCTTGAGTTGCTACCTGAAGGGCATGTTGACCAACGAGGAAATCATCCAGGAACTGCTGAAACTGGCCTCTCAAATCAAGGAAACGGAACATCAGGGCAACGACCTCGGACTGACGGAGGAAGAAAAGGCTTTCTATGATGCCTTGACACGTCCGCAGGCCGTGAAAGACATCTATGAGAACGATGAACTGGTGGCGATGACACGTGAACTGACGGAGACACTGCGCAAGAACCGCACCATCGACTGGCAGCACAAGGAATCGGCTCGCGCCGGAATGCGCCGATTGGTGAAACGGCTCTTGAAGAAATACCACTATCCTCCAGAGGAGGCTGAGCATGCCCTCGACATCGTGTTGAAACAGTGTGAGGAATGGACTGACGATGACGATTATTCTGTGATTGAACCCGACACTCCCTCTGTGAAGCTGTATCCCCAATTCGACGAGGAAGAAGGCTTAACCCTCGCCGCTGAGCCACAGGAAATCCCATAATCATCCCTCACCCCTCATCCCTAATCTCCCTAAGGCCCCTAAAGCCTCTAATCCCCCTAAGGAAAATTCTTTCAATGCGTTATATTTTATCCAAATAGAATAAGAAATGAAGAAGATAAAGATTTTTATAGCATCCTCAAATGAGTTGCATCTTGAAAGACTTGAACTCATAGACTTGCTCCAGCAAATCAATGAATATCTGGAGAACAGAGGTTATGTACTACAACCTGTAAAATGGGAATATCTCGATTCTTCAATGGGTATTGAGAGAAAACAGAATGAGTACAACGAGAAATTACGTGGGTGTGAAATATGCATTGTAATATATTGGACCAAGTTAGGCGTGTATACTACCGAAGAACTAGATACAGCCTATAACGAGTTAAGGTTAGGAAACACCCCTAAGAAAATTTACGTATACTTCAAGGAGGCAGATGCATCACAAATAACGCCAGAACTCCAGGCTTTTCGCGATAGCTTTGTCACTAAATATGGCCATTTCTATTCCATTTTCAAGAATGTCGATACTATGCGCCTTAACTTCCTTTTACAGCTCGAAGCTTATTTGAATTCAACGGACAGTAGCATAATACTTCAAATTAGCGATGGATGTGTCAGATTTGAAAATAACGACTTGGTGTTGTTAGAAAAAGTTCCTTTTGCAGGTAATAATCCTCAGTACCTGAAACTAATTAATGATATTAAAAAGCAAAAAAACAGACTAATTAAGTATCCAGACGACGAAGAGGAAAAACAAGAATTACTAAATCTTGAAAAGGAATTAACAAATTTGGGTAATAATCTTCTTGACACGGCTAGAAGGATTACAATGCTTTCAAACCTGGCGTCATCTAAACGTTTACAGGAAGTTATACGACTCTTTGAGAATGGCGATAATAACGGAGCTGAAGCGGTTCTTAATCTCAATGACATATCAGTTGATATTGAAAGGCAATGTTCCAATATTGATCATAGTATTGCACATATAAAGGAAGAACAACAATTAATTATTAAGGCTCAAGAAGGGTTGAGAAATAATATAGAGGAAGGACGTTTACGTATCAAACTGATACGAAATAGCCAGAAAGAAGATAGAGACTTGGAAATAGCAAAGACCTATGAATCTATTTTGGAAAAAGTTAGAGGTTATGCTACAGATGCAGATTATGCGACATTTGCCTCAGAATGTAAAGATTTTGTTTGGGAACTGGCTGCTCATGGCTCTTTATACAGGGAACTTTTGACTCCATTATTGGCAATTGAATTATATGAACATGTTGTAAAATGTCTTAGTATATTGTTGAAGAATGATTCCAGTCTTCTTCCAAAACTTGCTTGTTCTGAAGAACTACTTGCTTCTCTTTATAATCTTTCAAACAAGAAAGAAGAAGCTGATGACCTTATGAAGGAATCTTCAACTCTATTCACCAAAATCCGAGAGGAGAATGCTGATTTTGATAAAAATGATATCGAACCAATCTTCCGATTGCCTAGTGCTACAACTCCTGAACCTTTACAACGATTAATTCGTCTACGAATGGTGTGTCTAGGAGCAGATGACGATGATTATTTCAACTGTGTTTCCGCTGCTGAAGAATGTATAAAGTTACTTCCAGAGTATCGTATACTCTATAGGTTGCAACCAAAAACATATGAAGGCATTTATACATCACTATTAGATAATGTAGCAGGTGCTTTATATAATGTCAAACGTAATGATGAAGCAGCTGTGCTTTGGGAGGAGAAATTGAAATATGCTAAAGAGAACGGCACTATCTATCAGATTGTCTCAACTGCTCAAGCTTTAGGTTATGCTCTATATTACTCTAATCAAGATGAAAAAGCTGAAAAAGTATTGTTAGATGCTATCAATATAGTAGAAGGTAAAGCATCTAGAGGAGTTCTTACAGAATTAATTGAATGTCAATTAGCTTTGGCTAAAATATACGAACATCATAAACAGAATGAAAAGCTTGAATTATGTCTAACAAAAGCAGTTGAATTATCTAGAATCTTAAAAGAAGAAGAGGATTTTTTGCTCGGTGAATGGATTGGTAGGACTGAGGAAGAGTTGGCAGATTTCTATTATTATATTGCTGACGATAATAAACAAGCAGCCAAACATTACGGAGAAGCCGCTAGTGGCTATGAATGGCAACTTGAAAAAGACAAATACAGCAAGAACTGCATGAATTACTATGCACGGAAATTAACCAATACTCTTTTACTTCAAGGTCATAGTTTGTTCCTTTCTGACCATGAAGAAGAGAGTATTAAAACCTATTTTAAAGCATTAACCTATTATGAAGATCCAGATATCTCATCTGAATTATGGTGGCGTGAGGCAAGAACTTATTATTGTTTATGTGAGGCGCTTGAATACCTAGAAATGTACAAGGAAGCTAAAGAGTATTTGACCAAGGCTTTGAATATTTACAAAAATCATAGTGACTCGATGACCGAAACAATTATTGAGCATTATGAAATGGCAAAAGAAATGCAAAAAAAATTAAGAAGGAAATAGAACTATGACTTTACAAGTATGCCTTCCTATTGTTCAATAGCCAAAAATGCGATTAAGCGAGTAGAAAAGAGAACTCGTTCTCATTTTGTCGAGCGTGAGCATTTTAGGCGAATCACAATGCCATGTTTCCTAAATGTTTCAAAATGTCATACCCATGAAACATTTTTGTATATGATATTGCATGAAAATACAGAAAAACACCTATAATTGCCCGAAAAACATGAATTTTTATACTATTTCTGCATAAATCCCTTTGTTTTAACATTTGTTATGAAACATTTGACAAGCCACCAATTCCCGCAAAAATCATACCAATCCGCATACCCAGAATGCCCTCTGGCGTGCGACCAAATTGTTGTTCCAAGTTGTTCCGTCGCGTCCGCGACGGCTTCTTCCCCACCAGTATGGATATGTTGTTTAAAGTTGTGCCAAGTTGTT
>JAEEGL015776281.1_pt1 | contig 12395 bp, 7 predicted proteins | sample 9134231 | NCBI WGS metagenome assembly JAEEGL01 (sample SAMN16246548, study PRJNA631951) | gut metagenome | biome: gut microbiome; feature: rumen; material: fiber-attached | host: Bos | place: Iran: Karaj | collected 2018-10 | reverse complement strand
CGAAGAAGGTGACCTTGACATTCTTGTACTTGTCCAGAACATCCAGAAGTCTGCTGGTATAGGCACTTGGACCGTCATCAAAGGTCAGATAGATGACACCCTGGTTGGTAATGACTTCAACTTTCTTTTCAGCTGTAGTTTCATTGCCGTAGGAATCAGAAACCGTATACTTCAGAGTGTAGACACCCAGAGTTCCGGTATCGACCTTGCCTTCCACCTTGACCTTGTCAGTGACATCACCGTCAAGATCATCAACCGCCTTGTACTTGTCACTGTAGGTGGAATTGACCATGCACTTGACATAATCACCGTCATCAAAACTGATCACCGGTCCCTTGCGATCGTCATAGACGATTTCCCTTTCGGTGGTTCCGGTATTGCCGTGAGCATCCGTTACCGTATAGATGACCTTGTCATTTTCAATGCGGCTTTCAACCTTGTCGGACACATCCCCGTCCAGGCGGTCAAAGGCGCTGAATCCTTCTTCCACATATTCATGACCAGGTAATGTATAGTAATCAGGATCAGCCACCAGAGTTATCTCAGGCGGTGTATGGTCTTCAACAATGACCTTACGGGTAGCCTTTCCCTCTCTTTTGGCGGTTTTGGCATGATATTCAACTTCCTGTTCACCCATCTTGTTGACGTCAACATGCATAAAGCGGTCTACATAGATTTCCTTTCTGATAAAAGGCATCAGCATAGGATGGGCATAGGCTTTCACCTCAGGGTCTTCGTACGGTTCCCCATACTCCCGGATGACTTCCCGCTGCCCTCTCATGTCAAACTTGATGGTGTATAAATCAAATACGATCGTTGCCATGTATCCGGTCAGTATGGCCAGCACAATGGCGACTATCGCTAAAATCCTTGTTTTTTTCATAATACCTCTATAAATAAGACTTCTTCAGTTTCCTGGAATAAAGCCAGAAACAAAGAATCATTAATACTTCTCCAAACAGACCAATCAGAATCATCTGGTTTTCAAAACCGTAAATCATGCCTGCCACACGCAGTCCCAGGTTTCCTCCTATTCCTAAGAAGAACCATCCGCTTCTTACCTTGAAAATCATGACCAGGGCACAGATGGCACCGATGGCCAGAATTCCCAGAGGCAGATAGGTATTGATCATGTTGAGCCATTTCGCGGTTTCCCGGACAGGTCTGTAGAAGACGACTCCCGTTACCTTGGCAGGCTCCAGTTTTGTCAGCACAGCTGCCGTCACACCAACGATCATGAATACTATGGTGATGATCCAGAATGTTCTCTTCAGCGAATCACTGAGGTCCAGGGCATAGGCACAGATCACCAGGATCAGCGGTAACACCAGAGCCCTGACAATCACACTGACTTTTGACAGCATCCGTAACAGCGGCCCTGTTTCCACGAAACGCCCGACACTCAGAACTGCAGTATAGAAGAAAAGCCCGAGGGTCAGAACGGCCATGTCCACACAGATCAGTTTTTTGGAATACAGATATCTTTTTAGGAGCCAGAAAAACAGAATGAGCTCGCATAAAGCGATCACCATTACAACTATCCAGCCAATCGAAAGAAAAATATTATTCAGCATTCCCTCATCTCCTTATAAAAACTACTAATTATTATATCATCTATTAACATATTATGATTTATAATATCTATAAGGATGTGAAAAATATGCTGAAAATCAAGAAAATCACCAACGAATCTGCTGATAAGCAGCAGGTAATGGAATTATACGAAGAGGCCTTCCCGCCTGTTGAAAGAATGCCTTTTGACCTGATGCTGGAAATCAACAATCAGGACAATGCTGATCTCTGCAGTGTTTACGATGATGATGAATTCATCGCCTTTTACCTGCTGATCACCCATAACAAGGTTGCCTATGTTTCATTTTTAGCCGTCGTTCCGGCCAAGAGAGGACAGAACTACGGTTCAATGATCCTTGATAACATCAAAAGCTTATATCCGGATTACAGTCTGCTGATCGATGAGGAACCTGTCAACCCTGACAGTGAAAATTACGAACAGCGCCTGGCCAGGGAACGTTTCTACATCCGCAATGGCTTCAGGTCCACCAACTACATCGTAACAGCCTATGGCGTGGACTATGAAATACTGTCAACATCCGATGACTTTGAACTTGATGACTACAGGAACATCTTTGCCAGCATTGGCTTCAATGTTCAGAATCCAAACGTAAAGTATTCAACAAAGTAGACGAAAGCCGGGAATCGATACCGGCTTTTTTCATATTTCCAGATCACTGTCAGTAACAGTGGTTATGACTTCATTGGTCAGCTCTGACACATCCCTGTCAAACAGCAGAGTATTGTGACGGCTGATAACCCGGTCACACAGATTTCTCACCCCTCTGGCATTACCGAAATCCCTGGCAAGAGACTTACGGCTGATCAGTTCGGTGAGTTTTTCTTCGCCTACAGCTAGATTGTATCCTCTCTTCTTCATGTCCATCTGGAAGATGCGGACCATTTCCTCAATGGTATAGTCCTCAAACTCAATGACACGGGACAGTCTGCTTCTTAATCCCGGATTACTGTCGAGGAACTTCTGCATGTCTTCGGTATAACCGGCCAGTATCACCGCCAGCCTGTCACGGTTGTTTTCCATCTCGGAAACCAGAGTATTGACCGCTTCCAGACCGAAGGAGTCATTCTCATTCATTACCAGTGAGTAGGCTTCATCAATGAACAGTACCCCGCCCAAGGCATTTCTGACTACTTCCTTGACCTTCAGAGCCGTTTCACCCTGATAGCGTCCCACCAGATCAGCTCTGGTACATTCGACAAACACATCCGGTCTTTTTAACAGGCCCAGATGATAATAGATTTTGCCGACCAGCCTGGCTACCGTGGTCTTGCCTGTTCCCGGATTGCCGGTAAATACCATGTTTACCGGCTGTATGTCACCGGCAATGGCCAGACCGCGCTTGCGGCTTTCCGTCTGAATTCTTACCCCGGCGGTAATGTTACTGATCTCTTTTTTAACCGTTGACAGCCCGATCAGACTGTTAAGCTGTTGCAGACACTTATCCAGATCAGAACCCACGGTTTCCAGTTTACCGAAGTCTTCTGCTTCCAGGATCTGCAGTTCACTGACATCAACCCCGTCAAAATGCTCAGCCAGTCTTAAAGCCTGTCTTTCAACTGCTTCATCCAACAGTCTTCTGGCATAACGGGCATTGTCAAAGGTATCATCGATCTTTTCCTTCTCAATCTTGGAAACTATGACATTACGGGCTTCCTTGCGGATGAAGAAGTTTTTCTTCAGAGCCATGGAAACCAGAATGTCAATCAGTTCATCTTCGCTGTAGTCAGGAATGTTGATCTTGTGGTCAAAGCGTGATGACAGACCAGGATTGGCATTTCTGATCATGTCATTCATCTGATCGCTGTACCCGGCCATGATGACACAGTATTCCCCACGGTGATCTTCCATGTCCTTCAATAAGGTATCAATGGCTTCCTTGCCGAAATCATTGGCTGAATCCTTGCGGTATAAGGTATAAGCCTCATCAATGAACAGGGTTCCTCCGCGGGCGGATTCAATGACTGCTGCAGTCTTCTTTTCCGTCTGGCCGATGTATTCGCCAACCAGTCCGGAACGGTCAACTTCCACGAACGTTTCATTCGGCAGGATGCCGACATCATGCAGCATCATTCCAATGATGCGGGCAACGGTCGTCTTTCCTGTTCCCGGATTACCGGTCACAATGAAATAATAGCCTTGCTTACCGGAATCCATTGACAGCAGTTTCTGTCTCATGGCGTCGATCTTGAATCTCTTGTATATCCTGTCAAGCTGCTGCTTGACACTGTCCATGCCGATCAATCCCCTGAAATACGGTTTCAGTTCATCAGCATATCCTTCATTTTCTTCATTGTTAACAGTGAGGAATTTCTCAGGATCAACCTTGATCTCTTCCTGAGCCATGCTTTCCTTCAGCTGCTGATAGGCATCATTTTCCTTCACATCATTACCATAGGCATCCTTGCGGGAATAAACCTTTACTTTTTCATTATTATGGAACTCCCGGATCTCAACCACACCATCAAGATAGGTGATCGTAAAGACACCTTCCTTTAAATGATCTTTGAACGGGCCTTCATAGCGGGTCCCCTCAGGATCCTTCAGAACACCGTTTCCTTCACGGTTATAGCCATTAAGCGGATCAAATGGTCCTTCATATACAAATCCATCAGAATAAATGATCTTTCCTGTTCCGCTGAATACACCGTCATACCAGTATCCTTCACAGCAATCTCCTGTTGGCCAGGTCAGAACCATGTATCCGTTTCTTTCACCGTTGGCAAATGGACCGGAAACAGTACGGCCATCGGGATAAGTATAGGTTCCGTTTTCCCTGTCATCCTTCTGTGACATGGTTCCCTCAAAGACAACACCGTCGTTGAAATGCATGGTTCCATAGCCTTCAATGTAATCACTCACGAATTCACCTTCGAACCAAGTGCCGTCTGCCCATTTCATGATTCCCTTGCCATGACGGCTGGCATTTCTCATGTCCCCCCTGTAGATGTTTCCGTTATTATACCTGTATTCTCCCTTGCCGGTCAGAGTGTTATTGACAAATTCACCGGTATAGGTGTCCCCATTGGAAAAAGAGATGTCTCCGTATCCATCAGGATTTCCCTGCCGGTTCACTTCACCATTATAGTATGTTCCGTTACTGTATCTGATTTCCTTTTTCATAGGCACATCCTCAAATATTATCAAGTTTATTTTAACACGATATCACTCATCACAAGAAAAAATCACTGTGTTTTACAGTGATTCTTTCTGTTCTTCCTTATTCTCTCTGGTCAGACGCCACAGTGATGACAGTGATACGATAGGTACCTCATCGCTGTAAGCCTTGGCAAACTGTCTCTGTTTCTTGACATCGCCTTCATGACGGTTGGTCAGCAGATCCTTGGACATCATGTACTGTACATACAGTGCCTTCTTGATCAGGAATATGCGGGCGATCGTTTCATTGATCAGCGGTCCTCTGTCTTCCATGTCCAGTAATTCTTCACTGGACTTATCGAAAATCTCCTTGGCCAGGACTACGGCCTTTTCCTTCATGTCATCAACGTTGTTGATGTATCTGCGGTCTAATGAACGCTGAATGGCACCGGCTGCCTTCTGACCTGAATGCAGATTCTCAAAGTCATTCTTTATGTCTGCGGTAAATTCTTCCTTCAGACACATGGTCAGGATCTCATTACGGCACTGGCCGAATTCCAGATCAGGTTCAGTCAGACAGTAATACAGTCCCTTGGCCTCAATGTAGTTGTTTGTGTCAAACATGATGGCCTTGTCCTGTTCGTTCTGATGCCAGTATAAAATCAGCGGAACCACAATGGCATTTTCCGGCAGCTTAAAGGCATCCTTATAACGGATGATCTGATTTGAAATGGCCTTGACGCTGATTCTGACAGGTAACTGTGCACAGACCTGAAGTTCAGGTTCAATGCTTAACAGTTCTTCAAATAAAGTATTGAATTCTTCATGCTTATTTAAGCTGCTGTTAATGTAATTTTCCAGGGACCCGTTAAAAAATCCACTCAAAGAAGAGTGTTTATCGGCCTTGTCTTGTAAAATTTCGTATATAGCCATGTTAATACCCCCTATATCTTATTTTTTTACAGCAAACTTCATTATAGGACATAAAACGTTCGTTTTCAACATTCTGACCTGTTATTAGTTAAAAAACAGGTGTTTTTTCTTTCATCTCCCCGGCAACACAAAAAACTGCCATGTATTTATTTTACACGGCAGGTTCAAATACTTTATTGCTTAAATTCGGGCTACTCCGCTCTTTCTGGCCGCTTGTGCAACTGCAGCAGCTACAGTCTTGCCGACTCTAGGGTCAAAGGCCTTTGGCAGAATGTAATCCTCATTCAGTTCTTCATCACTTACCAGAGAAGACAGTGCTTTGGCGGCAGCCATCTTCATTTCCTCATTGATGTCACTGGCGCGGCAGTCAAAAGTACCGCGGAATACTCCCGGGAAGGCCAGAACGTTATTGACCTGGTTAGGATAGTCACTGCGTCCCGTCGCTACGACCTTAGCGCCGGCAGCCTTGGCTTCCTCATAGGAGATCTCCGGCATCGGGTTGGCACAGGCGAAGATGATTGGATCACGGTTCATGGTCTTAACCATTTCCCCGTTGATGGTTCCCGGAGCAGAGACACCGATGAAGACATCGGCACCCTTTATGACTTCTTTCAGAGGTCCGGCTTCCTTATTCAGATTGGTTATCTGAGCCATTTCTTCCTTGATCCAGTTCAGCCCTTCTCTTCCTTCATAAATGGCACCCTTACGGTCGGTCATGACGATATTCTTAAATCCGGCTGATAATAACAGCTTCACAATGGAGATACCGGCTGCTCCAGCACCGGAAGTAACGATCTTAACTTCTTCCTTTTTCTTGCCGACAACCTTCAAGGCATTGGTTAAGCCGGCTAACGTAATGATGGCAGTACCGTGCTGGTCATCATGGAAAATAGGAATGTCACATTTTTCCTTCAGTTTTCTTTCAATTTCAAAGCATCTAGGTGAAGAGATATCTTCCAGGTTAATGCCTCCGAATGATCCGGAGATCAGATATACGGTATTGACGATGGTCTCAACATCCTTTGACTTGATGCAGATCGGGAAAGCATCAACATTGCCGAATGACTTGAACAGTACGCATTTGCCTTCCATTACCGGCATGCCGGCTTCCGGGCCGATATCACCAAGTCCCAGCACAGCCGTTCCATCAGTGATGACGGCACACAGATTATGTCTTCTGGTCAGTTCATAGCTCTTATCGATGTCTTTCTGGATTTCCAGACATGGCTGAGCAACACCCGGAGTATAGGCTACGGTAAGGTCTTCCTTGGAGCCAACCGGCACACGGGAAACAACTTCAATCTTTCCCTTCCACTCTTCGTGCCGCTGTAGAGATTTCTGCATTACATCCATGTTTATTTCTCCTCAAACGGGAATACATACGGTAAGCCCAGCTTGTCTCTTAAGCCAACCAGTTCCTTCTGAACGGCTTCGTTTACCGGAACGCCCTTGTCTTTTCTTTCCTGCCATACCAGGTATTCCTTTTCCCCGGCAGTATAGATCCTGTCATAGCCAGGAGCTTTTGTGGAAGCTCTTAACTGACGGCAGATCTCACCCGCAATCTTTCTGAAGGTATCAATGCCCATGAAGGCTTCAGGGTCAACCACAAAGAAGAAGTGACCGAGATGATACATCTGAGGATTGCCTTCCGGTGAAACACCGCTCAGGGATTTCATGAACTCACCGCCGGCTAAGGCAGCTGACAGTATTTCAACTACGGTAGCATAGCCATATCCCTTATAGCCGCACATTTCATCACCAGGGCCCCCGCCTAAAGGAGCTAAGGCAGCTGTGCCGTTACTGAGCATCTTGAGGATTGCCCGGGAATCAGTGATTGTCTGACCATCATGAGTTACGACCATTCCGGCCGGGGTCTCCTTACCGCTGCGGGCATAGAATTCGATCTTGCCACGCTGCACAATTGATGTTGCACAGTCCAGGGTGAACGGGAATTCCTCGTCTGTCGGCAAAGAGAAAGTCAGCGGGTTGGTACCCAGCATGTTTTCCACACCGAAGGTAGGTGCGATTGAAGGTCTGGCATTGGTACCGGTAATACCGATGAGCCCTTCCTTGGCCGCCATGTCACTCCAGTACCCGGCAATGCCATAGTGTGTTGAGTTTCTGATGGCGCCGCCGGCCATTCCGCATTCCTTAGCCTTCCTGATCAGTTTTTCCATCATGGCGTGAGCTGCGACCATGCCCATGCCGTCATGAGCATCCATAACTACAGTAGTAGGTGTTTCCTTAACGATCTCCAGCTTGGTAACCGGAAGCAGAGTTCCCTTGACTATTCTGTCAATGTAGATTGGCTTGAAACGGTTGCAGCCGTGAGATTCGATTCCTCTTCTGTCAGATTCCATCAGAACATCAGCACAGATCTTGGCATCTTCTTCAGGTACACCGTAAGCCTTGAAGACATCTGTCATGAAATTGCCGATCATTTCCCATGGAACATATGGTCTGGTTTCCATAAAATCATCCTCCTCATATTATTATTTAATTGTGATTTTATTATCATACACTTTAATTATATAGCACATGTAAGCGCTTTACAAAGTCATAGCCTATATTGTGAAAGAATTCTTTTTATGTACAGACACCAGAAAAGGACCTCACGGTCCCTGTTTCTGTTTATCATTCAACTTCCCTGAATCTTGCCTCAATCAGACTGTACAGGTAGCACTTTACCGGTTTCTCTGAAATTGACTGCAGATATGTTCGGTATCCGCTTAACTGCAGGAAGTAGTTGTCATCATCAATATGTTTCAGCTTGTAGTCAATGATGTCAAAGTGATCATCATACTCCATCAGCAGGTCAATGAAGCCGTGCTTCATTTCGCCGTTCTCCATATAGACGAATTCATATTCCTTATATGCTTTGCCCTGTGCGGCATTCTTCATCAGATCGCTTTCCATGAACTTTCTGACTCTGTCCGCAGCCTTACGGTTCATCTGACTGTAATCAGGATTGCGGAAATCCAAAGTTTCCAGATAATAGTGCATTTCTGTACCAAACTCCATGGTATTCTTCAGTTCCGGAGTGATCAGACCGGTCGACTTGGAATAATGCGAACGCATTACCACTTCCGGTTCAGGAATCTCATAAGGAACAAGTTCGATTTTTTCCCGGTTCTCATCTTTCAGTACATCCAGATCATTAAGGCTGTTGCTGCGGTATTCCTTGGTGAAGTCCAGATCAGAGTTTTCCAGATCAATGCAGCTCCTGTTTTTGGCATAGTCAGCATACTGATAGCTGATCATGTCAGCCATCTTGCTGAAGGAGGTTCTGATGTAGGCCGGCAGGATGCCTTCTTCACCATAATCATTGTCTTTGTCCGGCATAACCAGAATGATCTTCTCCATGGTTCTGGTCAGGGCAACGTAGAACAGGCGGATCTGTTCCGATCTGTTTTCGCTGTAGTATTTGGCTTTATACAGTTTTCTGGCTATGGTATCAATGCTGCCTCTGTCCGCAATGAAACATGGTGATATGATACCGAATTCCGGATCACAGGTAACCGCCTTTTTTAGATCATCATCATTAAATTGGGAATCCAGCTGTGGGAAGTAGCAGATATGATACTGCAGCCCTTTCGACTTATGGATGGTCAGGATCTTTACCGCATCAATGTCAGGTTTATTCAGACCTACCTGCAGCTTTCTCTCATCATCAAAGATGTGATCCAGATATTCCACAAATTCCATGTAACTGTAGTCCAGCGTGTTTAGATTATGAGCCCACTGATAGAGATAGTTGATTCTGACCAGGTTGTCATTGAGTTCGCCGATACGGGCCATTCGGTCATATACCTCAAATCGCTCAATGATCTCATCCAGCAGATCGGCTATGGTCTTCCCTTCAATGTTCTCACTGATTAACAGGATCTTTTTCATCAGATCCGTGGAATCAATCCTGTTATTTTTCACAACATCATATATTTCACTGTCCGGCATTTCCACCAGGAAAGAACGGGCTACGGAAACGAAGTTATATCTGATGACCTCTTCATCCTGTTTCCGATAACCGTCAAGCAGTCTGAAAATGTTCTTGATGACAGTCAGAAGGTCACTGCCTTTTATCTCCTCGTCCTGTTCAATGCGGACCGGTATCCGGTTATGAGTCAGGATCTTTTTAAACAGGTCAAAATTCTTCGACTTGGACATCAGGATGCAGAAATCACTGTAGGTTGCCCCTCTTAGTTTCTTCAGGTCGAAGTCATAGACTTCAAAGCCATCGGTTATTTTCTTCTTAATATCCTGAGCAACGATAAAAGCTTCAACCTCATCTTTATTGAAGGCTGGATCAGTATTGAACGGATAGTTCTTTTTGTCATGAACATAGGTCAGTATTTCCATGTCATAATCTGATTTACCATTGACATACTCTTTTTGGCCGAATCGCATTTCATGTTCTTTCCGGTAGTCAGCCCCGCCGACTTCATTATCCATCAGTCTGCCAAATACCTTATTGATGGAATCCACTACTTCCGTTCTGGAACGGAAGTTCTGCAGCAGATCTATGACTTCATTACTGCTGGCTTCTTTCTTGTACTCAGCGTACTTCTGCTGAAAAATGTCCGGATTGGCATTGCGGAAACGGTAGATGGACTGCTTGATGTCCCCGACCATGTAGACATTGTCATGAGCAATCAGGGAAATGAAGTAGTCCTGCAGATCATTGGTATCCTGATACTCATCGATCATTATCTCAAAGAAATACTCACTGATCTGTTTACGAATATTTTCGTGCTCTTTAACGATTTTCAAAGCCATCGCAAAAATATCTGAATAGTCATACAGATCATTGATGTTCTTATATTCATCCAGTCTCTCATACAGTTTTCCGACTATGTCAATCAGCTCTTCGGCATAGTCTCTGGTAGAAAGATAGTTTTCCTTTATTTCCTTTTCGGTATAAATCCGTTCCTTACGCAGAGACAAAATTTTCTTGGATATTCTATCACTGAGGTTTTTGGCAGCCTCAGAGAATTTCTTTCTGGTTGGAATATCAAATTCCAGTTTACTTCTTATCTCCTCATAGCTGTCTGCCTGCAACATCGGTTTAAAAGCCCGGAAGTATTCATCAAAGTTACCGGTATCCAGAGCGGACAGCTGGCTGAACATGTCATCAAGGATCTTCAGTTCTTCTATGAGGCTCTCAGAGTAACGGTCGAAAAGACTGTCTGCATAAGCCTCACTGTAATAGTTTTCAATATAATTGTTTAGATACTCTTCCCTGTCATCTCTTAACAGAAGCTTGTTATAGATGGTTTCAACCCATTTGCGGACAGTACGGTCATCACGGGAGCAGAAATCGCCGATCAGCTTTTCAAACCTGACTTCATGGTTTTCATACTTTTCTGCCATGATCTCATCAAGATATTCGCTGAATCTGATGTCCAGCATATTGGCTTCGATGATATTGACATTCTTGGAGACATTCAGCAGATAGTGATACTTCTTAACAAGCGATAAGGCATAGGCATCAAAGGTCATGATGTAGGATGAATCGATCTTGTTGAGCTGCTTCTTTTTGGCCTCACCATCAAGTTCAGTGCATTCCTTTATTTTCTTTCTGATTTTTTCCTTCATCTGGGCTGCTGCCGCATTGGTGAAGGTCAGTATCAGCATATGGTCAATGTCCCTGCCGCTTAAAACATACTGTAAAGCCCTTTCGGTTAATACAGCTGTTTTTCCGGAACCCGCTCCGGCAGAGACCAGAATGTTATGACCTTTGTGGTAAATCGCATCATGCTGTTCTTTGGTCCAGTTTACGCTCATAACTCTTCCTCCTCTCCTTCACCTTCCGTTATCTCCTGATTGCCAGGATTGACGAAGTTGCTGTTGCGGCGGTAACAGATGTCAGTATAAGGACAGTACCGGCAGGAAACATTCTTTGATCCAATCCATTTAGGGTTGATAAAGAATTCACCTTTCCTGATGCTTTCTCTGGCTTCTCTGATCTTCTGCTCAGTCAGAGCCATCAGAGTATCGATCGTCTGATCATTAATTGTCCTGCTCCTCTTGTCTAAATCACCGGATTTAGTCAGCTTTACTGATTTGACAAACATGCTGCCCTGCTCGTTCAGGGTATCATCAAAATAACTGTACCTGGACAGATTGTCAGTGGAAAAGCCGTCCAGTTTCATGAAACTCTTTTTCTGTTCCCGGATGGTGGCAGTCCCGTCAGCTTTCGGAGGATCAGCGATCAGATGCTGCAGATAGAAACCAACATATTCAAACTGTGACGGATCCCCAATCACACTGCTGTTTATATGCTTCATTAAAAACAGATAACACGGCAGCTGCATCGACAGTCCATAATCAACCAGGTTAAGGTCCAGAGTTGTCTTGCCGGTCTTGTAGTCAATGATGGCTACCAGTGTACTGTTAGGCCCTTTATAGTAGGCCACTTTGTCAATAAAACCTGTAAAGGCTGCTTCGCGGTTATCAAACCACAGAATTTTCTGTTCAGCCAGGTCACTGGTCAGACGGGAGTGAGATTTCTGTTCACTGATGTTCTGAATGATGAGTTTAAGATCTTCCTTAAGCTTGCCGCAGAAGAACTTCTCCTCACTGCTGGTATAAACAGTTTCTTTTGCTAAATAACTGTTCCAGGCTTCCTCAAAATCAAAGCCGGGATGGAAAGCCTGCTGCAGGATGTCATGGAAAAAAGTGCCCAGTCGGGAATAAAAAGTACCATCGTTTTCCTGCGGTTTCAGTTTATTGTCAAGATAATATCTGAAAGCACATTTATAGAATGAATCCATGG
>JAEEGL014819967.1_pt1 | contig 12395 bp, 12 predicted proteins | sample 9134231 | NCBI WGS metagenome assembly JAEEGL01 (sample SAMN16246548, study PRJNA631951) | gut metagenome | biome: gut microbiome; feature: rumen; material: fiber-attached | host: Bos | place: Iran: Karaj | collected 2018-10 | reverse complement strand
GTATGTAAGTGAACCGGGAAAGAGCTGCCCCACGGAAATTCTGGAAGCTATTGCCGCCTTTAATGCGGAGGGAAGGCCCATCTGGAAACCGATGCATATGCAGCCCATTTACCGGATGAATCCGTTTGTGACACGGAACGGCAACGGACGGGCACGGAGCAATGCGTATATAAAAGAAACAGGAATTATGGATGTTGGTGCAGATATTTTCCAACGAGGTTTGTGCCTGCCCAGCGATAATAAGATGACGCCAGCAGAACAAGATGTGATTATTGATATTATTCATAGGTGTTTTAAGTGAGTGAGAATTATGATGACCGCTATAAAATGCCTTGTTAGATAAGTATTGCATAAGGTGGTTGCATGATATATCCTGATATCTATTTTGAACCGGCTTATGCCCGGTTATATGAGACAGATGAAATTAAATCGGTAGAATATAAGTTTGAATGTCAATACGGCGTTATTACAAATCTGTTCATGAAACGGCCAATTGATTTTTCATTTGGTGACAGTATTAAGTATTTTGATATCATTACTCCTTATGGTTATGGAGGACCTGTAATTCACCACGCTACAGACAAGGAAAAGCTGATTTCTTTATTCATGCAGGATTTCCAGTGCTTTGCTAATCAGCAGCATATTGTTTCAGAGTTCGTACGCTTTCATCCAATTATAGGTAACGGTGTTGATTTCAAATCAGCTTATAACAGCATTTATGACAGAAAAACAGTGGGTACGAATCTTACTTATGAAGATGTGATTGCAACAGAATTTTCCAAGCATAAACGTAAAGATATACGGCGTATTTTGAGAAATCCGGATATACATTACGAAATGGACGAGAATCCTGAATCTTTAGATGATTTTGTAGAGATTTATTATTCAACAATGGACCGGGATAAGGCTGATGATTATTATTATTTTGAAAAAGAATATTTTGAAAATATGATTACATCGTTTCCCAATAATGTTATGACTTGTAAAGTGTATTTAAAAGATATTGTAATTGCTATGGGCGTGTATTTCCGATATGGGAAATATTTACATGCGCACCTTTCAGGAACGATATCCGAATATCTTGAGTTTTCACCTGCATACATATTGAAGTATGCTCTTGCTTTATACGGGCATGAAAAAGGCTACGAAATTATTCATTATGGCGGCGGCACGTCAAGGTCAGAAGATAACAGTCTGTACAAGTTTAAAAAGGATTTCGGTAAAAATACGGAGTTTGATTTTTACATCGCAAAAAAAGTATGGAATCTGGATATGTACTGGAAGATGTGCGAAGCAGCAAATGCGGATGTAAATTCAGATTTTTTCCCCGCTTATAGAAGTGAACGACAATAAACTTGGAGCAAATGTGGCATGACAGCATTTATGATTACAGAAAAAGAGGAAAACGAAACAGAAGCAGTTTATAAAAAAACATTTTACAGTGAATATGGAAAACGATTACTTGACGTTTTGCTTTCTGGCGTTGCGTTGATTGTACTTAGCCCCCTTCTGCTGATATTGGCGTTGTTGGTGCGAATTATTCACGGTTCGCCGATTTTCTTTACGCCAACTCGTCCTGGAAAATATGAAAAGATATTTAAATTGTACAAGTTTCGCACTATGTTGAACGCGTTAGACAAGGAGGGACGTCTGTTGCCGGAAAAGGAGCGGCTCACGAAGTTGGGTAAGTTTCTGAGGGCGACAAGCCTAGACGAAATACCAGAACTCTACAATATTTTTAACGGTGATATGAGTATTGTGGGTCCGAGACCGTTGGCAATGAAATATTTACCTTACTATTCAGAAACCGAACGCTCTAGGCATTTGATCAGACCTGGACTGACGGGGTTAGCCCAGATCAGCGGGCGGAATAACCTTCCTTGGCCCCAGCGGTTTGAAAAAGATTTTGAATATATCAGAGCCATATCGTTCTGTAAGGACATTTCTATTATTCTCGGAACTGCAAAAAAACTATTGGGCGATTCCAACGTTACGATTCCTGGTGCTAAAAAGTTTTATCAGTTTGATACATATCGGGTGATTGAAGAAGAAGGACCCATTCCCCAGAGGGTAGAAGGATTGTCCTGTCTAGAAGTAGGTGGTCAGTTCTGGACTGAAGTTGCTGTCGAAAAGGCATACAATGCCAAAGATTATAGCTGGCTTCCGGCTGTGGAAGACAGCGCGTTGACTTTGTCAGGGCGGGCTGCTATCACGTTAGCGCTGCGGGATGCCAGATTAAAGAAAAGTATTAAGAAGGCTTATGTCCCTTCCTACATTTCTTTCCCAATGTTACAACCGTTTATCCAGGAGAATATCGAGTACCGCTTCTATAATGTTGAATTTGAGCAAGGAGCGGTTACTTATAAGATAGATAAAAGCTACGCCTGTGATGTATTTTTTGCAGTTGATTATTTTGGAACAGATTCCCGTTGTCTGAAGAAATATACCGACTTTTATCAAACAAAAGGTTGCGTGATTGTGGAAGACATCACGCACACCTTACTAAATTCGAATGCTGGCTGTACAGATGCAGATTATTATGTTGCAAGTCTGCGGAAATGGTTCCCGGTACCGGCCGGTGGCTGGATAGGAAAATGTAAAGGTGTACTCCAAAACAAGCCTTGTATTGATGGTGAGCCTGCTGTTGAAAAAATCAAAGCGGCTATGAAAGAAAAACATCAGTACATAAATGGACAGATAAAAGATAAGGTTAGTTTTCTTGAAAAAATGACTGGATTTGAAAGTGATCTTGTTCAATTAAATCCGATGCTTCAAATTGACAAACTTTCTTTAAATATAATAAATAGAACAGATATAGATACTGTTAGACATTCAAGAAAAGCAAATGCATTTGTATTATATGAAAGACTGAAAGATGTTAAGGCAATAACGTTTCTCAATACGCAAGCTGAAATTAATGAAAATGTTCCTCTTTTCTTACCGATTGTTCTTGATAATAAATTGAGAAATACTTTAAGGAATCACCTTATTAAAAAGGGCTTTTATTGTCCTGTTCATTGGCCTGAAACTATGGGTGCTGATTGCGGAATTCGCAAAAACGAGTTATCTATTGTCTGCGATCAACGGTATTCGCAGGAAGATATGATTTTGTTAGCAGATGAAATAAGAAAGTGGCTTTTACAAACGTAAGTATTTAAGTATATAGTAACTTTTTTAGAACGATTTTTTATGTAGATCTTTAGTTGTTTTTGACGATGGTGTGGACGAAACGGGGAATAAAGTTGCATGACATGAATAGACAAAGGTGGTCAGAATTGCATTAGTCAATCCCCAAACTATTTGAAATGTTAATAAAAGCTTATGTTAATAAGAAAATTTGATTCTGGAATATTGGCTTCAAATATGTACGTCATTGAAGATAATGGGCATGCGATTGTCATCGATCCTGCTCGCAACATATTTCTGGGTTGGAATTTGGTTATAGATCTTATGATAGTAACTCATGAGCACTATGATCACATATCAGGCGTAAATGTATGGAAAGAGAAATATCATGCACCGCTTTTATGTAGTGAAGCTTGTGCAGGTCGATTGGGCGACCCACGAAAAAACAGAGCACGTCATTTTGATGCGTTCTGTGAACTACAGACTTGGATGAAGCTGAAAGAACTTCCCGAAATCGATACAGACTATACCTGCCATGCTGACAAGACGTTTAAAGATGAAATGTCTTTTTCCTGGCGGAGCCATCGCTTCCGTTTACTGGAGATACCTGGGCACTCGCCGGGAGGCATCGGTATCTATCTGGATAATGATTATTTCTTTTCAGGTGACAGCCTGATCAAAGATTGTGAAACAGAACTCCGGTTTCCCGGCGGCAGTAGAAAACAGTGGTTGGAGACTGGAGAACCGCGCATCAAAGAAGTACCGAAAGGGACCATGATCTATCCAGGGCATTTTGGGAGTTTTATTCTGGAGTAAGTTTAAAAAATAAAAGGAGCCTTTAACGGATGTCTTTTTTTAAAAGTGAAGGAATCGGGATTGCGGGCGTTTCCTGCGCAGTGCCCAAAAACCTAGTGACAGTGGACAGCTTTATCCCTGTATTTGGTGAAGAGATTACCGCTAAGTTTACCATGGGAACTGGAATACAGTCTATGTATAAAGCACTGCCTGAACAGACAGCCTCCGACCTGGCTGTAGCGGCCGGGGATAATCTGCTGTGCCATGTCGCGGTGGAAAGACAGGAAATCGGAGCTATGGTCTTGGTGACCCAGTCGCCGGATTATAGAAGACCTTCCAGCGCCAGCGTGGTTCAGAAACGACTGGGCCTGCCCATAGACTGTTCCTGTATGGAAATTAATTTGGGATGTTCCGGCTTTGTATATGGGTTACAAACAGCCATGTCCCTGATGAACAGTTCGGATATAAAATACACGTTATTGTTGATGGGTGAAACGGCTTCAAAACTGGTGGACCCTAAAGATAAATCCATCGTTATGATGTACGGTGACGGCGGAGCAGCGGTGCTTCTGGCACGTGAGCCGGAGGCTGAAACCACGACCCTCCTTCGAAGTGACGGGAATCGTTTCAAGGCAATCGTACTGCCTGCGGGAGGGTTCAGGGACATGAACCCGTGCCACGAGCGGTTTATATGCAGCGACGGGATCGAACGTTCGCTTTACGACATTTTTATGGACGGTACCTCTGTGTTTTCATTTTCCATTACAGATGTGCCCCAAGCCTTAAAGGATTATCTGCAGACGACAAGGACAACTACTGCGGATTATGACACCTTTGTTTTCCATCAGGCGAATCAGTTTATTATCAAACAGCTGATTCGTAAGATGAAGTTGCCAAAAGAAAACGTCCCGATTTCTTTGAACCGGTTTGGCAACACGGGTGGCATCTCTATCCCGCTTACCCTTTGTGACGCTTACGGTTCTGTAAACGCAGGGAAGAAGCATGTGCTGATGTGTGGTTTTGGGATAGGCCTTTCCTGGGGCGTTGCCAACGCAATGATTGATACGGAGACCGTTTTCCCCATTATAGAAACGGAAGATTATTACGCGGAAGGGAAGTTTGTACCGGGCGAATATTGACAGTTTCTTAAAGAGTGTGATTTATTTGAGAGAATGATTATTCCGATTATGTTTAAGAATGTTTAGAGGAATCTTATTATAGGCTTTGAAGAAGTTCTAAAAGATTGGAAAAGGTATATTTATAATAAAACTAAAATAGTAAAGGAGAAAATTAATGGTATGAAAGATTTAATTATTGTCTGCGCCGGAGCAACTGCTCATGAAGTATATTCTATTATAGATATGATCAATACAGAAGAAATTGCTAAAGGTAATAAACCAAAGTATAATATTTTAGGATTTATTGATGATAATCCTAATTCAAGATTACAGAATTATGTAAAAGTTCCAATTCTTGGGACTATTAAAGACTGGCAACCCAAAGGTGAGGAGGTGTATGCACTTGCGAATTCTTCACCGAAAGCAAAAGAAAAGATTGTAAATATTTTAAAGCCACGTGGTTGTAAGTTTGAAACTATAATTGCCCCGTATAGTAGAGTTAAACCGTATGCCGAGATAGGAGAAGGATCTATAATATACGCATTCAATATCAACAATGGAGCCAAAATAGGTAAATTTGTTAATATTCAAGGTTCGATAGTTGCCGGAAGAGCTGTAATAGGGGATTATTCTACAACTCTTGGCTTTTCAAACATCTCGCCAGGTCCAATTGGAAAACGTGTTTATGTTGGAGCCGGTGCTGTAGTATTACGACCCGTTGGTGATGATGCTGTGGTTGGAGTTGGCAGCATTGTTGTTAGCAAAGTTAAAGCAGGAACAAAGGTGTTTGGGAATCCTGCTAAACGGGTTGAATGGTAAATAATAGTTGAGAATAACTTAAATAACTGGATAAAGGTTTTTTTAAATGCAAAATCTAATTGATTTTTCTGGCAGACAGATAATTATTATAGGAGCTTCTTCTGGAATAGGAAAGCAGACAGCACTTACACTTAGTGCTTTAGGGGCAAGGTTGATTTTGATTGCCAGGCGAGAAGACAAACTCCGTGAAATAGTAACTATGCTTGAAGGAGATGGTCATGGATTCTATGTAGCGGATATTAGCAGATTAGAACACATTGAAGAAATTTTTACGTCTATAAAAAATGAATATGGAAGGGTGGACGGGCTTGTTTATTCTGCAGGTATTACGGCAACAATACCGTTGCAGCAGTTGAAGCCAATAAAAATACAAACTGTTTTTACTGTTAATTTTTTTGCGTTTATTGAGTGTTTGCGGCAGGTAACAAAGAAGAGTAGTTTTAATAGGGGAATGAGGATAGTTGCAGTATCTTCAACTGCATCCATGTTGGGTGACAAAGCCCATACCGCTTATTCAGCATCGAAAGCTGCAATAGATGCTTCAGTACGTTGTTTAGCAAAGGAATTAGCCGAAAAGGATATAGGCATTTGTTCTATTGCTCCTGGAATGACGGAGACGGAAATGTACTTGGAATTTTTGAATAATGCAGGAAGTATAGGCGAAGGGCAAGAGGATATTTTAAAAAGACAATATTTGGGTTTAGGACAACCAAAAGATATAGCAATGGCAATAGCGTTTTTGTTAAGTCCTGCTTCAAAATTTATAACAGGAATTACGCTGCCTGTTGATGGAGGAGCAACCACAACATAAGGTATAAACCCAAAAAGCAAGCGCCGTAGAGCAGAATTTTGTATTTAATTATTTATATTTTAAAATGAAGGAGGACTTTATGATGCTTGAAAAGGAAAAATTAGCGATGCTTGAAGAAACATTTGAACTTGATAAGGGGACCCTTTCTGCGGATACCGTCCTGGCAGAATTAGAAGAGTACGATTCCATGGCGAAATTAGCCTTGATTGTATTAATTGATGATGAATTTGGGATTAAAGTAACGGGAGATATGATTAAAGGATTTAAAACAGTTGCGGACATTTTGGCTATAATGGAGTAGTTAAAGAAAACAGAGTATAGTTTTTAATACGGGAAGGTTATAGAAATGAGTAATCTGGAAAAATATAATGATGTGTTTTGCAGGATATTAAATGTGAACGTCGACGCATTAAATGAGGAGTTTACATTTCAAGCGGTACCACAGTGGGACTCCGTAGCGCATCTTTCACTTATTTCCGAGCTGGAAGAGGTATTTGATGTGTTTTTTGAATCAGAAGATATTCTTCATTACAGTTCATATAAGAACGGTATTAAGATATTGGAAAAATACGGAATTGGCTTTAACTAAACTGATAAAAGCCTTTTAAATAATAGTTTTTCTCAATAGTTGTGTGTTTTTAAGACAGTATATTCTTTGAGGTAAAAGCAGATTAATGGTTGGCAAATTTGAACTTTTAACGCTTAAACAATTATTTGGTGTGAAAACTAAAGTTAGGATAGCATCACTAATATTGTTGTTTTTTCTTTTAACCGAAAATATAAGTATAGTTTTAATTACTTTGTTTGGAGTTGATTTTGCTGATGCTGTTCAAAATGGTTTTTTACTTTTCTTGATTTTACTATATTATATTTTTTTATATAAGGAGCGTAGTAAAAAAACAAGCGTTTGGCCAATTTATATATTTATAGTGCTTTTTATTTTGATTGCTGTTCTGTTTTACCCGGAATACGACTATTGGCTTTTTCATGAGTTGTACGGAATAAATGCCAAATATTTTAGATTGTACAGCGGAGTATTCGCGTTGTTATATGTCAGCATGGTAGATAATAAAGCACGTATAGCAAGTTTGTTTATATATTCAGCCAGAATTAATTTTCTTTTTTATATAATTCAGTTTTTTCACGCATTAAGAAGAGGCTACTGGATCTCTGCTTATGGGACTCAAATTAATTATAATTTAGCGTTTGGTTATAGAGTTGCTATTGTTGCTTCCCTTTTTCTTATTTTATATGTTTTTAGTGGTAAGAAATCAGATCTGATTTCCTTTTTAATCTCTTTAATTATGATTATTTTACAAGGTTCACGCGGCGCTTTAGGATGCATTGTTAGCACTTCTTTTTTCCTTGCGTTATACTGCTTACCGACAAGTAAACAGATTGTAAAAAAGAAAATTGGGAAGATCGTTGTTTCTTTTGTGTTGTTGATTAGTTTATTTGGTGCTTTTATAGTCGGTGTTTCTTTATATGACAATTCATTTATAGATAAAGCAGCGACAAGAGCGGTGCGTTACAGCAGGACTGCGCAGTTATTGTGGGAAGGAAATATAGATGATGGAAGCGGGCGTGAGGGTATTTGGAGCGTTGCAATAGAAGCGATTCAGGAGAGCGATGTTTTCGGATATGGATTTTACGGCGACCGACATATAGTTGGAAGAAAACTGATTTTTGGTTACCCCCACAATTTTGTTTTGGAAGTTTTATTACAATTTGGTGTACCTATCGGAATTTTTTTGATTCTGTTGTTGTTTTGGAATATAATCAAAATGGGAAGAGAGTGTAACGATATTACATGGTTGTTTATATATATTTTCCTGTTAAGCAGTTGCTCAAAATTGCTTTTATCCGATTCGTTTTGGTATTATTGGCCGTTTTGGGCATTGATAGGGGTTCTTTGTGTGTGGAAGCGACAGATAATTGAGGTACAGAGACAGATATAGAAATTTATAAAAACCTTAAGATATTTTATGCCTTTGTTCTATGGATATTGAAGCAGGTGAAAAGATTTGACAATGGAAAAGGCCACAATTGAACAGCAACGTGGGGATTCCACTTTGGCATTTAAGGCAGGTTTTTGGTATGTCTTTGGTAGTTTTGCGGGGAAAGCGATTACGTTTATTACAACACCAATCTTTGCAAGACTGATGACAGCTTCTGATTATGGCGAGTTTTCTAATTTTGCTAGCTGGGCGGTTCTGTTAACAATTGTTGCCGGCGCTGAATTATATAATACTTTAAGTCGCGCGTATTATGATTTCAAAGAAGATTTTGATGAATATATTTCATCGGTTACTTTTTTAGGATGCACCTTAACGGTAGCAATCTATGTATTATTTTTATGCAGGCATAGGTTTGTCCAAAAAATTGTTACAATTCCTGAGCAGTACGTTCATATATTGTTTGTTTTTTTACTGTTTTCATTTTGTCGGCAGGTATATTATGCCCGCGAAAGAACTTTGTACCAGTATAAGTCTGTTGCGGTTGTAACGATTCTCAGTTTGTTTATTCCGACTGTAATATCGATTGTATTGGTATATAACCTTCCGCAGTCAAAGCATCTTTTTGCCCGCATATACGGTTACTATCTGCCGTCATCGATGATAGGACTGTTTTGCGTATATTCTTTGTTCAAAAAAGGTATCGCTTTTAAATGGCATTACTGCAAATATGCATTGGTGTTATCGCTTCCTTTGCTAATACATTACTTGACTACGTATTTGCTTACGTCAACAAATGTTATGATAGCAAAGAATATCTCCGGAGCTGCCGCTGCCGCAATAGTAAGTATTGCCCATAGCTCAACCCATATCCTTACGGTTTTTTTTCAGGCTGTTTCCGGTGCGTTAACTACGTGGCTGATGGACAATCTAGAACAGGGCAATAATGAAAAAATCAGGAAGGGCTTATTTTTTTATATAGTATTGCTTGCACTGATTGTCATAGTATCAATCTTGTTTGTTCCGGAATTGATCTATGTTTTGGGTGGGGATAAATATATTGCGGCAGTCTCCCTGTTGCCCGGTTTAGTTTATGCTACCTTTATTCAGTCTGTAACGACTATATTTACAATTATTCTGACATATGATAAGAGTGTAGTGAAAACGGCACTTTTTACAGGTGTTTTTGCATTTATTAGTATTATTTTTAAAATATGGCTGTTGCCTGAATATGGGCTTATAATACTTGTTTATGTAAATATTGCGATATTCGGTATATTATTTTTCGTAAATTTTTACCTGGTCAAAGAATCTGGTTATGGCAACGTTGTTGCTATTAACAGGATAATAGCTGTTATACTTTCGATTGGCATTTTGGCTTTTCTTAGCGAGCATCTTTATAAATTACAAGGATTGCGTTATTCAGTAATCGGGATATTTATTATTTGCAGTATCATTTTATCAATTTTGTCCAAAAACAGACTGTTAGATTTTATGCAGATTTTTAAGGTAAGAAAGAAAAAGAAGAACAACGGCTAAACAATTAAGTACATGCTAATCGGAAAGAGAATAATTTCGAAAGTGATATATTATTGTTAATGGAGAATAATGTAATGTTATCAGGAAAAATATGTATAGTCACTGGCGGTAGCCGGGGAATCGGTAAAGCGATAGCACAGTGTTTTGCACAACATGGTGCTATCGTTTATGCTACAGCGACAAAGCCTGGTTCGATAGAAGCATGGGCAGACGATTTTAATTCGTTCATTAAAGAAAAACCGAGTCCTGAGCAACACGGAGAAATCAGGGCGCTGTATTTTGATGTTGCCGATGAAAAAGCTGTAAGATGCGCAGTCACGCAGGTGAAAAAGGAGTGTAATCATATAGACGCCTTGGTGAACAATGCCGGTGTTGAGTTTAATGAACTGATTGGCATGATCAGCCGTACCAACATGGAGAAAATGTTTGCCGTTAATGTATACGGCACAATTAATATGCTGCAGATGGTCAGTCGTGTAATGGGAAGACAAGCAAATGGCGGCAGTATCGTGAATATAGTTTCCTTAACGGCTTTGCGGGGGAACAGAGGTCAGTTAGTCTATTCTGCTACCAAGGGTGCCGTTGTTTCGCTAACGAAATCCGCAGCAAAAGAACTGGCGGCGAAGAAGATTCGTGTAAACGCAGTTGCTCCGGGCCTGACCAATACAGACATGATGAAGCAGGCGGACCCGGAAAAACTGAAGGATCGCATTAATAATATCTGTATGGGACGACTGGCAGAACCGGAAGATATAGCAAATGCGTGCTTATTTATGGTGTCGGATATGTCAACTTATATTTCTGGTCAGGTGTTGACAGTAGATGGATGTACAATTATGTAATTTTGCTATAATTAATATAATAACAATATAAGTAATCACATAATTATCAAGTTGTTCAAAAACTATGTGGAAAGGAAATAGGGTGTGTAAATTGTTAACTTTTTTAAAGTATATTTTTAGTGGCACTTTTTACAAACTCAGGAAATATGCCATCTGGAGAAGTTATTTATATGACTATAAAAATTATCTGACACAACCATTCCGTTTATGGTCGATTCATAGGAAAGGTTTTACTATTGGTGATTGGGATATATTGGGGTTGACAAATGCTAATTATAAAGCGTATCTCAATTCTGAACAGTATTATAGCATTCATCCAATGAATGGAACATATTCTAAAATTATTGATGATAAAATGACTATTAAATATATTTTTAACGGAACGGATATAAATAAATATATGCCGGAATATTATTATTGTACTGATGATGATAGCGGCATTTATACATTGATGGATGCTTCGCAAAGGAAGAGAGAAAAGACTACACAATCCGAAATATTCAACTTACTGATTGAAAAGAACAGACTTGCCTTCAAACCTATTGGAGGTTCCTTAGGAAAGGGATTCTGTAAAGTTGAATATGCGAATGGGGTTATTTATGTCAATGATGAAATAATGCCAAAAGAGGTTTTTTATGTATTCCTTAATTCTCTAAAAAATTACCTGATTTTGGAGTACTTAATGCCTCATCCCTATCTTGCTCAGTTTGGATCAAATACGCCAAATACAATTCGCTATTTGGTAGGACGTGTAGGGAATGAATGGCGTATGATAAAGAGTTTTATACGCTTTGGGACTAAGAAAACAGGGATTGTTGAAAATTTTAATAGTGGAGGAATATTATGCTATATAAACCAAAGAGGTCATTTCCAGGGAGGATATATTATTAAAAAGGATAAAAAAAGGAAAATATCTGTTCCGATAAATGAACATCCTGACTCTAATCTTGTTTTAGAGGGGGATATTCCTTTATGGGATGAAATTGTTGCCGCGACTGTTAAAATTGAAAATTATCTGCCTCAGACAAAATATTTGGGATTTGATTTTGTTGTTACAAATAAAAATACAGTCAAATTGTTAGAAATTAATTCGTTAACATCGCTTGATAGTTTGCAATTAGATGGTTCGATTTTGAACAGCGAAAACGGGAAATGGTTTTTTTCCTCGCTATTATCAAATTTAAAAATTTGAATATTTAGTATAAAATGTAGTTCAAAACCGCGGCTTATAGTGAATTAAGAGGAAAAGGTGTATGTTTTTAGATTTGGATAAACGAGATCAGATAAAAATTGCGGTAAGAGATGACTCAGGCTATACTCTTTCATATGGTGAAATATGCCATACAATTTATGATTTTGAAACATTAAATCTTCCTAGGAGTGTTATTTT
>JAEEGL014757928.1_pt1 | contig 12395 bp, 8 predicted proteins | sample 9134231 | NCBI WGS metagenome assembly JAEEGL01 (sample SAMN16246548, study PRJNA631951) | gut metagenome | biome: gut microbiome; feature: rumen; material: fiber-attached | host: Bos | place: Iran: Karaj | collected 2018-10 | reverse complement strand
GTTTTGCAATGACACTTCGAGAGATAGGCAAGCAGCTGCAGTTGTCGGCGTCGACGATCTCGGTGTGCCTGTATGGTTCGCCGGAGAAGTTGAAGATCAGCCCGAAGACGGTGAAGCGCGTCCGGGAGTATGCGGAGCGGATCGGGTATGTTCCGAACATTCTGGCGCGTCGTCTGTATAACCGCGAGGCTTCGAGTCCGATCGGGATCATCTACAAGCTGGACACGGCGACGGACCGTTCGATGCCGATTCTGAACCAGACGATCGCGCGGCTGAACGAGCGCGGGCGTGAGTTCATCGTGCAGAGCTGCACGCAGGAGGGGCTGCTGGCGACATGCCGCGTGTTCCTGGGCATGAAGATCCGTCAGGTCATCATCATCGGCTACACCTTCGAGAAGATGCTGAAGGGCTTCGAGCTGTTGCACGATCTGGAGCTGTATGTCCCGGACTACGTCCCGGACGAGCGCCTCGGGATGACTCCGGCGCGCTGCCGCTGTTCGTGCGGACAAGACCGTTTTCTGCGGGAGTTCGCCAAGCGCATCCTGGAGCTGGGCGAAGGGCCGCTGGTGGTGGACGAGAATACCGGCTTCGTCCTGGAACCGGGCTGCGTTCCGCCGAAGGCGGTACTGAAGGTCCCCGACAGCAGTGACTTGTTCTCTTCGGGACAGCAGATCGCGAAACAGTGCGAGCGCCTGGTCAAAGCCGGCAAGTGCCGGACGCTTATGCTGCACAACGACCGCATCGCGATCGGCCTCATCGAGGCGCTGCTGCCGCGCGGCATCCGAATCCCCGAGGACCTGTCGGTGATCGGCTTCAACAACTCCGAGTTCGCCCCGCACGCGGTCATGCCCCTGAGCACGATCGCGCTGCCGATCTGGGACAACGTCCAACTCATCCTGAACCACCTGCTGGACGGGGCGGACCTGCCGGAATACCACCAGACGCACGCCCGCTTCATTCCCCGCCAGACCACCACGCCCGCCTTCGAGGCCCTGGCCTCCTTCCAGGTTTCCGACTGAATCCTTTTACCCTGTTTTCTTCCAATTCACCCCAAACCTCCAAAGAGGAAAGAACCATGAAACGAAATTCGCTCTCCTTCACGCTGATTGAACTGCTGGTCGTCATCGCGATCATCGCCATCCTGGCCTCGATGCTGCTGCCGGCGCTCTCCAAGGCGCGCGAAAAGGCCCGCGCCATCGCCTGCGTCAACAACCTGAAGCAATACGGCACGATCTGCATGTTCTACGCCCAGGACTACAACGACTACCTCCCCACCGCCTACAACATCTCGATGTACCCGAACTACTATGGCGCGACCACCTGCTTCTACTCCTCCAGCGTCACCGGCTGCAGCCTCCTCATCAACCTCGGCTATTATGGCCTGGGCGACTCCACCCTCATCCGCCCCAAATACTTCAAGTGCCCGTCGGACCGCTTCGGTTTCAAACTCACCGGCAGCCCCGCCGAGAACAGCTACGTCTACTACATGTTCACCCCCGGCGGCATCCCGAGCGTCTCCCAGTTCAACGGCGACATGACCCGCGCCAACATCCGCATCGGCGGCCAGACCCGTAACGACAACGCCATCGTCTCGGACCGCGGCGTCGCCCGCAGCGAATACCCGCAGCCCTTCCACGGCAACACCACCAACGTGCTGGCAGTCGGCGGCCATGTCCGCATCATGAAGAACCAGGCGATGATCGCGAACTCCAACCGCGTCTACGACGCCATCGTCAACTACGGGCTGTAGGCCCCCTCGCCCCCTCGAACTGCAAGGAATCACCGCCATGACCGCAAAGCAACTGCCGTCCCTGATGCTCGCGCTTCTGTGCGGGCTCGCCTCCCTCTGCGGCGCCGATTTCCAGATGGACGCCGCGAATCCTTCGGCCCCGCTGCTGTTTGCAGGCAAGCCGCTGATTGTCGAGCGGCGCTACTTCATCGGCGGCGAAGAGCAGTTCGCGCGCGGCGCCGAAGCCCGGCTGGTCAAGGCCGCCAACGGCGGCCGGGCCTGGAACCGCTGGAACGACCGCGCCAACGGCGGCTTCCGCGAGGAGGTCTTCGTGAATGCCGATGGCACGGAACTGGAAATCTCCTTCCAGACCTTCTTCTCCTCCTACTGCCCGGAGGTCATGGCCGGCAAGACCATGTTCTACGAACTGCGCCTGCCCTACGCCCTCTTCCAGGACTGCAAGTTCGCGGGAGTCGTCGGCGGCCGCAGCAACCCGCAGCGCCATGACGGTGAATTGAAGGAGGCCACCTTTGCCAAACTCAACCGCGGCGACTACCGCTATCTCGCGCTGGACTGCCAGTCCGGCGCCAGCGTCAGTTTCGACTTCAATGTCGTGGGCGTCGGAGACTACATCAGCGACTACGGAGAAAACTGCCTGCGCGGGCGCTGGACAGTCTCCCGCGACAAGGACCAGATCCGGATGTACGCGCATATCGAGCCGAGTTTCTGGGGCTGCCCCATGACCGTCAAGGTCAAGATCTTCCGCGGCGGCATCGAACTGCGCGAGAAGCGCCACGCTTTGAAGTCGTTCAACTGGGGCTCGCCCTTCCCGGCGGAGCCGCTCTTCTGCTTCGGCGCCGAGAAGTTCGGCGCGCGCTACCAGGCCATGGGCACCAGGGCCTTCGACGGCAAGGCCGGCTGGCTACCCGGCAAGGGCGACCTGCAAGTCAAGCATTTCGCCCCGGAGGGCGCCTTCTACTCCGCCGTCACCGGCCGCGACCGCTCCTTCAAGATCGCGGGCCTCAAGAACGCCGTGTACTTCGTCACCCTGGGGGTCGGCAACCTGAAGGGTGTACCTGTAGCCTTCCAGGCAAAAGTCAACGGGCGGGAGTTCCCGCAGCCTGTCGCCGCCCCCGCCGGCCAGGCCGCGACCGCCGCCATGCCGGTCTGGACCAAAGACGGCGAGATCACCGTCGATTTCCTGGGCGATTTCCAGATCTCCACCCTGGGCGTCCAGGCGTTGCTGGCCGCCGAGGAGGACATCAACTTCCGCCGCGAGTTCTGGCACACCGACGGCTTCGAGCCGCACCCCTTCTACCATAAGGGCGACTACGCGACCCCGCCGCGCTTCGCCACCCGCCAGGAGTGCTTCGACCTCCCCGTCCCCGGCACCGAATGCGCCGGCAAGCGCATCTCCAAGCCGAAGAAGTCCAACTCCGGCGAACTGGCCACCCTCCCCGGCGCCGACTGGCGCTACCGCGCCAACATCAAGACCTACGGCCCCAACAACGCCGGGCTTCTCACCGAATACGGCACCCAGGAGGCGATGGAACGGCGCTTCAAGGAACTCAAGGACAGCAACATCAATGTCGTCCTCACCAACGGGATGCTGAGCCGCCACACCTACGCCGCCCACAACGAACGCGCCAAACGCGCCCTGAAGCGCATCGGCGACATGGCCCATAAATGCGGCATGAAACTGATGGACCACCAGGACGCCACCCTCCTCTGGAACATCGACGCCGGCTTCCGCGTCGCCTGCGAGCGCTTCGACCTGCTGCAGGTGCAGGCCGACAGCCAGATGCCCTCCCCCTACTTCTGCTTCAACCACCCGAAGTACCGCGAGTTCATGTTCAACCACCTCAAGGAGAGCATCCTCGCCTCCGGCGCCGACGCGCTGATGCTCGACGAAGTCATGATGATGGAGGGCTGCTGCACCTGCGCCGTCTGCCGCCGGAAGTTCCACGAGGACACCGGCTGGTATCTCCCCGTCAACGAGTGCGACCCCGCCATCGTCAAGAAGAACAACCTGCTCTGGAAGACCTGGTTGCAATGGCGCATCACCCAGGTCGGCGACTTCTTCGTCGACCTGCGCGAGGACATCAAGAAATACAAGCCGGACTTCTCCCTGGTCGCCTACACCACCCACTACTGCCTGACCTCCCGCTACGCCTCCCACGGCTACGGCCTCGACATCGTCGAGATGTCCCGCGGCGTCGACTTCCCAGGCACCGAGATGACAACCCGCAACTGCATCCGCGGCGCGCGCGCCATCCACGCCCTGCGGCAGGCCAAGAATGTCGTCCACCTGGCCTACGGGCTCCCCGTCTGGGGGCTGGTCAACAGCGGCGACAAGTCCTACGTCGTCGACTACTTCGGCTGGGCCCTCAACAACATGCACGGCCAGACCACCTGGATGCACGACCAGGCCCTCCGCCCCGCCAACATGCGCGACTTCATGCTCTTCGAGCCCCGCAACATGGACCGGAAGACCGCCGTCTCCATCGCCAAGGTCGCGCTGCTCTTCTCCACCGCCAGCCGCGACTTCGGCGGCGGCTTCAACTACACCAGCGAACTGATGGGCACTGCCCAGACGCTCGGCAGCATGCACGTGCCCTACGACTTCATCGGCGAAATGAGCCTCACCCCCGAAGCCCTCGCCAAATACCAGGTGCTCGTCATCGGCTGCTCCAGCGCCTTGAGCGACGCCACCGGCCAGGCCATCAAGGAGTTCGCGCGCAACGGCGGCACCGTCTACCTTTCCACGACGGCCGGCTGGGAGAACGAACTCGGCGAGACCCGCAAGGAGTGGCTATTCAAGGATGTCTTCCAGCATGACATCTACCGGAGTTTCAGCCGTCCCAAGACCATCACCGACCCCGAGACCGGAAAGGAGGTGCAACTCTCCTTCGAGCCCTACTACTGCCATCCCAACTACACCAAGGAGGGCCCGCGCCCGACCTCCGCGCTCCTGTGGGCGCGGAACGCCAAGAACCAGCGCTACCCGCTGATGGTCCGCAAACCCTACGGCAAGGGCGAATTCTACTACCAGCCCATCACCCTCGCATTCCACCTGAACGCCCCGGAGGGCTACGTCGGACGCAAGTTCGACTTCGAACTCGACCCCTGGCTCGACAAGACCTTCCGCGGCGTCCTCGCCAAAATCATCAAGGACGCCGCCTACTGGGAAACCGACGCACCCGACCTCGTCCTCACCACCCTCTTCCGCCAGGACCGGCAGCTCGTCGTCCATTTCCTCAACGCCACCATCGGCCCCGTCCCCAAGAACACGGTGATTGGCTACGGCGTCCCCGAACCCGCCTTCCCGAAACTCGAAAAGGACATCACCTTCACCCTGCCGGTCGCCAAGGCCTCCCGCGTCTTCGCCGTCTCCCCCGACTTCGACGGCGAACGCGCCCTGAAGTTCACGCTCCACGACGGCAAACTGACCGCCGTTCTGCCCAAGGACCTCCTGCACGCCTACACCCTGGTCAAGGTCGACGGCGCCTGGTGATACTCATCTGCCACTGCCCGAAAAACTTCCATGCTGAAAATCGCCACCTACAATATCCATGGCGGGGTCGGGATGGACCGGAAGCTGGACTTCCGGCGCATCGCCGATGTGCTGCGCCCGTTCCAGGCGGATTTCATCTGCCTGAACGAGGTCGATGTGAACTGCGTCCGCACCGCGTGCCGTGACACCCCGCGCGAATTGCAGTCCTTGCTGGGCATGGATGTCCACTTTGCCTGCGCCCTGGAACTGAAGGCACCGGCGTGGCCGGAGCAGCAAGACAGGATTGGCCTCTACGGCAACGCGATGCTGACCCCGCATCCGTTCAAGATCATACGGGAACTCCATTTGCCGGGCACGCCCGCGATGGAGCCGCGTCTCTGCACCATCGCCCGCATCGACTATCCAGCGCAGCCGTTCCTCGCGGCGTTCACCCATTTCTGCGACAAGGAGCCGGAGGAGGAATACCGCGTGCAGTCGGCGCGGGCCGTATCCGACGCCGTGCGTGAACTCGCCGGCGGCCGGCCGGCCGTCCTCTGCGGCGACCTGAACGCCGAACCCGGCGCCCCCTCCATCACCGAGTTGCGAAAAGACTGGCTTCTGCATGGCGACGCGGACGGCGGCTGGCCGAAGACCTGGCCCGCCGACCAGCCGCGCCAGTCCCTCGACTACATCGGCCTCTTCGCCGCAAATCGCACTCTCGCCTTCCATCGCGTCGCCGTAGGCACCGAGACCGTCGCCAGCGACCACCGCCCGCTCTTCGCCGAAATCACCTTCCATGCCTGACCATCTCGCCACCTACGACCTCCATCTCCACACCTACTGGAGTTATGACGCCGACGTCGCCCCCGTCGAGTATCTCCGTCGCGCGGCGGAACTGGGTCTGCGCGCCTTCGCCGTCACCGACCACCACAACTTCGACGGCTACGCGGAACTCCGCCAGGCCGCCCAGGCGTTCCCAGGCGTCCGGTTCCTGACCGGCGCCGAGATGTCCGCCCGCACCCCCTTCGGCGTGCAGGACATCGTCTGCCTCGGCTTCAACCCCGCCCCCGACGGCACCTGGAAACGCATCCTGGAGCGCTCCCGGGAAATGCAGTGCGAATGGGGCGAGGCCATCAGCAGCGAGTGCCTCGCCCGCGGCATCCCCTTCGGCCGCGCCGCCCGCGAAAAAGCGCTCCGCTCCTACCGCCCCGCCCACGTCATGGCGGTGCAGGGCATCACCCATGTCAAAAGCACCGTCGTCAAGCCCGCCCTCCTCGCCCTCGGCATGAAGGATGTCGCGGAGTTCTACGACATCGTCCGCCACGCCCTGAGCGACGACGCCTACCTCGATGCCCGCGAAGTCGTCGAGGCCGTCCACCAGGCCGGCGGCCTCGCCTTTTGGGCGCATCCCTACGACTATCGCAAGGAACCCGACGAAGCATGGCTCGACGCCCTCTGCGAATACGCCCCCGTCGACGGCCTCGAGTGTTCCAATTCGGGCATCCCCCTCGAAATGGTCCGATTCTATCGCGGCTATTGCCTCCGCCACCGCCTCCTCTCCTCCGCCGGCTCCGACACCCATGCCTTCCCCCAGAGCAGCCCCACCACCCACGAGAAAATGGCCGCCCATCTCGGCGAAGACCTCTGGCTCGACGAAATCCTCGAACGCCTCCACGCGGCGCATCGCCACTGACGGGCGCTGTTCCCCAAGCCCCGGGAAGGCGATGCTCCGAGCCGACGAGCGTCGCGGCGCGGGGTTGTATTGGAGGATGCTGCCTTCTGCCACACACGCAAACGACGGGGGGCTTCGCTTCGCTCCGCCCCCCGCACCCCCCCAGAGGCGGCGGGCGGGAAGGCGAGCCGGCGATATTGTCCTGGAGCAATGGCGCATATCCCAATATTTGAGCATCGCCGCTCAGTTTTTCACCTGCATCCATCCCCGCCTCCCTCGCGGTCTGTTTGGCATGTGTCTTGCTATATGAGATGGTGTTTTTCCTTCCACCACCATCCAGGACACTGCCATGAAAAAAGACTACCCGCTTTCCTACTACTGCTTCGCCCTCGGCACCCTCGCCCATCCTATTATTGACCAAGACGACGACATGCCGACTTCGCCTTTCCTGCCCAGTTGGGATGTGTATAACGAACTCATCGACACGATCGATGAGGCGGGGTTGTTCAAGGATGGCCCCACCTTCACCAGCCTGGAAGAGGCGCTGGAGAAACTGCGGCGCCATCTCGCCGCCAAGTCCGCCGCCGTTTCGGGCGCATCGGAGCCGTACGCAATCATCCAGCGGGTCTTGGACGAATCCAAGATCCGTGCGACGGTCGTGGGCGCCGTCAAGGGTCCGCAGGTCACCCGTTTCGAGATCGAGATGGCCCCTGGCGTCAAGGTCGACTGTATCCGCAAGATCTCCAGTGACTTGCAGATTGCTCTGAACACCAAGTGCCCCCTCCGCTTCCTGCTCCCCATCCCCGGCAGGGAGAACCGCGCCGGCGTTGAAGTCCCCAACGCCGAGTGCGCCCCCGTCCCCGCGCAGGAACTCTTCGACAGCGAGACCTGGCGCGACAACTGCTTCCGCCTCCCTGTCATGCTCGGCAAGAACGCGGACGGCGAGATCCGGCTCATCGACCTGGCCAATGCGCCCCATCTCCTGATCGGCGGCATGACCGGCTCCGGCAAGTCGGTCTGCATGAACCTGCTGCTCCAATCCCTGCTGGCCCGCCACAGCCCCGCCGAACTCCGGCTCATCCTCTTCGACCCCAAACACCTGGAGTTCCAGCCCTACAACGACCTCCCGCACCTCCTCGCCCCCGTCATCCACGAGCCCGAAACGGCCCTGGCCGCCCTCCAGTGGGCCATCGACGTGATGAACTACCGCTATGGACGGCTCGCGGAAGCACAGGTCCGGGATATTGCCGCCTACAATGCCAGCGGGCGTCCCGACAAACTCCCCTATATCGTCATCGTCCTCGACGAACTCGCGGACCTCATGATGCACGCCCAAAAGGAGGTCGACACCACCCTCGACATCCTCGCCGCCAAATCCCGCGCCGCCGGCATCCATCTCATCATCGCCACCCAGCGCCCCGACGCCAAGGTCGTCACCGGCCTCGTCAAATCCAACTTCCCCTGGCGCATCGCCCTCAAAGTCAATTCCATCGTCAACTCCCGCGTCATCCTCGACCAGAAGGGCGCCGAATCCCTTCTTGGCAACGGCGACATGCTCTTCAAAGGCAGCGACGGCGAACCCGAACGCATCCAGGGCGGATGGATCACCACCGAGGCAATCGCCGCCAGCGTGCAACGCTGCATCGAACAATACGGCGCCCCCGTCTACGCCCCCGAACTCGTCGTCCTGACCCGCGATACGGCCGCCGCCGCCGCCCCCGCCCCCGACGACACCATCACCCGCGCCATCGCCGTCCTCAAAGAGGAAAAACGCTGCACCATCTCTGTGCTCCAACGCCGCCTCGGTCTCGGCTACAACCGCTCCGCCGTCCTCCTCGACGAACTCGAAGACCTCGGCTACATCGGCACCAACCCCGCCACCGGCCTCCGCGAAATCCACTGGGATAAACTGCCCTGAAATCCCTGAAATCACCCCCGCGCCCGCCGCCTTCATCTGTTTTTCCTGTTGTCCCAAGCCACCAGAACAAACCAGACCGAACCCAGAACAAAGGAGAAATCCATGTCGAATCCTAATGATTTCCAGAAGCAATACTGCGAATACTACAAGCCGTTGCTGCGTCAATTTTGCAAGGAACTGACTGACAAGCTTCCCGCAGAGAGTTTTCGCGGGATTCCCCATCCTTTCATTCCTTCCTGGGGGATTCGCTACGAGCAATCCATGGTCAAGACTGCGATCATTGGTCTGGAGACCTGCGGTTGGTCTCCTGAACTCCACGAATACATTGGGCAACTGGAAAACGAGCAGTGGAACTCGTCATTCGACATGTCCGAGTTCCAGAATCTGGATTTCGTAAGTTGGTCAAATGGGACTATGAATTGCTACTCTTTCTGGGGATTCGTCATGTATTTCCTCGCGTCCCTATATGGGGTCAAGAATTGGGAAATCCTGAAGCAGCGCAAACACGCCGACCTTCTGAATAGTTTCGTGTGGGGCAATGCCTGCGCCATCGAAAGGTGGGACTCGCAGGGGATTCCGGAAGGGACCTCCCCTGCCGCCCATGCCGTTGCCTGGGCAGCGGCACAACCGCTAAATGATTTCCAGCACATCCAAAGACTGTTTGCGCCACAGGTCACCATCATTCTTTGCGCTCGCAGCAATTGTGACAACTATCTAAGAAACATTGACAAAGTGCTATTGTGGGACAAAAACCGAGTGCGCCTCTGGAAAGTGGGCGACAACCTGATTTTCAACGTGCCGCACCCCAATAACATGAGGTGGAATTATGGCGCGGATTATTATGCGAAAACGATTCGTTCAGGGCTCGAAGAACATGGACTTTTCCAGCCTATGAAAGAGTTTATGGATTGCGACAAAGAGGCAGAGAAACTGCTGAACTATTTCAAGCAGTGCAAAAAACATGCCTCCAACACCAAAGATGCCATTGCCTTTATCGCGACCGAACTCCGGAAACAAGATGCAACGATGACAGTCCGCCTGCTTTTTGATATTCTCAACAAACTTGGCTATCGGACAAGCTATGGCACTGAATATCAGGCAGGACGTGGTTCCTATCGGACGATTGCCTCTGCATGGCGCAGATATTATGAAGGGTTGAATCAACCGGATGTCGCAGAAGCCATCGCCTTGGCATTCACAAAACCGAACGGAGATTACGCCTATGAGTGATGATTGAGCGCCGGTCAAGATTCAGGATTCAAAGGCAAGTCAAGATTCAGGGTCGTTTTCATGGGTTATCTTATGAGCAGATCGCACCTTTTGACCTGCCGGCCCCGCCGTCATTTCGTCATTTCGCCATGCAGGCCCGCCGGCTTTTCGCCGGCGGCACACGACGGGCCGCCCGGGTTCTGTGCCGGGCCAAGGCCCGGCTGGCCCGGCCGTCATTCCGTCATTTCGCCATGCCGGCCCCGCCGGCTCGCCGGCTGCACACGACGTGCCGCCCGGGTTCTGTGCCGGGCCATGACCCGGCTGGTCCGGCCGTCATTCCGTCATTTCGCCATGCCGGCCCCGCCCCGTTGCCTATGAAAACCACCTTGCGCAAGATCACGCTGCCCACGAATGAACCCGTCGCCGACGCAGTGACGGCGCTCTGGCTGGAATGCTTTGGGCCGGCGGAGGTCGAGGGTACCCGCGCGCAGTTCGCGGGGCTGGAGACCGCCGCCAACATCGACACCCTCTATGTGCTGGAGTGCGACGGCGCACTGGGCGCCTGCTGCCACATCACCCGCCGTCTGGGGACGGGCCTCGCGATGCTGGGCGGCGTCGCCTCCGCGCCCGCCTTCCGCGGCAAGGGCTTCGGCCGCGCGGTCTGCGCCTTCGCCATGGCCGACTTCGACCGCGAGGGTGGCGAGGCCATCTGGCTCTGCACCGGCAATCCCGTCGCCGCCGACCTGTATGAGAGCCTCGGCTTCCACTACCAGGCCGGCGCGCATGTCATGGCGCGGCTGCAACCCGGATGGCAGGGCATGAAGTTGTCGCGGCGGCTCTATCCCGGCGGCGAATGCGAGGTCAAAGCAGCCTCCCCCGCGCTGCGCGTCCCCATGATCCCACTCATCTGCGGACGCAACACCACCCTCGTGCTCGACGCCAACGTCGGACTGTGCAGCACCCGCTGCATGGCGCTCGCCTCCTGCACCGGCCTCTATCCACGCTTCCTCCAGATGCGCGAGCGCGGCGGCGAATGCCTCTACCTGCAGGACAAGGCCACCGGCGGCATCGCGGGCATCGCCACCATCGTCCCCCAGCCCGACGGCACCCTGCAGGCCGACGCCTTCTGGCATCCCGGATACGAATCCCAGGCGGCGGAACTCATCCAAGCCGTGGCCGCGCTCTGCCCCGGCCGTCCCCTGCGCTTCCCCGTCGCCGACGAGGCCAAGGAGCGCATGCTCTCTGCACTCGGCGCCAAGACAATCGGCGATGCGTGCCTGGCTTTCGGCAGCTTCGCCCTGCCGGCACGGCTCATGGAACTCGCGCCCGCCACGGCTTTGCGCCCGTGAATGGATTGTCGGGGACGCTAATTCCCCTTTGCGGTGCTACATTATGCAAATATCGCATGAACCCACGGGGCAGGCCAATGCCGCCCCGCCATACCCGCGAGCCCCATGACCATGAGCAATTCCACCTCCCCAGCAGCCGCACAACTATCCGCCCCGCCTGCCGACCACCGCACCAACCTCCATGACAAACTGGCGCAATGGGCGCAGGAGTTCCACCGCACCTCGGCGGAGGAATGGGCCAACGCGGGCACGCACCTGGCAGGCGTCGTCTTCGGCATCTTCGCGCTCACCTACATGCTGGTCATCACCTCGCAGCAGGGCGACCCGCGCAAGATCGTCAGCGCCGCGATCTACGGCACCACCCTCATCATCCTCTACACCTTCTCCACCCTCTACCACCTCGTCTGGAAGTGGAACGTCAAGGCCGCCTTCCAGGTCATGGACCACATCTCCATCTACCTGCTCATCGCTGGTTCCTACACGCCGTACACCCTCGTCACCATGAGGGAATCCCCCGTAGGCTGGATCTCCTTCGGCATCGCCTGGGGCCTCGCAACCATTGGAATCCTCTCCGAAATCTTCCTCAAGCCGCGCCGCGAATGGCTCGCCTGCACCATCACCCTGCTCCTGGGCTGGCACATCGTCCTCTTCTTCAAGGTCCTCTACGCCTCGATCAGCACCCTCGGCCTCGTCATGGTCATCGTCGGCGGAGTCGTCTACTCCATCGGCGTCGCCTTCTACGTCCTGGACCGCACCCCGTACATGCACACCGTCTGGCACTGCTTCGTCCTCGGCGGCACCATCTGCCAGTGGGTCTCCATCACCTTCGGGGTCTTCTGACGCCATGACCAGGGGCCAGCTCCTCAAAACCCTCCGCGCCCTCGCCCAGAGCCGCCACAACCAGCGCAAATCGCCCTGGTTCACCGCCGAAGGCATGCGCTGCTGCCGCGAGGCACTCGCACGACGCCCCGAATGGCTCGAGGCGGCCGTCATCGCCGACAGCGCCGCCGACACCCCCGCAGGCG
>JAEEGL013803864.1_pt1 | contig 12395 bp, 11 predicted proteins | sample 9134231 | NCBI WGS metagenome assembly JAEEGL01 (sample SAMN16246548, study PRJNA631951) | gut metagenome | biome: gut microbiome; feature: rumen; material: fiber-attached | host: Bos | place: Iran: Karaj | collected 2018-10 | reverse complement strand
CATATGGATTAAGGACATCAGTTGGTAGTGGTGGTTGTCGTGCGCGCATTAACGGAATGACGGCATTTGTCATACACACCGTCCACATATGTTTTGGTATATCCCTGGGGGTAGCTCACATGGAGGATATACAGCGTCTTGTTGGAACAGGCAATAATCAGCCGGCCGGCAATCTTGACACCGCTGGTCAGCGTGCCTGTATAGTTGGCATAGATTGCGTCGCTGTTCATGAACTTGCGACCGGCAGTGTTGGACCGCTCGAACTTCTTGAATCCTTCGCTTCCCAGGGTGTCGAGGGTGTTTTTGACTTCCTTGATCAACTCGTTCTTATTATAGTTTTTACTCACCGGAACCGTACGGATGGACAGTGACGCAGCATAATCCATGGACGGATCCGGGTTGGTCAGCGTATAGGTGTCCGGCTGGCTGTCATCCGGGAGCCATCCCGCAGGGGCCTCAAAGGATAGTCCCAGTGCGGTGGCTTCATATTTGACATAGCTGAAGGTCAGCACGGGCAGCGGTGTCGGGGTGGGCTTATCGATCGGATCGATCAGCACCGGTGTGGCACCGGCATATTCGCGCTGCATGGTCGGCGCTGCGGTCACATCATTCAGTTGTGCCGCCTGAGAAATGATTTCTTCCTCACCGCCGCCTTCTTCCTGCGTCGGATCATAGCCGTTCGTGTCATAGTCATCACTGGCCGGCGGAATTGCCGTTTCACCAAAGATATTCTGCTGATCCTGCGGCTCTGCCGTCACCTGCTCAATCTGCTGAGGCGTTGTCGGGAACGTCTCCTTCTGCTGGCAGGCCGTCATGACCAGGGCAGCGCAAAGCACCAGCACCAGGCACATAATCCGTTTTTTCATGCTTCAGTCCTCCTTCAATAACTTCCCCGTTTATATAACGTAATACTCTGCCTTCTGACTCCGGAAAAGACCTTTAGTCGTTCTGATCCGGTTATAATTCTGAATTCTGGCTTCCGAATTCTGAACTATGCATAAGAGGATGATATACCCGTCTGTCCAGGCTGAAGATCTTCTCACTGAATGCTCCGGCCGGGGTCTTGTCCGTAACGGCCTTCATGGTATTCATCCGCGCATCCATGATGTCGATCCAGTGCAGCGCTTCAGCCTCCGCGAACATAGGCGGTTTGGGACTGCCGTATTCACTCTCCCCGTGGTGGCTCAGAAGCATATGTTCCAGCAGAACTACACACTCCCCGGTTACTCCGGTCTCTTCTGCCGCCTTGTTCAGGTTTGTAATCCCGCGGACCAGATGGCCGAGCAGCTGTCCGTCCATCGTGTAATCCGTTACATTCCCTGTCATGTCGCTTTTCATTTCATCAATCTTTCCCAGATCGTGAATAATCACTCCTGCCAGCAGCAGATCACGGTTCAGCCAGGGATAGACAGTCAGCAGGGATTCTGCCAGGCGGAGCATATCTGTTGTGTGGTGCAGCAGGCCGCTACGCTCGGCATGATGCATCCGCTGAGCCGCCGGAAACCATCTAAGCCGGTCGCCGGCAATCTTCAGCATTCCAAGTGTCAGTTTCTTCAGGTCTTCGTTCCGGAAGCTTTCGATGGCCTCATGGATCTGCTGCAGCATATCCTCCGGTTTCCGCGGAGCGCAGGAAACCAGCGCGTTCATATCCACTTCATCCGCTTCCGTGCACAACCGCCATTTTTCAACTCTCAGCTGGAGCCTTCCGTTGTATTCCTGAATAGTTCCCCGGACTTTGATAGGCTGTCCGGATTCAGGCACTTCATCATCCGGATTCCAGTTCCAGATTTTGCAGTTGATTTCTCCCGTCCGGTCGCTGAGATTCATGTCCACATAGTCGCTGCCTTTGCTGTCTTTCCTCTTGTCGGCGGAACGGATGAGAAGGAACCCTTCAAATCTCATATCCTTCTGCAGCTGGCAGACTGTATAACTCTCCACTTCAATTACTCTCCAACTTCAAGCTCTGTTTATACAAAACCGTATTTATTGGTTTGCCCTTCGCAGCCATCGATCATTCCTGATTCTGTATGAAGAATTAATAAGGCGCTTCCTGCCCGTCCTTTGCAAGGTTTGCGAACGTTGTGTACTCGCTCAGCCAGGCCAGTCTGATCACCCGTACCGGACCGCTTCTTTGTTTTGCCACGTTGACCTCAGCAATGTTCTTGTCCGGTGTTTCTTTATTGTAATAATCCTCCCGGTGCAGGAACATAACGACGTCGGCGTCCTGTTCAATGGATCCGGAGTCGCGCAGGTCGCTGAGCTGTGGTCTCTTATCCTGCCGGTCCTTGTTCGCACGGCTCAGCTGTGCGCAGGCCATTACCGGAATCTTTAGTTCCAGAGCGATCGCTTTCAGCCGCCGGCTGATCTCGCTGACCTCCATGTTTCGGTTCTCTGTCCTGCCGTCGGAACGCATCAGTCCGAGATAGTCGATTACCACCAGATCCAGCCGTCCCTTTTCCATCATCAGACGTCTGCATCTGGACCTCAGCTGGGTCGGTGTGATGGCAGCCGTATCGTCAATATACATCTGTGAAGCGGCCAGCGGAGCAAGGGATTTTGCCAGTCGGATCCAGTCATCATCCTGCAGTGTACCCTTCCGGACCTTCTGCATATCCACCCGGGCGTCCGAGCAGAGCATACGGAGCGCAATCTGTTCCCGCGGCATTTCCAGCGTAAAAACCGCAACTACCTTGTCCTCGTTCACGGCAGCATGCTCCGCGATGTTCATGGCAAAGGATGTTTTACCCATAGCGGGACGTGCGCCGACAATGATCAGTTCGCCCGGATGCAGTCCGGTCAGAGTATCGTCCAGGTCGATGAATCCGGTCGGCACTCCGGCAATTTTGCCTTTGAGCCTGGCCAGCTCGGCAATTTTGTCATATGCTTCTTTCAGTGCTTCGCTCAGCGGCCGGAGTTCTTCTCCGCCCTGCCGGTTCATCACAATATCAAAGATTTCTTTTTCTGCGTTCATCAGGATATCCTGCAGCTCCTTATCCTGACTGTAGCAATCTTTTGTAATATTCCGGCAGGCAGCGATCAGTCTGCGGAGCGTGCTCTTTTCCCTGACAATCTTAATATATGCGCCGACATTTGCCGCTGTAGGTACTTCGGACACGAGCTTCATCAGATATACGGTTCCGCCGATGCCGTCCAGCGTTCCCCTGCGGGCCATTTCAGCCTGAAGGGTTACCAGGTCAATCGGCATCTGCTGTCTGTTCATGTCTGCCATGGCCTGGAAAATCTCGCGGTGCTCCGGCTGGTAAAAATCATCAGGAGTCAGCTGTTCAACAGCCTGGATCACGGCGGTGCTAACCTGCAGCATTGCGCCCAGGACACTGATCTCCGCTTCCACACTGTTCGGCGGCATCATTCCGCCGGCCGTTTCCCTGTTATCCATCTTCGTCTGGTTCTCCGCTCGTTATGGTCCGGATTGTTCAATCAATTGCTCGTGAATAAAGGTCTTTCGATTCCGTTCATGATGATCCCTTCAGGATCACTTTTTGATCGGCTGAACATCCAGTTTCATCGGAGTGGTCACTCCGGAATAAAGCCATACGGAAATGGTCCGCATTCCGACTTCACGGATCGGATCTCCGATATCGATCTTCCGTTTGTCGACCTTCACGCCGTGCTGTTTTTCCAGCGCTTCTGCCACTTCGGCGCTCGTCACGGAACCGTACAGGCGTCCCTTCTCCCCGCACTTCACTTCCAGTGTAATCACTTTGTCCTTCAGAGCCGCGGCTTTATCCTTTGCTTCTGCCAGCATTTCCGCTTCGCGGGCATCCTGGGCGGCACGTTTCCGCTGGATTTCCTTCAGTGCACCCGGGGTGGCTTCCGCAGCCAGTTTCTGCGGGAACAGGAAGTTCCGGGCATAGCCGTCGCTGACCGTCAGGATATCGTCTCTTTTTCCGACGTTTTTGACATCTTTCAGCAGTACAACCTTCATGTTGAATCCACCTCCTGCATATTATGAATATTTTATCTTATTTTTATGTAAAAAGCAAGGAAAAACCGGCTTGCTCTCTGCCTGAGCACACGCCGGTACAGCCCATCCCTTTGTGGATTATTCGCCTGTGCCCTGGGTCAGCATCTGAAGCAGCTTTTCTGCGTCGAGATCATAACCGAGTTTCTTCAGTGGATCCTTCAGCTTATCGAAAATACCCTTTACACCGTTAAGATCCAGGTTATCAAAGTCAATCACGGATTTTGCCAGTTCTTCCGCCTTCTGGGTCAGACTCTCGATGGTGGTCTGCGCTTCGGCGGCAGCCTTTTCAGCCTCTTCCTGAACGTTCTTCAGCTTGGCTTCCGCTTCTTCCTTAACCTTGGTGAGGCCTTCGAGTTCCTCGGCCAGTTTGTCCTTTTCGCTTGTCAGTGTATCGATCGTGGCTTTTGCTTCGTCTTCAGCCTTGGTGACTGCATCGGTAACAGCCTGCTTCGCGCTCTCCGCGGCGGCGGATGCGTCAGCGGTCAGCGAATCGATCTGCTTCTGCATGTCATCCTTCAGCGCAGTCAGTTCAGTCTCATGTTCAGTCACCAGCGCAGCCATCTTCTCTTCAATCTCTGTCTTGACCTTAGCGGACTCATCGGCGGCTGCCGTCAGGCTTTCCACCTGCTTGGTCAGTTCGTCCTTCTCGCTCGTCAGCGCTGAAATCTGCGCCGCTGCGTCTTCGGCAGCTTTGGCTGCATCGGCTGTCAGGGTTTCAACCTGCTTGGCAAGCTCGTCCTTCTCGCTCGTCAGGGCGGTAATCTGCGCAGCTGCGTCTTCCGCGGCTTTGGTTGCCGCTTCGGCCGCTTCATTGGCGCTGGCGGTCAGGGCGTCAATCTGCGCCGCGAGCTCACTCTTCTCGCCTGTCAGGGTGTCGAGCTGTGCTTTAGCATCCTCCGCGGCTTTGGCCGCATCGGCTTTCAGGCTGTCGATCTGTGTTGTCAGCGCGTTCTTTTCATTGTTCAGATCCGTTTTCTGGCCGTTTCCTGAGATAAACAGGATCGCGAAAACGATTGCCAGAACGGCAAGCAGAGCAGTGATGATGGTACTGGTTTTTTTCATAGAATGATCCTCCTGTTCAAAAATGAACTTGTGATCCGGTCCGCACCGGTCTGATTTGTATTTATTCTATCACAATTCCACCATTCTGAACAGGGATTTTACATGTTTTTTCTGTCCCGGCTATTCTTTCCCCGCGCGGATACCCGTAAGCCTGTAGATGGTCGCCTCCCGGTTTTCGAACACTTTCAGGCCGATCCGCTCAAGCGCTTCCTCGTCCACATCATAATTGCCCCGCTCATAGGAGGAAACATAGACATATTCCGCACCGTATTTTTCTGCGATATCCAGGCTGCCTTCCGGATCTTCAAAAAACTCCGCAATTTCCTCCTGACGCTTCCGTGTATCAAACCCGTGCCAGTAAAGCCAGAGATCCGGACCGCACACGGTTGTTCTTCCCGCGATGGAAATCACCGGATTCAGATGCTGGGTTCCTGTCACGAATACGGCATCCGGCGCGGTTTCCTCTTTCACAAACTGTCCGGCTTCCACTGTGTCACTGCTGTAGGCAACATAGTCTGACACGCATTCCCGCCAGATCGTTAGTCCCGCGCTCAGGAAAGTAACCACCGCTGCAGCCGTAGCAAGAAAACGCTTCCCTCCGAAGCCTCTCAGGCGCTCCCAAAGGCCGGAACACCAGTCCGCAATGATCATGCAGCACAGCAGCCAGGCGAGATAGAACAATTTGTTATTGTCGTATTCATTGGGCTGAAACCGGATGAACTCCGCCGCAAGCACGATTGGGATCACCATGGCAAAGATCCGCCTGTTGCGCGGTTTTTTGTCAAACAACGCCGCAATCAGCGCAAGGATAGGCAGACCGATATTCTTGATATAGAACCACAGATACAGATCCCGCATTCCCAGCCCGCCCGGGTTGTTAACCCAGTTAAACTGCAGCGTCAGAAAAGAGCGGGATCCTTCCTGAAATGTCTGGGCAAAGGTGAAGCTGATCAGTTGCGGTACAGCCAGCGCGGCAGCAATCGCTGCGTAGAGTACGTAGTACAGCAGGATCATTCCTCTGGATCTGCGTACAAGCATCGCTTTCGGATCGCCGTGGATCAGGTCATAGCACATTGCACCGAAGGATGCGAGCGCGAGCGCCAGGAAACTGTGGGTATGGATCAGCGGCAGCGCGCCTGCCCAGATGCCGAGCAGGACCAGGCCGCGGCCGTTGTTTTCTTCATCAATCATACGCGCACGGAATTCACTGTTCAGCAGATAAAAACAGGGAATCACCATGCACCATCCGCCCAGAAGTGTGCGCTGAGGCACCATCATGTCGCAGATCACATTGCTCCAGCGCAGATTGTTCGGATCCGGCTGATTGGTCGGTGTTTTGTAATAGCCGGTCAGAATATGGCTGATCCGTTCCGATACCGTGGAAAACCAGCCGGAAACGGTCTGACCGATTCGGGTAAAGAACGATGCGCCTTCTTCCGCCTCCCAGGTTCCGCCGGCCAGGTCAAAATCATACAGGAAGCCGAGACCGCCGTTCAGGAAAAACAACGCTGCTGCAAGCAGTGCCGTTCTTTTCCCTCCGGTCATATCCCGCGCAAGTACAATAACACCCATATAACATAAAGCCATCATCAGTGTCCCCGGAATAATCACCGCGGCCTGCAGGCTGCAGCCAAGCAGATAAAAAGACGAACTGAGGCTGTCGGTCAGAAAGGGATAACTCAGCTGTGCGCCGGGATAAAAGGGGTAATCAGCCGGAAATTTCTTTCCCACAAGATTGGTGATAAAGCTCAGATGCATCGGCAGATCGCCGTAAGTGCTTTGTCCCACATGCCAGTTTCCTGCAGCATCGACCCGCATCACATGAGTATATTGCAGCCATGCTGCCAGGATCGTCAGCGGAATCCCGATAATCAGCAGCTGTTTCAGCAGTGCGTCCTCTTTTTCATCCCATTCTGCCGGATCACGCCGGTCTTTCAGAAACCAGCACATCAGTGTAAGCAGGAATGCGGCCCCGGCTCCGAAAATATGCGCTTCCGCATTGAATGAAAACCAGAAGGCTCCGAGCGCAGGCAGCCACATTTCTTCCAGCAGACCGAGGCTCAGTCCGAGCCACAGCCGGTTCAGCGGACGGTGACGGGGCAGCAGGAAACGGATGGACATTACACCGAAGAAAAGAAACATCAGTGTATACGAAATCGATGCGATCATTTTCTCCTTCCTCCCTTCCCGTAATCCTCCTCGATCTGCGCGGCAATCTCCATCAACCGGCGCATCCGGTGATTCACGCCGCTTTTGCCTACCGGCGGATCCATCATCTCACCCAGCTGCTGAAGACTCAGCTCCTGGTTCTCGATTCTGAGCCTGGCAATCTCCCGCAGCGCGGGCGGCAGGGTAAACAGACCGCGGGTCAGGGAGATCCGACGGATCGCCTCCGCCTGTTTCCGGCTCGCGTCCAGCATTTTCTCGCTGTTATGTTCGTCACAGTTGGCTGCCCGGGTTGCCGCAGCCCGCAGCTGTTTGTTGATCCGGATGTTTTCCATTTCGAGCACGCTGCTGCCGGCGCCCATGATCGCCAGCATATCAGAGATCTGCTGTGCTCCCTTGAAATAAATCACTCGTTGGCCTTTGCGTATATAACTCTGATATGGAAGATTGCATTTTTCAAGCAGTTTGGAAAGCGTATCCGCAAACCGGTCGTCTTCTGCCTTCCATTCAAAATGATATCCCTTTTCAGGGTGTGTGATTGTACCGGCGCCCAGAAAAGCTCCGCGAAGAAATGCACGGCGGCAGCACTGGCGCGTCATCGGATGACGTGGCACAGTCCGCTTCAGGTGAATCTGGCCGTCTTCATCTGTTTCGGTCATGTGCAGGGCGTTCAGCAGCGTCCTGGTGTCTTCAACACCGAGTGACAGCACGCAGCTTCTGCGTCCGCCCAGCTGTTTTGTCTGCACAAAGTGAAGCGTCGGCATCACGTTCAGTCTCTTTTTCAGCAGCTGAAAAAGACGCCGGGCTGTCCCTGCGTTATCCAGTCTGTAACTGACCGAAATCCATCCGCCGCCACGGAAGGCCAGATGACCTGATGTCTGGGTCAGCGCGGAAATTTCGCTCAGCATGCAGCAGGCTTTTCCAGGAGGCAGGCGGTTCAGTTCGTCCTTCACCCCCGCGGAAAAACTCCGCGTACCTGAAGTTCGCATTATGATTCCTCACCTAAGATTCTGATTTCAGGTTCCAGTTTCACACCTACACGTTCTTCAACAATCTGCTGTACCTTCCGGACAAGGTCCAGAAAATCCTTGCTGCTTGTTCCGGTATTTACAAGGAATCCGGCATGTTTCATGCTCACCTTCGCGCCGCCGATGCTGTATCCTTTCAGCCCGCATTGGTCAATCAGCGCTGCAGCGAAATATCCCTCCGGCCGCTTGAAGGTACTGCCGGCGCTTGGAACATCCAGCGGCTGTTTTTCAGCGCGCCGCGCATTCAGTTCGGACATCCTTGCCCGGATTGTCGCAGGATTTCCTTCCTGAAGTTCAAAAACAGCCTCTGTCACAATCAGGTTTTTTTCTGTTACGGCGGAATGCCGGTATCCAAACTCCATCTCTTCCCGTGGAATGGTCATGATCTTTCCGCCTGGATTCATGGCTTTTACGCAGCTCACCACATAGGACATCTCACCGTCATAAGCACCTGCGTTCATGGTCACACCGCCGCCTACTGTACCCGGAATGCCGGAAGCAAACTCCATACCGGTCAGGCCGGCCTCCGCGGCTTCCAGGGCGACGCTTCCGAGCATGGCACCTGCCTGGGCAGTGATTATGTTGCCTTTCCGTGTGATTGTCCGCATATTTTTTCCGATGCAGATGACCAGTCCGCGGATTCCGCCGTCCAGCACAAGCAGATTGCTGCCGTGGCCTATCACAGTCACAGGCAGATTGTAAGCGCCTGCCTCCGCAAAAAGTGCATTAATCTCCTCCGCACTGCGGGCATAAACCAGATAATCCGCAGGTCCGCCCAGTTTCAGCGTTGTATGCTCGCTCATCGGTTCATTTACCAGAGCGTTAAATGACTCAAACATCCGTTCTCTCCCTCATGAATCATACCTGATTAATCATATAATTATACCTTTTTCTCCGGTTCTCCGCAACCTGTTGTTCCATTCTGAAACACTTGTGCTGCAAGCCTGTCCATGATATAATGATTTAAATTGGAGAATTATATATGATTTCGTTTTACGATCGTTTCAGACCAGACAGAACGGAAGGAGGCCTCTCATGAAAAAAGGATGGATTATCGCTTTTGTTGCATTGTTTGCTGTATGTATTGCGCTCGGGATCCTGTTTTACTCAGATCACCGGAACAATACAGAGAAAATTGAGACATTGAATGCCGATGTGGCAGACAAAGCAGGACAGATCGAAACCCTCAGTGCCGATGTCGCCGACAAGGCCGGGCAGATTGACTCCCTTAACGCTGACGTCGCCGACAAGGCCGGGCAGATTGAGGCCCTCAACGCCGATGTCGCGGACAAGGCCGAGCAGATTGAGTCCTTGAACGCCGATGTCGCCGACAAGGCCGGGCAGATTGAGTCCCTTAACGCCGATGTCGCCGACAAAGCCGGGCAGATTGAGTCTCTTAATGCCGATGTCGCTGACAAGGCCGGGCAGATTGAGACCCTTAATGCCGAAATCGCCGACAAAGCCGGGCAGATTGAGTCCCTTAACGCCGATGTCGCCAACCGCGATACTCAGATTGAAAAACTCAGCGCCGACGTGGCAGACCGGGACAGTCAGATTGAAATCCTGAATGCAAGCACTGCCACCAAATCTTCTCAGATTGAAACGCTGAATTCTGACATTGCTGACAAAGTGAGTCAGATCGAAACACTCAGCGCTGAAATTGCCGCAAAAGCGGGACAGATCGATGATCTGAACAAAAACTCAGCTGATAAATCCGCTCAGATCGAGACCCTGAGTGCGGATATTGTTGAAAAATCCGGTCAGATTGATACATTGAATGCGGATATTGCTTTGCTCAATGTTGCAGTTGCGGATAAGGATACCGAAATTGAATCGTTGAAAACCGAAGTGGCTGAAAAAGCCAGCCTGATCGAGACGCTCAATGCGGATCTGGCGGACAGGGACAGCCAGATTGAGGAGCTGAATACAAACACCGCGGCCAAAGCTTCCCAGATTGAGACGCTGAATGCGGATATTGCAGATAAAGTAAGTCAGATTGAAACATTGAGCACAGAGATTGCCGATAAGGCAGGTCAGATCGATGAGCTGAACAGAAACTCTGCCGATAAATCTTCCCAGATTGAGACGCTGAGTGCCGATATCGTTGCGAAGACCGGTGAAATTGACACGCTGAATGCGGATATCGCCACGCTTAATGATGCAATGGCAGACAAAAACACCCAGATTGAAACCCTGAAAACAGACGTCGCTGACAAGACAAACCAGATCGAAACTCTGAATGCGTCAGAAGCGGATAAGGACAAGCAGATCGAAGAGCTGAACGCGGTTGTTGCGGATAAGGACAGGCAGATTGAAGAACTGAACGCTCAGCTTGCCGAACAGACTGCCCTGTATGATCAAAGTGTCGTGGAAGTTGCAGCTTTGAACGAGAAAATGCAGCAGAACACTGCCTTTGTTGAAGGCCTCGGCCAGTTCGCGACCGAAGCGATGAGCGGTGTGCCCGGCAATGCCCTGGACTCCCTCTCCGATTCCGACACATATATGACAATCAGGAAAGTGACTATTACCGCGGATAATAAACCGATGCTTCATGTTCTGCCGAATATGCACAGCGATATCATCGGTCATGCAGTTGAACCCGGGCAGTACATCGTTCTGGATGTCTCCGAAAAAAGCTGGTACAAGATTCAGGTGCCGAACGGAAAGATCGGCTGGATCTATGCCGGAAAAGCAACCCTTGAGGAAATCCGTTTCAACCCGATGGAAAGCTCAGAAAATAAAGCATCTCCCGTTGAAGGCGAGTAATCCCCTGCCCCTGCACGAATCTTCTCAAGCCTGTATGCCTGCCGGCCACAGCAGTCATACAGGCTTTTTCCGTTCCCCCGAAGGTTGACAAAATTGTTTTTTTGTTGTAATTTGTATCCAAAGTGCAGAGAAAATCCCGCGCTTGTTTTGAGGAGGTTCTGAATATGTCCCTTACCTTCCAGCCCATGATGGAAAGCCGCCCTATTCGTGAGATTGCCTATGAAGTCCTGAAAAAGGCAATTATCACCGGAGAAATCCCTGCCGGTGAACGTATTGTTGAAACGGATTATGCCGATCGTCTCCACATTTCCCGCACGCCGCTTAGAGAGGCTCTGCGCAAGCTGGAGCGGGACGGTCTGGTGGAATATGTCATGCGCCGCGGCGTGATTGTCCATGCCTTCACGCCGGAGGATGTGGAACAGATTTATACCATCCGCAACTGCCTTGAGATGCTGACCCTGCCGGACATCATTGAAAAAGCAACACCCGAAGATATTGCTGAGTTACGGGAAATGCTTACCCGGATGGATGAACTGGATGAGAAAAACGATGTGGAAGCTCTTTCTCCTCTGGCCCGTGATTTCCACACCAGACTGACCTCCATATCCGGCAAAAACCGGATTCTCCGGGTGATTGAGGGACAGGATGAGTATATCCGCCGTTTCTCTGCCATGGCGATCAAACAGGAAGACCGCCGTTCCGATGCCCGTGAAGAACACCACAGGCTCGTGGATCTGGTGGAAAAGAAAGATCTGCCCGCCTTTGAGGAGCTGATGAAGCACCACATTGAGCGCAGCAAGCAGTGCTGCCTCGCTGCTCTCGCTGCACGAAAGCAGAACCGCGAATTGAACGGTTAATCCTTCCGGCTCCAAAATATCCCTTGCATTTCCCCGGCCCGTATGATATGATATGCGGGCTGATTTATCGAGGAGGTTTGTTCTTATGGCTACAGCTGTTTCTGTCGTGCTGATTATTGCAGCGCTTTTTATGATCGTCACCGTTCTCCTTCAGTCTTCTGAAGAGGGAGGCATCAGTGCCATCTCCGGCCAGTCCAACAGCTACTTCAGCAAGTCCAAGGCCAAGACCTTTGAGGCCAAGCTTGCCCTGGGCACCAAGATTGCCGCCGGCATCTTTGTCGGGCTGTCCCTGCTGATGCTTATCATTAAATAAGCTTTTAATGTGTGTAAAACGGCTGCTCCTGTACGGAAGCAGCCGTTTTCTTATTCTTCAATTCCGTTGATTTTAAACCGAAGCCTCTTCGGATCGATTCCCTTCTTTTCTCCAAGTTCATACATCTCCTGCATCAGCCTGGCCTTTGCTACGCGCTCGGTAACCTCTCCGGCCGGGACGCTGACCTGAAGGTCTGAATAATCCGGATGCAGGCAGAT
>JAEEGL013241866.1_pt1 | contig 12395 bp, 10 predicted proteins | sample 9134231 | NCBI WGS metagenome assembly JAEEGL01 (sample SAMN16246548, study PRJNA631951) | gut metagenome | biome: gut microbiome; feature: rumen; material: fiber-attached | host: Bos | place: Iran: Karaj | collected 2018-10 | reverse complement strand
TCGTGGCACCTCAATTCGGGAGAATAATGCCGAAGTGCGTACGATTGAACATCTGATGGCTGCTTTGGCAGGTTTGCAAATTGATAATGTGTTGGTGGAAATTGATGCTGAAGAAACCCCCATTCTTGATGGAAGTTCGCGACTGTATGTGGAGGCACTTCAACAGGCACAATTGGTTAGACAACCTGCTGAAAAAAAGTTTTTTGAAGTAAAAAAAACGACAACATTTTCTCTCCCGGAGCAAAATATCCAACTGCGCATAGAGCCAGCCGACGACTTCCAAGTTTTTGTGGAAGTGGATTACAACACAAAGATATTGTCCAAACAAGTGGCTGAGTTGCGGAATATTGAACATTTCGTTCCTGAAATTTTCCAATGCAGGACATTCGTTTTTTTGCATGAGTTGCAATTTTTGATACAAAATAATCTGGTTCGCGGCGGAGATGTGGATAATGCCATCGTCTTTGTCGCTCAAATGCCTTCCCATGAAGTAATGCAGCAGTTAGCGCAATTCTTTCATAAGAAAGATTTGAAGGTAACGGAAAACGGGGTGCTTAATAATTTGGAACTGCATTTCCCCAACGAACCTGCTCGTCATAAATTGTTGGACCTTGTAGGTGATTTATACTTGTTGGGACATGCTGTTAAAGGGCATGTTTATGCTTCCCATCCGGGGCATTTTGCCAATACTGAGTTGGTAAAAAAAATGCTCATGGACATTTAGACGGCTTCTATCTGTTACCGACGTATCGGAGTAGGAAATCTTTCGCACGCGGTTCGCAGTGTGCAAATTTGGTTGTATCTCAGTAAACCTTGGGGTGTCCCAATGACGAAAAGCAATAAAAAAAGAGCGTATCCTTCAATGTTAGAATACGCTCTTTTGGTATAAACCTAAAAGGGTTAGTTTCTGTCGATGGCGTTCAAGTCCTTGAAGGCGGTTTGCAAACGTTTCACCATTGAATTCTCTCCTTCACGGAGGAATTTGCGTGGATCATAATATTTTTTGTTGGGTTTGTCTTCTCCTTCGGGATTGCCGATTTGGGATTGCAAGTAGGCTTCATTTTTCTTATAATAGTTCATGATGCCATCCCAGAATGCCCATTGTGTGTCGGTGTCGATATTCATCTTAACCACGCCATACTGGATTGCTTCGTGGATTTTTTCGGGTTCGCTGCCGCTGCCGCCGTGGAATACAAAGCTGACCGGATTTTCTTCGGTGTGGAATTTCTCTTGAATGTATTTTTGGGAATTATGCAAAATGATGGGTTGTAACTTCACATTGCCTGGTTTATATACCCCATGAACATTACCGAAAGAGGCGGCGATGGTGAAATTAGGACTGATTTTGCTCAATTCTTCATAGGCAAAAGCCACGTCTTCAGGTTGCGTATATAAGCGCGCGCTATCAATGCCGGTATTGTCAACGCCGTCTTCTTCACCACCTGTAATCCCTAACTCTATCTCCAAAACCATGTCGATTTTAGACATTCTTTCTAAATATTTTTTGCAGATTTCTATGTTCTCTTTTAATGGTTCTGCAGAAAGGTCGAGCATGTGAGAACTGAATAACGGTTTGCCATGACCTTTGTAGAATCTTTCTCCTGCATCCAATAAACCGTCAATCCAAGGGAGCAGTTTCTTGGCGGCGTGGTCGGTATGGATAATAACGGGAACTCCGTAATATTCTGCCACTTGATGGATGTGCATAGCCCCAGAAATAGCCCCAATAATGGCGGCTTGTTCGTTATCGTTGGAAAGAGCTTTTCCTGCATAAAATGCGGAACCGCCATTGGAAAATTGAATCATTACAGGTGAATTAGCCATTTTGGCCGCTTCCAATACAGCGTTAACAGAATCGGTTCCAACAACATTTACGGCAGGAAGCGCGAATTTTTCTGCTTTGGCAATTCTAAAAATGTTTAAAAGATCTTTGCCGTACACAACGCCGGCTTTCATTTGGGATAAAATTTTTTCTGCCATAGTGTTTTATTATTTTTATAATTAACTATTTACGTTATTTTTAGTGTAATTGAATGATTGGCAAAAGTACTGCTTTTTATTGAAGTTTTATAAATCCAAAGAAAGTTTTTTTTGAGGGGTTACAACTCTTTCTCACTCAATTCCAACCACCGCATGGATTTTTCATCCAAACAATTTTCCACTTCTTCGTAACGGGTGCTCCATTGGAGCAGTTCGTTGTTGTCGGCACCATTATTCATCCATTCAATAAGCTGTTTCTTTTCTGCTTCCAGTTGTTCAATCTCTACTGTAAGTGCTTCAAATTCGCGACGTTCCTTAAAAGTGAGCTTTTGTGAGGATTTGGTTCTCGGCTCTTTTTCAGGTTGCGAAGTCGCCGCCCGTTGCAGTTTCTCCACCTTCTTTTCAATACGCAACTCTTTCTCTTTCGCTAATTTGTAATCAGTATAGTTGCCGTAGAAATCCTTTACCTTTCCATCTCCGCTAAATACAAAAATATGGTCCACCAACTTGTTCATGAACCATCGGTCGTGTGATACAATCAGCAGACAGCCTTTGAAATTGTAAAGCAGGTCTTCCAGCTTGTTGAGCGTGTCAATGTCGAAATCGTTGGTGGGCTCATCTAAAATAAGGAAGTTTGGATTTTTCATCAAGGTGATGAGTAAGTGCAGTTTGCGTTTTTCACCGCCACTCAAATCCTCATAATAGGAGTATTGCTGCTCGTATTTGAATCCAAAGTGATTTAGAAACTGTGCAGCCCCAATATAGTTGCCGGTCTCGGTTCGGATGACTTCTGCGTGTTCTTTTACAATATCAATAATGCGCTTATTGCCTTTTACTTGCATGCCTTCTTGCGAAAAATAGCCGAACTGGATGGTCTGACCTGCTGTGATTTTGCCGGCATCAGGCTGCAAAATGCCCATGATTAATTTCAAAAAGGTGGATTTCCCGGTCCCGTTTTTACCCACCACGCCACATTTTTCCCCCTTTTTAAAGATATAGGAAAAATCTTCCAAAAGCTTATGATTTGGATAAGAAAAATCTATATTATTGATTTCTAATATCTTATTTCCCATCCGTTCGGGTTGTACGTGAAAAGATTCCGCGGGGCGTTCTACTTTTTGGGTAACCGCCTCTTTCAGATTCTCAAATGATTGAATACGGGCTTTGGCTTTGCTGGTTCTTGCTTGAGGGGAGGTGTGAACCCATTCTAATTCTTTGTAATATAGTGATTTGAGTTTCTCATATTCAGCCGTTTCGTTGGAGATGCGTTCGGCTTTTTTTTCAAGGTAGTAATCGTATTTTCCGCGATAATGATAGATATTCCCATTTTCCAATTCCAGAATATCATTGCAGACTTGATCCAAGAAATGACGGTCGTGGGTAACCATTAAAAGTGTTACATTGGCGTGGGTAAGATAGCTCTCCATCCACTCAATCATCTCAATGTCAAGGTGGTTGGTGGGTTCATCAAGAATAAGCAAATCGGTGTCGGCAATGAGCGTCCGCGCAAGCGCCACCTTTTTCCGCTGTCCGCCCGACAGGGTCCCAATCGATTTGAAAATATCGTGAATCCCAAATCGGGAGAGAATCTCTTTGATTTTGCTCTCAAAATCCCATGCTTGCAGGCGATCAATGTTTTCTATTGCACGATGCAGTCGCTCTTGCAGTTCATTGGAAATCACTTCTTCTTGGGCTGCTTCTAAAAGTGCCAAACAGCTCTCGTATTCTTTAATAGCCACTACGTCAGGTGTTTGAGCATCAAAGAGCGCATCAATCACGGAAGTGTCATTGTCAAAGTTGTCTAATTGGGGAAGGTATGATACGGTGATGTCTTTGCGCACAACTACTTTTCCTTCATCGGCGCTCTCCAATCCTGCAATAATATTGAGAAGCGTGCTTTTCCCTGTCCCATTTTTGGCGATTAGTGCGGTTTTCTGCCCTTTTTCCAAGCCAAAAGTGATCTCCTTGAACAACAGTTTCTCTCCGTAGGTTTTAGATACTTTTTCTATTGTTAAATAGTTCATTTATAGTTAATTAGTATCCTAATATTTTGAGCATGGATTTATAACTCTGTTCCTTGGCGAAGAGTTTGGTGCACAATTCTCCATTTTCATCCTTATATATAATAATATGTTTTGGGGCAGGGGTGAGGCAGTGTTGTATTCCTCCATAGCCACCTACCGACTCTTGGTATGCGCCGGTGTGGAAAAGTCCGATATACTGGGGGTCTTCTTCGGCATATTGGCATTTTTCCTGAGTGGGGGTACTGGCTGCGATTTTGGGTAAAAAGACGGCGTTGAGGGATGCTTCAGAGTTGTAATAGTCCTGACTGTCGCAAGTCAGACCCCCTAAGAAGACGCGTTCATATTCTTTATCCCAGTTATTGATAGCCAAGATGATAAATTGCTGGTTGATGCCCCATGTATCGGGAAGGGTGGTCATAAAGGAGCTGTCAATCATGTCCCATAACTCGCGGTCGTTCTGTCTTTTCTGCTGTAAAACGGAGTAGAGCACGGCACTGGCTTCACCGACGGTATAAGAACCGAACTCAGTGAAAATGTCGGGCTCTTCAACGCCTTCCCTGTCACAGATCATCTTGATTTGTGAAACAATCTCTTCAGCCATATACTCATAATCGTAGTCGAAGGAAAGGGTGTTCTTAATCGGGAATCCGCCTCCAATATTGAGTGAATCTAATTCAGGACACAATTTTTTGAGATCACAATAGAGCGTTACGCATTTTGAGAGCTCATTCCAATAATACGAGGTATCGTTGATGCCGGTATTAATGAAAAAATGCAACATTTTTAACTCAAATTTGGGATTTTGTTTGATTTTGTTTTGATAAAAAAGGATAATGTCGTTGTATCGGATGCCTAACCGTGAGGTGTAAAATTCAAAACGCGGCTCTTCCTCCGATGCAATACGAATCCCGATTTTGCATTTCTTGTTGACGGCTTTGTCCAACATCTCAAGTTCATACATGTTGTCGAGAACAGGAATGGTGTTCACATACCCTTTGTCCAGCATCATGGCAATGTTGTCGATATATTGTTGTTTTTTGAATCCGTTGCAGATGATGAAATTGTCTTTTTCGAACATTTTTTGTTCTTCCAATACCTCAATTAAGTTCAAATCGAAAGCAGAGGAGGTCTCAATATGCACATCGTTTTTCAACACTTCCGACAAAACAAATTCAAAGTGAGAGCTCTTGGTACAATAGCAATAATGATAATCGCCTTTATAATCCACCTTTGCAATGGCCACGTTAAACCATCTTCTGGCTTTTTGGATATTCTGCGAAATTTTTGGCAAGTATGTGATTTTCAATGGTGTTCCATACTGCTTGATGATGTCCATCAAAGGCACGTCATTGAATAAAAGTTCGTTTTCTTCTACCTTGAATTCCTCTTGCGGAAATTCATACGTTTGTGAAATCAAATCAATATATTTTGTTCTCATCTCTTGTTATTGTTAAAAATAATTGACGCGCAAATGTATAAAAAAAAATAGTCGGATTATATTTTTTTTAATTATTTAAGTAATTTGGATTAGTTAAAATTTTCAAATCCGATCAACATGGATTAATTTTAGATGGTAAAAAATATTTATTCTCTTTTTTCGTTATGTTAATATGGCTATCAATGAGTTTTATATTCAGCAATTTAAGCAATATTTACTGTTTGAGAAATCGCTTTCGAAGAAAACGGCGGAGGCTTACATACATGATGTTTGTCTTTTGTGTGAATATATAGGCGGACAATCGGTGCTTACAGTAACGGAAGAGGATATTCACAAGTTCATATTGTGTTTTAATGAAAGGGATTATGCCGCCACCACGCAGGCACGGCTCATTTCGGGTATTCGCGCTTTTTTCCGTTTTCTTGTACTTGAAAATGTGGTTGATACGAATCCTGCGCTATTGGTGGATTTGCCTAAATTGGGCAAGTATCTGCCTACGGTTCTCTCTATTCCTGAAATTGACGCCATTATTCGTGCGGTGGATTTGAGTGTGCCGGAGGGACATAGAAATAAAGCGATGATTGAAATGTTATATGGCTGCGGATTGCGCGTAAGTGAGCTGGTGAATCTCCGATTGTCGCGTATCCATGAGGAAGAAGGCTATATTGATGTGGTGGGGAAGGGGGATAAGGAACGGTTGGTTCCAGTGGGGCATACCGCCCTTAAGGCATTACAGCAATATACGGAAGGTCAGCGCCTGCATTTGAAAATCAAAAAAGGGTGTGAGGATATTGTCTTTCTCAATCGTCGGGGCGGACAGCTCACCCGGGAAATGATATTTACCATTGTGAAGAAACTGGTGAAGGCAGCAGGAATCAACAAAAATGTGAGTCCGCATACTTTTCGCCACTCTTTTGCCACCCATTTGATAGAGGGTGGGGCGGATCTGCGGGCAGTACAAGAAATGCTCGGACACGAAAGTATCTCAACCACAGAAATATACACACACATAGATCGGGAGTATATTCGCGAAGAGATGGCTCTTCACCACCCAAGATATTAGGATGGTTAAATCAGTCCCATGCTTTGGAAAATGACCCGCAATTCTTCCTGGGTTTTTACTTTTACCTCACGCACTTTGCTTCCTTGTGCAGGACCAACAATTTTAAATTCCTCCAATTGGTCCATAATGCGGCCGGCGCGGTTGTAACCTAATTTCATTTTGCGCTGGAGCATGGAGGTGGAGCCTTGTTGGGTTTCCACAATCAGCACGGCGGCATCCATGAAACAAGAGTCGATAGAGTCGCTGTCGATGGGTTCGTCGTTTTCTCCGGCCTCTTCATCGGCAACATATTCTGGCAACAAGAATGGTTCAGGATAACCTTGCTGGTCGGCGATAAACTTGGTAAGTGTTTCCACTTCGGGTGTGTCAATGAAAGCACATTGCATACGAATCAGATCGCTGCCGGTGGAAAGAAGCATATCACCTTTCCCGATAAGTTGGTCTGCGCCACCGCAATCCAGAATGGTGCGGGAATCCACCTTGGAAGATACGCGGAAGGCCATCCGTGATGGGAAGTTGGCTTTGATGATACCGGTAATGATGTTTACCGAAGGACGCTGTGTCGCGATAACCAGATGGATACCTATGGCACGGGCAAGTTGTGCCAGACGGGCAATCGGAGTTTCTACCTCACGACCGGCAGTCATAATCAGATCCCCAAACTCATCTATGATTAATACAATGTACGGCAAGTACCGGTGTCCGTTGGCAGGGGAGAGTTGGCGCTTGCAGAACTTCGCATTGTACTCTTTGATGTTTCTTACTTTGGCGACTTTCAGCAAGTCGTAGCGGGCATCCATCTCAGCACAGAGAGAATTAAGTGTGTAAATCACCTTCTTCACATCCGTAATGATGGCATCTTCAGAACCCGGAAGCATCGCCAGGTAGTGATTTTCAATGATGGAGTAAAGAGTGAATTCCACCTTCTTGGGATCAATGAGCACAAACTTCAATTCCGATGGATGTTTTTTATAAAGGAGGGAGGCAATGATTGCATTCAATCCGACCGACTTTCCTTGGCCGGTGGCTCCCGCCATCAGAAGGTGTGGCATTTTGGCCAAATCGGCTACAAACGGCTCATTACTAATGGTTTTCCCTAATCCAATAGGAAGATCATATTTGCTGTTAATAAATTTTTCGGAGGACAGGATGTCCTTCATGGGCACAATTTGTGGAGTGGAATTAGGCACCTCAATACCAATGGTGCCCTTGCCGGGAATAGGGGCGATGATACGGATGCCTAAAGCAGCTAGATTCAAGGCAATATCATCTTCCAAGTTTTTGATTTTGCTGATGCGGACACCATCTTCGGGTACAATCTCGTAGAGTGTAACCGTGGGTCCCACGGTTGCATAGATTTTTTTGATGGGGATATTAAAACTCTTCAATGTCTTTTCAATGCGTTCTTTCTTCTCCCGTAAATCGCGCATTTTGGTATGTTCGTCAATAACAGCTGATTCGTAATCCAATAGCAGGTCGGTAGTGGGGAACTGGTATTGTGAGAGATCTTTGCGCGGATCATAATCCTCCATTTCTGCCAAGTTCTCAAAAGGATCAGGATGCACCTCTTCTTCCAGATTTTCTTCCTCTTCACCGAACTCGTTTTCGGTTGTTGCATGATTCCCGTCCCCTTGGGTTATCTCAAACTCCACGTCCGACTCTTTTTCTTCCTGAACAGGACGATTCAAAACGGTTAATGGTGTATCTGCCTCTTCTGTATCTTCTTCTTCAATGTTTTGTTCCGGTTCAAAAACAATTTTATTGTTATCGTATTCATCGGCTAATTCATTCCGCTGGCTGATATATAAATCGGATAGGTCTTGCAAATCGGACTCTTTTTCTGGATTTGTTTTTTTGCTGCGGTTTTTGTCGGTTTCTGAACTGCTTTTTTCTCTCTTGCGAAATCTGATTTTGGAAAACAATGCTGCGATAGCATCAGTGGAAATGTTATAACAAAGGATTAAGATGATCAATAAAATGGCTAATAAGATGAAGAAAGTGGCTAATCTCCCTGTGGAATCCACCAAAAGTCGGGTGGTGAATTCGCCGAAGCCCCCTGCAAAAAATAATTTGGAATTTTCCACAAATTCTGCTTTGGGAATTAGAAATAGCGCCAAGGTCATAGACAACCATGCGGTTGACAGAATGATGGTGGCGGTTGTCTTGAGCAGCGGGAGAGGTGTCCTGTTAAAGGTCATCCTGATTCCTAAAAGGAAAAACAAAAAAGGAAGCGTGATGGAAAAAATGCCAAATATATATTCTGTTAGCCATACTGAAAGGTATGCACCTAATTTTCCGCACCAGTTTTCTACAATTTCCTCCCCGCCATTATTTACAAATTCACGATCTCCTGTCCATGTGAAATAATAGGAAAGAATGGATATGAAGGCAAGAATGGCAAACAACATTAAAAGAATACCATACAATTTTATCATTTGGGGACTGCTGATAAAACTCCAAAATGTTGAAAATCCGCTGGCGTTTTTACTGCTCCGTTTGCTGCTTTTCCCCGTATCTTTCGGCTTTTTCTCGTTCTTTCCAGATGACTGGTAATTAGTGATTACACGCATAAATGACCTGTTAAAATATAATTTTTCAAATTGAGAACAAAATTACGCAATTTAAAAGCGGTTGTTTTCGTTTACCCAAAAAGAATATCAACAAAATCATGTTAGAAAAAAGCATGAATAAATAAGATGTAACTATTCATTCGTTTGTATTTTTGTCAAAAATTTTAAATTACTATGAATATTCCGTTTTTGTTGCAAGATGTGGCAACTCCAGTAACAACTGAAAAGTTAAGCATTTTTAAACTTGTTTTTGATCCGAGCAGCCTTTGGATCATGATTCCGTTGATTTTGATGCTCATAGCGTCAATATACATATTTATAGAACGGCTCTTGACGCTGAGCGCGGCTGCAAAGGAAGAGAAGAATTTCATGAATAACATTCGCGATTTTATCCACAACGGGAAATTGGATTCCGCTGTGGCTTTGTGCAAAGGCAATGATGCCCCATTGGCACGCATGATTGAAAAGGGTTTGTCGCGTATCGGAAAACCGCTCAACGACATTTCTGCGGCCATAGAAAACACAGGCCAATTGGAGGTTCAGCGCTTGGAAAAACGCATTTCTATTTTGGCCACCATTTCAGGAATCGCCCCGATGATTGGTTTCTTGGGTACGGTAGTGGGTATGGTGATCGCTTTCCATGCCATGGCATCTAATCCTAATAATCTGGATATTAGTGTATTGTCAAGTGGTATTTACACGGCAATGATTACCACCGTCGGCGGTTTGATTGTCGGCATTATCGCCTTTATTTTTCATAATGTTTTGGTTTCTAAAATTTCTGAAGTGGTCCACATGCTGGAAGCCAAGACAACGGAATTTATGGACTTATTGCACGAACCAGTTTAACAGAACTTATTTAAAACCATTGGGTTATGGGAATAAAATTGCATAGTACGCAAAAGATTGAACCGAATATGTCTTCCATGTCCGATTTGGTTTTCCTTTTGTTGATATTTTTTATGATTACTTCCACGTTAGTATCGCCTAACGTCATTAGTTTGAGTCTGCCGGCCAGTAATTCGGGGAAGCAGAATACGCCCAAAAACATTGAGGTTTATGTTGATTCACTGAAAAATTATTATGTGAATCCGGAGGGGAAGGGGAATGATTTTGTAACTGCCGTCGCCGACAGTCTGCTGCCTGCCTTGCGCCTTGCAGCCGAAAACGACCAGTCGGAACAACATTCCATCATCCTTCGTGCCGACAAGTCGGTGCCTATCGAAAATGTGGTCTCTTTGATGGATGTGATCAATGTGCTGAATGCTGAACTGGAGGCACAGGAAAAAGAACGTTATAAAGTGGCCTTGGCTACAGAAGGTAAAGATTAGGAACCATGAGCGAACAGAAAAAGAACAAACTGATTTCAGCGGGCTCAACAACCGTCATCATGATGTTGTTGCTGCTTTTTATGCTGTTTTGTGGTTTCACATACCAAAATCCGCCGCCACAAGCCAAAAAGGTGATTATGATAGAACTCGATGAGGAATATGGCGGAGGCAACCATCAAAAAGGAGGGAGCAAGGGGAATACGGCAGCTCCTTCTGCTACCAATGCGAATGCTGCCTCCCAACCCGCTTCGGCCCCCAATTATGTTACCGATTCGAAAGCTTCCGTCTCTACGAATGCTTCAACAGTGAAAACGCCTGTGCCGCAACAACCCCAAGTGAATAGCAATGCGCTCTTCAAAGGTTCGCAGAATGGTTCCACTGCTGGCTCTGGCAATGGTCTGGGGCGTGGGAACGGTCTCGGACAAGGGGATGACAGCGGTAATGGAATGGGCGCGGGGAGAGGTATTGGCTATGGAAACGGCACCCGCCCGTTTCGCCGTACTCCCGATCTGGAGTTGCCCGTCTCGGAATCAGGCCAAGTGAGCGTGGAAGTCGAGATTGCAGCGAACGGCCAGGTAATTAATGCCAAAATCATTAATACCAAAAATTATCCTACCACCGTTACAAAAGCCAGTGTGCAACAAGAATGTCTGAACAAGGCGAAAAAAATTTCTTATCGCGAAGGTGAACATGAATTGAGAATAATTGTTTTCAAATAAAAATATTTGATTATGAGTTATTGGGTTATTTTTGGCATATTGATGATATTCAGCCTTATTGTACAGTGGAGGCTGAATTCCCGTTTTAAAAAGTATTCCAAGGAATTTCTGCCATCGGGTTTGACCGGCAGGGAAATTGCCGAAAAGATGTTGCGCGACCATGGTATTGATGATGTGAAGGTTACTTGCATCCAAGGCCGGTTGACGGATCATTACAATCCTGCGGATAAAACAGTGAACTTAAGTGAGGACGTTTACAATGGAAGCAGTGTCTCTTCGGCGGCGGTTGCTGCACACGAATGCGGGCACGCCGTGCAACACGCCACCGCCTACCGTTGGCTTACCTTGCGTTCAACATTGGTGCCCATTGTGAATGTGGGAAGCTCCCTCTCTGTTTGGATTTTGTTGGTCGGATTTATCTTAATGGGGATAGAGTCCTTGTTTAACATAGGTTATGTTATCTCTGTGATTGCGGTTGTGCTTTTTGCCCTGAGTACCTTGTTCGCTTTTATCACCCTCCCGGTTGAATACAACGCCTCCAATCGGGCATTGGAGTGGTTGGAGAATACGGGTATTTCCAATGGTATTGAGCATGAACATGCCAAAGATGCGCTCAAATGGGCCGCGCGGACATACGTAATGGCTGCCTTGGTCTCCCTCGCTAATCTTCTGTATTATGTGGCTGCCTTGAGCCGCAATTAGTTTTTGTTTTTGTATTTTGAAATTTCAAAAAATTGTATTAGTTTTGTGCGACTAATGCGATAGGTTTTCCTTTTTTCTTTAATACATATAAAAAAATAAAACTATGCCCCCCTTGTTTTTATTGAAAAGACACCGTATGGTGTTGCGTTTGTTCTGTGCATTGGTGCTTATCGGCTGTGGTGGCAGTATCACTCATTTTTCGCGGACAGTATCACAGAGTACTCTGTGTGTGGTGGTTGCGTCGGTTATCAAGATGACTCTGATCCGTTTTTATTAGGTTGTCATTCGTATGATTTTGCATTGTTAAACTCCGATACGGTGAATATTCAGGGCCAAAATTATTTTGTTATATTGAATCCCGACCCTTATTCTTTTCAAGGAGTTCCCGATGAATTATATATATATTTGCGGGAGGATACGCTGAATGGTCGAATATATCGTTATGATGCATTATATGATCGGGAGGTGGTTACTTGCGACATGTCATTATCAGTGGGCGACACCTTCTGGCTTCCATATAGTATAAGTTATTACGGATTGAACCCACAACACGGAACAAATACGAGGC
>JAEEGL012717979.1_pt1 | contig 12395 bp, 7 predicted proteins | sample 9134231 | NCBI WGS metagenome assembly JAEEGL01 (sample SAMN16246548, study PRJNA631951) | gut metagenome | biome: gut microbiome; feature: rumen; material: fiber-attached | host: Bos | place: Iran: Karaj | collected 2018-10 | reverse complement strand
TCAACCGCATCCTCATCCCGATGATCAACGAGGCAGTCGGCATCCTCGCCGATGGTATCGCCTCCGCTGAGGACATCGACAAATGCATGATGCTGGGCGCCAACCACCCGATGGGCCCGCTCGCACTGGCCGACCTCATCGGCAACGATGTGAACCTCGCCATCATGGAAGTCCTTTACAAAGAATTTGGCGACCCGAAGTACCGTCCTCACCCGCTGTTGCGGAAGCTGGTGCGAGCTGGTCTGCTTGGCAGAAAAACCGGCGAAGGTTTCTACAAATACTAAAAAGTTTTCGACTTTTCTACAGAGGGGATGCCACACAGCATTCCCTCTTTTTTTTGTCCCAAATTATCAACGATTCGGTGTTGATGTCTTACACGCTGACATTCATCATTTTCAAAATTTAAAAAGTAATTTTGCATGGCTTAAAATATATCCCATCCAACATGAAGCATTTGAGAAACAGCATCATCGCCATAATGGTCATCCTCTGCTCACTTTCTGCACGTGGGCAATATACCGAGTACGACATTTATGCCTACATTGACACCTATAAAGAATTGGCTATCAATAAGATGTATGAGTATAAAATTCCTGCCAGCATCACCATTGCGCAAGGAATTTTCGAGAGTGCCTGTGGCAAAAGTCACCTTGCTGTGGATGGCAACAACCATTTCGGCATCAAGTGCCACAAAGACTGGACCGGCGACACTATTTTGATCGACGATGACGAGTTACAGGAGTGTTTCAGAAAATATGAAAGAGTGGAAGAGTCTTACAACGACCATTCTCTGTTTTTGAAAAACCGCCAGCGCTATGCGGCATTGTTCACCCTCGACATCATGGACTACCCGGGTTGGGCACGCGGACTCAAGGCGGCAGGCTATGCCACCAACCCCCAGTATGCCGACCGGCTCATCAGCATCATCGAGCGATTCCATATCGCCTATCTTGACACCCTCTACCAACAACGCCTCCAAGCGGGATATTTCAAAAATTACCCGGAAGTGCATCCCGAGCTGATGGCTGAATTTTCATACGTCAATCAGTATGCGCAGCCCCAGCCGACAGCCATGCCACAACCTGCAGTAGCTGAAAAGCCGGCAGAGTCCGCTCAGCCGGTGACTGCTCACCCCACTTCAACTTCCCAACCCACTCCCACCAAACCCCATTCCAACAAGATCAACTCCGAAAAGGTTCGCACTAAACCCAGCCATAAGAAAAATCCCCCCAAATCGTCCACCCCACCCGCCAACCATCAAAATCCTGAGCCCAAGCCCACCAACAATACCCAACCTGCAAAAGCAACCGATCCGAAGTCTTCTGCTCCAAAGCAGGAGCAACAACCCGCTCAATCAGCTGCTACTGCTACCCCGACTCAGCCCACCGTATTCACGGCAAAGAAAGGTGATTTCTCCGCCTATACAGGCTACCCTTTCACGGAACGGGAAGTGTACGTCAACAACAACGCCCTCTTTATCATTGCGGAAGAGGGCGACACATACGCCAAAATAGCCCGCGACGTGCAGCTTCCCGAAAAGAAAATCAAAAAGTTCAACGACCTCTCTGGTGCTGCCAAGCCACAACCTGGCGAAGTGGTCTATATTGAGAAAAAAGCAAAGACCGGAGAGCGGCCCACATACACAGTACAAGACCAAGAGAATCCACGGTATATTGCACAAATGGCTGGCATCCAACTCCAAAAGCTCTGCGAATACAACGGCATCAACGCAGAAACTCAGCTAAAGAAAGGCCGTATCATCAAACTGAAATAACGCAATACTATATTATATAATATGGGACGATCCATCTACTACTTCAATCCCAAAACACTCTCGTTTGAGAAAAAGACTTTCTCATGGAAAGACATCATCAAGCGGGTGCTCTGGTTTCTGGCCACGGCACTGGCATTTTCTGTAGTAATCGTATGGATCTCATTCTATTTGATAGATTCCCCTAAAGAACTGATGCTCAGGCAGGAAAACGAGCAGTTAAAAGAAGAACTAACCCGTTTGAACAAACGATACGACCAGCTTGCGACGGTAGCGACTGACCTGCAGAAACGCGATGACAACATCTACCGCGCCATTTTTGAAAGCGAACCGATGCCCATTTCCGAACGCTACCCATTTTTAGGGAATACACAAAAAGTCAACTCATCCACCCCAACCGACGCCAGTGCTTTGTTGGAGGAGATACACCAAAAGGCCAATCGCCTGACCGTGAGCATGGCGGCACAGTCACGTTCGTTTGATACCATTGTCACCCTCATTGGGAAGAAGAAACAGATGCTGCAGTCCATCCCAGCCATCCGGCCACTGCCCAACTGCTACGAGATCACTTCGGGCTTCGGCTACCGCTACCACCCGATCCTGAAAGTGCTGCGCCCCCATACCGGCATTGACATCTCAGCGAAAAAAGGAACGCCCGTGTATGCCACTGCCGACGGTGTGGTGAGCAAACAGACCCCCGGCGGCGGCTACGGCAATGTCATCGTCATCAACCACGGCTACTCCTATCAGACACTGTACGCCCACCTCTCCAAAAAGGCGGTGAAGCCCGGTGAACATGTCACCCGCGGACAAGTCATCGGCTACGTGGGCAACACCGGTCTCTCCACTGGCCCACATCTCCACTACGAGGTCATCAAGGATGGCGTGCGGGTGAACCCCGTTCACTTTTTCTTCCAAGACATCACACCCGAGGAGTACGAAGCCATCCTCAAGAGCTCACAGCAGGTCAATCAAGCGCTGTCGTAACCACAACTTTGTTATTCGCATTTTTTTAGTACTTTTGCCCGCTGTTTTTCGCACGGTGCGTGTAGGTCTGCCAAAGACTGAAGAACAGCCACAAAATGATGTAATTTTGTGTTAAGATTGTCACGAGAGGGCCGGCGCAAGTCGGCTCTCTTAATTATACACCATCACAATAAATTGAATATTTTTGCATTATCATTATGCTAAAATAGATTTATGTCGAAACGTACGGTTTACATCTTCATCTTGTGGATAGTGCTGCACACATCAGCGCACCTGTCGGCACAGGACATCTCCAACCGGCGCTTCGGCACCGTTCGCCTCGACTCCACCAGTGTCGTGCTCGACAGCCTCTCCATCATGCCCGGATCGCTCTCCCTCGCCGGCCTCGACACTGCCGACTACACCATCGACTATGCCACTGCCACTCTGCACCTGAAAAATCCTGCCAAAGTCGGTACTACCGTCACCTACGCCTACCGCTCCATGCTCCGGAACCTCAGCCGCCCGGTGAGCCACAAATCACCCGACCTCATCTTGCCCCACTTCGTGGACGACCCCACCCGCAGCCACCTCTCTCCCATCACCGCTCCCACCAACCGCTCCATCTTCGACTCCGACCTGCAAGGCACCGGCTCCATCTCCCGCAGCATCTCTGTGGGCAACAACCAGAACTTCGTGCTCAACTCGCACCTCAACCTGCAACTCGCCGGCACGATTGCACCCGGCGTGGAAATCCTTGCCAACATCACCGATGAGAATCTCCCCATCCAACCCGAAGGCAACACCCGTTACCTCAAGGACTTCAACAAGGTGTTCATCCAGCTCACCTACAAAGACCGTCTCCGCATCGAGGCAGGCGACATCGAGATAGCCGCATTACCTAACACTCATTTCCTTCAGGTCAACCGACAGTTCACCGGCATGAAGGCCACCGTCAACACCCCTATTGACAGTGCCAACCATCTCCGCAACACCGTCGGCGGCGGCCTCTCCAAAGGGAAATACGTGCGCCACAGCATCACCCCCATCAACGGCGTGCAGGGGCCTTACAGACTCACTGGCGAACTGTCAGAAACCAACATCATCATCCTCTCCGGCTCCGAACAAGTCTATCTTGACGGTGTGCTGCTCACTCGCGGCCAGGACGAAGACTACGTCATTGACTACAACATGGGCGAAATCACCTTCACCCCCAAACGACTCATCACCGAACACAGCCGCATCATCGTATCGTTTGAGTACAGCGACCAGTATTATTCACGTTACAACCTTTTCACATCCAACACTTTCACCCATGAAAAGAACAGCAAACTGACACTGGATGTCAATTTTTTCCATGAACAAGACTTGAAGAACCAGTCCATCCGCCCCGAACTCACTCCCGAACAGATGATGTTCCTGTCGGGAATCGGCGACCGCAACGACCTCGCCTATTATGAGACTGCCGTACCCGTGACCGACTTTACGAGTAACGAGATTCTCTACCACCGCCAAGACACCATGGTGAATGGCGAATACTACGTGCCCGTCTATGTGTACGCGGGCAACTCTCACGACTCGGTGTATCGTGTCACTTTCAGCTACGTGGGGATGGGAAAAGGTGACTATATTCTCGCGCAGAGCACCGCCAACGGGAAGATGTACCAGTGGGTGGCACCGACCAACGGACAGCCGCAAGGCGACTACGCCCCTGTGGCGTTGCTCAACACCCCCAAGATGCAAGACCTGGCCACCGTGGGCGCCTCCTACACGTTCGACAACCGCCTGAAGGCCGGAGCGGAAGTGGCCTTCAGCTACCTCGACCAAAACCTCTTCTCGAAAAACGACGACCGCGACAACGCAGGCCTCGCCTGTAAAGCCGATCTGGAATTCAACCAACCCTTACGCTTCCGCACAAACCAAGATACAGCATGGCGCTATCTGCTGAACCTCAACTACGAATATGTCCATCGCAACTATAACCCGCTGCAAAGTTACCGTAATGTGGAGTTCTTCCGCGACTACAACCTGAGCAGCGACTTTACCAACAATACCGATGAGCACTTGCTTCAGGTGAACACCGGCTTTGCGCATCCCACCTGCGGAAGTACCGCCTACACCGCCAACTGGCTGTACCGCGCCGGCGAGATGAACGGACTGCGCCAACAACTCACCTCCCAACACCGCTTCAAAGGCTGGAGCTGGAACGCCACCACCGCCCACCTCCTCTCGGCCGACAGCGTGCAGACCACCAACTTCCTCAAAAGCAACAACGACTTCTCCTACAACCTCCCCCAGATCAGCATCGGAGTCCGCGACAACCTTGAATACAACCTGTTCCGCCAGGCTGCCGACCATGCCATCAGAGCCAACAGCTATGCCTTCAACGAGGCGGCACTCTACCTCAAAAATGGCGATACACTCCCCTACTCGTTCCAACTTCAATACCTCAACCGAATTGATTATTATGCCCAACACAACATACTTACACTGAATAATATCGCACACGAGGCACAGGCCAGCTTCGAGTGCTCACATTGGAAAAACAACCGTTTGAAAGGGACTTTCACCTACCGCAACGACCAGTACCGCGACACCCTGCACCCATCGCAATCCGAACACAACTTCGTAGGAAGCATCGACTACTACGGGAAATTCTGGAAAGGGGCGGTCACCCTCGGAATCTATTACGAGGTGGGCAGTGGATTGGAACAAAAGAAGAGCTATTCGTTTCTGAAAGTGGCCGCCGGGCAAGGAACTCACGTTTGGAACGACTACAATCAGAACGGCATTGAAGAGATGGACGAGTTCGAGCCCGCAGCCTTCCAGAGTGAGGCCGACTACGTGAAAGTGTGGCTGCCCACTAACGAGTTTGTGAGCACCCGCAACTGCGGGGCCACCCAAACCCTCCAGCTGCGCCCGGGCGCGGTTTGGAAAAACAAAAAGGGTTTCCGCCGACTCCTCTCCATGTTCAGCAACAGCACATCCCTCCGCACCTACCAGAAAAACACCCTGCAGCACAACATCCGCTCCATCAATCCCTACCAGTTCAACCTCGACGACTCCGTTCTCGTAAGCCAAAACCTCAATCTCAAGAACTCACTTGGCTTCTCGCTTCCCAACCCCTACTTCTCGGCCGACTATACCTACTATAACACACAATCCAAAAACCTTCTCTATTATGGTATGGAAAGCAATCACAGCATCAACCATCAGGTCACGCTCCGATCCTCACCCCATAAAATATTGATTATCAAAACAATCTATACCAAAAACATTCACAACAGCAACTCCGACTACCTGAACTGCCGCAGTTTCGACATTCTTTCCCACACCCTAAACAACAGCATCACTCTCAACTTCCCGTTCCAACTGTCGCTGACCGCCATCGGCGAAATGTCTTACAAGAACAACCGTCTCGGTCCCGACCGCGCCAACCTGTACACCGCCGAACTGACAGCCGATTTCCGCATGAAACAGCGAGGCACCATCAGCGTGAACCTGCGCTATACCCACATCAACTACAACCAGAATGAAAACAGTGCTGTTGCTTACGAAATGTTAGGGGGGCTCACCGCCGGCAACAACCTCCTTTGGAACGCCACCTATCAGACCAAATTATTCGAGTACCTGCAATTGAATTTTCAATATGAAGGACGATTAACGAATGATAACAGATTGATACACACTGGATTTTTACAATTAAAGGCATTATTTTAAATCCCCCAAAAAGACCTCCTCCATCCACAATTCTTGCATTGCAAGTGGAATAAACAAACACCTGTTTACAAGTCAACATTTCAACTTGACATCCATCTGTCAACCATTTTTCATTTTTTTTCAACAAACTGCGTTAGCTAAAAAATTTTTTTGTACTTTTGGGGCCGCAAAAAAGTAGAGAAAGGCAAGTTTTTCTGTAACTTTTTCTATGAAGGGCAGTATAAGCAATTAATCGTGTCCAAAATAGAGAGAACAGAGAAAACAACTTGCTAATTATCAATTTTTTGCGTTTTATAAAATTAAAAACTCAGAAAATTCGAAATATGAGAAAAAGGTACATTTTATCGGCTATTTTGCTCGTTTTGACGATGAGTGGTTTTGCACAGCAGGACGCACAATTCGCCCTTTTTCAGTGGGCGACCCCCTATTATAACGCGGGTGCCATCGGCGAACAGAGTAATACTTTGTGCTTCACTGGCATCTTCAGACAACAGTATACCGGCTGGAATGATACCTATAAGGATGAGAGTGGCAACACCACGAAATACAACACCTCCCCACAGCAGATTTATGTAAGCATGGAGTCCTACCTGCGCAAACTGCACGGTGGTCTTGGTGTCACTTTCATCAAAGATAAAATCGGCTATTTTAATAATGTAGGTGTGAAGTTGGGATACTCCTTCAAATTCAGAATCCCCACCGGAAGCATCGGTATCGGTGTGCAGGCCCAGATGCTGAGCCAGAAGCTGGATGCCACCCATTTTCATCCGACACAGGAAAACGACCCGCTCCTTAACGGGATGTCAGGCAAGGAGTCTTGGTTGGATTTGGACTTCAGCGCGGGTGTGTATTATAAGGCCGAGCGCTGGAATGCCGGTATCGGTGTCACCCAGATCGCTGAAAAGATCCGCCTTTCCGGCGACAAGCAGTCATACAAGATGAGCCGTAACCTCTATTTTCATGGCGGTTATACTTGGGTGTTGCCCTGGGATCCCAGCTGGGAAATCCTTCCGCAGGCCCTTATCAAAACAGACCTCGCCACCGCACAGTTCGACCTGATGGTACTTGCCCGCTATAACGGAATTCTTTGGGGTGGCCTCTCCTATCGTATTCAAGATGCAGTGTCTGTACTCTTTGGCGCCCGCCCCTTCTTCAACTCCTCCAACAACTACCTCCGCGGATTGGAAATGGGACTTGCATACAGCTTCACAACCAGCAAGTTAGGCTATAAGCCTGACCGTAGCTATGGTGACATTGAAATCATGCTCCGCTACTGCTTCGACATCTATAAAGAGGAAGTCTTCTCAGGCTACGGATCCTCTAGAAACATATACAAGAACGTTTATTAAACAATATTCTGTTCAAAACCTCGTTTAAGAAAATAATCAAAATCGAAAGATATGAAAAAGTCAGCATTATTATTCGCAGCAGTCGTCATCCTGCTCACCTCGTGTAAGAACGATGGCGACGGCCAATTAGTGGGTGTCAAGGATCGTCCCGACTTTTTGGATTTAATGCCGTATGGTATGGTGTATGTTCCCGCAGGCCATTACCTGATGGGATCTGGCGACCAGGATGTTCCCTTCGCCTTCACACACCAGTCGAAAAACGTCACCATCTCAGCCTTCTACATGGATGAGACGGAGATTACCAACAACGAATACCGCCAGTTTGTGTACTGGGTACGCGACTCCGTGGCCCACTACCTCCTCGGTAATGCTGAAATCGAAGAAGAAGAGAAGCATGGCGGTCACTTCGTGAAATACCAGTCCGGTGAGAACGAAGGCGAGCTCGTCGAGCCCAAGCTCATCAACTGGAAGGAAGAGATTCCGTGGGATTCAGAAAACGAAGAGATTCAGGCTGCCTTGAGCCCGATGTTCCTCGTTGCCAACTCCCGCTTCTATCACTATAGCCCCAAGATGTTGAACATCAGCATGCTCAATTATGAGTATTGGTGGTGCGACTACAGAAATCAGATCGACCGCAGCCTGCCCGATGATCCCAACAACCCGAACTATGGTGCCTCCTATAAGGAGATGGATAAGGAAGGCAATGACCTCGGCGGTCTCTTCGCCAGCCGTCCCAGCAGCTACAACAAAGGCCGTGAGCGCTTCATGAAGAGCGAATTGGTGAACATCTATCCCGATACCTTGTGCTGGGTACATGACTTCACCTACTCCTACAATGAGCCGATGACCCTCAACTACTTCTTCCACCCGCAGTTCGATAACTATCCGGTGGTGGGTATCTCATGGCGTCAGGCCAAAGCCTTCTGCTATTGGAGAACTCACATGCGCAACTGCTGGCTCGCCGGTCACGATTACGCTCGCGAACAGGAATTCCGCCTCCCCAACGAGGCAGAATGGGAGTGGGCAGCAAGAGGTGACTTCGACATGCAGATGTACCCGTGGGGCGGTCCCTACACCCAGAACATCAACGGATGCTACCTCCTCAACTTCAAGCCCCAGCGCGGTAACTACATCGCCGACGGCAACATCTATCCCGGCATCGTGGCCCATTACCATCCGAATGACTTCGGTTTGTACGATATGAGCGGCAACGTGGCAGAATGGTGTGAAGACGCTTTCGACAAGTCATCCGTCAACTTCACCCACGACCTCAACCCGCAATATACCTACTATGCCAAGAAGACCGACACCCCCGAGAAGAAGAGAAAAGTGATCCGTGGCGGTTCTTGGAAGGACATCAGCTACTATAACACTGTGTATGCCAAGACCTTCGAATATCAGGACACTTGCTGCTCCTACGTTGGCTTCCGCTGCGTGCAGAGCTACATGGGCCGTCAAAGAGGCGACAACCTGAACTCGGCATCACACGTTTATTAATCTTAAGAAAATAATCAAACACAATCAATCAAATCATTAACCAATTAAATTTTTATTACTATGGGTTTAGACAAATTAGTAAGAAGCAAGGGCTATAAAAACTTTATGGCCAAATTGTACGGATGGGGCGCATCAGTCGTCATCTTGGGTGCATTGTTCAAAATCATGCACTATCCTGGTGCTGGTATCATGCTTTTGGCAGGTATGGGTACTGAAGCTATCATCTTCTTCATGTCGGCATTTGAACCGCTGCACGTAGAATACAATTGGGCCTTGGTTTATCCTGAATTAGCCGCTGGCGATGAAATCGAAACCCCGACCTCCAAGAAGAAAGGTGCTCCGAGCGGAACTCCGACCCAGCAGCTCGACAAGATGCTGACCGAGGCAAAAGTAGGTCCAGAACTCATCGAGAGCTTGGCTACCGGCATGCGCAACCTCGCTGACAATGCCAAGAAGATCTCCGGCCTGGCCGACGCTGCCACCGTTACCGACGCTTACGCCGCCAACATGAGCAAGGCTGCCGAATCTGTCCGCAACCTCTCCCTCCAGTATGACAAGACCGCCGCTGCCCTTCAAAAGGATTCAACCGTGTCGGACGAATACCTCACGAACGTACAGAAGGCTTCTACCGCTGTGTCAAACCTCGCAGCCATCTACGAAAACACCACCAAGGCTATCCAGGGTGATACTGGTGCCTATAACGACCAGTTGAAGAAACTCAACCAGAACCTCGCCTCCATCAACTCTATGTACGAGCTTCAGATGAAGAACTCGAAAGATATGCTGGAGAACTACAAACTGGTTGAACAGAATATCAACACCTACGCACAGAACCTCAACGATTCATTGGCCAACACCAAGACCTACAAGGAAGAGATCGACAAACTCACCAAGAACGTATCTCGCCTCAGCAACGTCTATGGTAACATGGTGGCAGCCATGAGCATCCCGGCACAGAAATAAATTAATATGTAGTTATTCACGGAGTATTAATTTAAAATTGTAAGAAAATGGGTGCAAAAAACTGTCCAGAAACACCACGCCAGCAGATGATCGGTATGATGTACTTGGTGCTCACGGCAATGCTTGCATTGAACGTCTCCAAGGATATCCTCGATGCATTCAACGTCGTGGATGATTCTCTGCTACAATCTAATAAGAACGTAACCGTAGCTCTTAAAGACCGCTACGATAACTTGTATGCTATTCAGGGCGAAGAACAAACTGAAGCCATCAAAAAAGCCCAGGAAAAGGCTAAAGATCTGCAGGCCAAGACCAAAGACATGGTCAAATTTATTGAGACCGTGCGTTGGGAAATGACCATTGCAGTTGATGGAGAAAACGCAGACGGTGTAAAGAATGCCAAAGCAGAAGCCAAGAACGGTGCTATTCCTTGCGTTCCCGTATCTGAAATTGAAGGTAAAGACAACTTCGACAAGCCGACTACCTTCATGATCGGTACAGGCGACAAGCCAGATCCGGACAAATACGCTGTCAAGTTGAAAAAGAAATTGACGGAGTACCACAGTCAATTGCTTAAATTCATTGAGAATGAAGAGGGTAAGAGAGACCCGAACATTGAGAAGCAGTTAAGCAGTGTGAAACCGGCCGACATGATTTATTCTAAGCACGAGGACAAAGAAGTGCCGTGGGAGATCTACAACTTCTATCATCTGATTACCGGCGGTCAGGTCATCCTTTTGAATAAGATGATCAGTGAGGTGAAGTCTGCAGAAGCTGTTGTGCTGAACCACATCATCGCCTCCGCAGGTTCTGCCAACCTCTCCTTCGCAGAATATGCCGGTCACTCCATGGCCGAATCCAAGATCCTCTTCTCGGGCGACAACTACAAGACCACCGTCATCGTGGCCGCTTTCGACCCGAACCAGAAACTTGACGTTTACTATCAGGTCGGTGTGGATTCCCTGAGCGAAGCCAACGAAGGCAGCGCCACCCACGTGGATGGTCCTGCTACGGGTGTTGAAATTGACATCCCCGGTGGCGGTGTGGGCACACACAAGATTGCTGGCTACATCAAAGTACGCAACGAGAATACCGGTAAGGTGGAATGCTACCACTTCAGAGATGAATATATAGTAGTTCCTAAGGGTGGTGCCACCATTTCTGCCGACAAGATGAATGTGCTCTATGCCGGTTTGAAGAACCCCATCACCGCAGCAGGTGGTTCCGACGCGAGCAAGCTCTCCGTCAGCTTCCCGGGCTGCCAGATATTGGGTAGCGGCGCCAAGAGAGAGGTCGTTCCTCCGACCAGCATGATCGGTAAAACTGTTGAGGCTACCGTCTCCACCTCCGAAGGCTCCTCCAAGATGACCTTCCGCGTGAAGAAAGTTCCTGATCCGTATGCACAGATCGGTGCCAACATCTTCGGCGGCAAGAAATCCAAAGCTGAGCTCACCGCCAACCCTGTGCTGATTGCCAAGATGAGCGATGATTTCGCTTTCGACCTCAAATGGACGGTGGTTTCCTATTCAGTGGATGTGATTGAAAAAGGTATCATCAGCACCATCAACTGCAGCGGCTCCAAATTCTCCAGCGAACTCATCAACAGAATCAACAGTGCACCGGTGGGTACCGTGTTCATGTTCTCCAATATCAAGATTTCGCAGCCTGAATTGGGAACCCGTACCATGCCGCGTGATATCACGGTTCGTATCAAATAATTAAAAAAACATACTGTTATGAAAAAGATTGTTTTGTCTGTATTGGCCCTCTGCCTCGCAACCGCAGCGTTCGCGCAGGAAGACACCACGGGTAGCACCATGAACCAGCCGGTGCGCAAGCCCCTCGAACTGTCTTGGGAGCAGACCGAAGTAGGCGATTTCTCCGAATTGGTGCCTTACGTCTATCAGCGTAACGCCGATGTGATGTACTATCACACCATCTGGAGAACCATCGACCTTCGCGAAAAGATGAACCATCCTCTTTACTTCCCGCAGGAGACCCGCGGCACATGGCGCAGCATGGCACAAGTCATCTTCGACGCCATCGATGTGGATCATCCCGAAAAGAAAGAAGGTGAAGTTCTTCCCGTCTATACCGACGAGTTCTGCACCATGTACAAAGACCGCGAG
>JAEEGL011239324.1_pt1 | contig 12395 bp, 24 predicted proteins | sample 9134231 | NCBI WGS metagenome assembly JAEEGL01 (sample SAMN16246548, study PRJNA631951) | gut metagenome | biome: gut microbiome; feature: rumen; material: fiber-attached | host: Bos | place: Iran: Karaj | collected 2018-10 | reverse complement strand
TTTTCCTACGTTATAAATATTAAAAAATGTGGTAAAACGATTATAGTAAAAAAGAAAAGGAGATTTGAAAAATGAAAATCAACATCTACAACACCAAGCCCTGCAAGGTCACTTTCTGCAATGAGGATGACGGCCTCTATGATGCTCCCTATTCCTTTGATGACCTGAACGCCGCCCTTGCCTACTGCGAGGAAGAGATTGATGTGCGTCAGCAAGCTATCAGCGCCGCCATCTGGGACGCCGACACTGGTGAGGTCTATGCGGTCTGCGGCTTTGACGAGGATGACATTGCCGAGGAAGATTATCCTGTTTGGGATGATGATTATTGGGATGATGGTTGTCCTGTTGATGATGTGGACGAATCCAACTATGACCCCTATCTCGGCTGTGATGTGTATGAGTGTGAGCCGATGGACTTCGGCTGGTGAAACGAAACTCCTACCGATAAGGTAGGATTTTCGCCCGGGCGCCACAAAAAATTTTCAAAAGGGTATTGACTTTTGAAGTCTCATGTGCTATACTATAATTACCAAGAGAAAAGGAGAAAAAAAAATGGACGCTAATGTGAGCAAAGAAATGAACACCCTTATCCATCGGCTGTTTGAGGCGGGTATCCCCTTTGAGGTTGGCGGTCAGCCTATCTGCGGTCGGGCCTATGTCCAGATTGCCTGCCCCTCTTTTGAGGACTGCGCCATTGATGCCATCTGCCACGAGTTTTCCTACGGTGGTAACTCTGGTCTTATTGAGATTATGAGCGCCTACGATGAGGATGGTGATGTGGTGGGCTGGCTGACCGCGGAAGATGCCTTGCCCTACTTCCAGACCGCATGGAACCAGAAGTATAAGGAACTGGTGAAAAATGCCAGAGAAAGCGAGGCCGAAAATGGTTGATATTTCTGTAAACGAACTCCATGAAATGAGCGTGGGCCAATTGGAGCGTTGTATTCAACGCATGAATGAAGAACTGTCCCGCCGCCGCCAGCTTGAACGAACAAAGGCTATTGACGAATTCAAGAAAGCCTTTGACCATCTGCGCGACCTTAACATTGTGCCATCTTACTGCGAGTATGATGACGAGGAAAAATATCTTGAAAACTGGGATGGGTTTAATTTTAACTATTAAACTCTACCAGTGCCCGGGTGAAGTCTTCATCAAATTAAAGTAATGAAGTGAGTTTCTCTCCGTAGAATAAAAAAATCGTGGCAAATTTTATTTTAAGTATTGACAAATCCCTCTTTGTATGGTAGAATAGAATCACCAAGAGAAAAGGAGAAATTGAAATGACTAAAGATTGGATGCGCTCCGCTACTATGATGGATTACACCGCATTTGATGTTCATTATGCGGCTTTTCGTCGTGGACAGGAAAAGAAGATTGAGCAGATGGCGCGTCGTCGTGCGCGGCGTGTTGCAAAAAATAATTTGAAAAAGTATCTTGACAAATGATAGCCTCTGTGCTATAATAAATTCAGAAAGTAAAGAAAAGGAGAAAATAAAATGGAAAAAATTGATAAGCGTATGTTCAAGAAAGAGGGCGAAGAACTCCAGCAGTATCTCGCCTTTCGCCGCAAGGCTGGCCGTGTCCCTGCCAAGAAGGGTAAGGGGTCTTATGACCGCAAGAACTTTAAGAAAGAGGTGGCGTAGAATGATGAATCCTGTGAGACTGTTTAAGGTCGTCCTGCGTATCATTGACGGTGATGAGAGCAGGATCGTCCGTCCCAAGGTCGTGGCCCGCACCGCGGAAGATGCGAAGGGCTATGCTATCCAGTGGTTTGAGGCTGAGGGTTATGCCGTTCAGTTTCAGCGCATTGAGCCTGTGTATCTGCGAGAGGGGACGGTGGTTCTGTAATGGTGAGACAAGTAAAAATTAAGGATAGCGAGGGCTATATTCTCGGCGGGATTCTGGTGGATGATGACCCCGACAATGCCTTTGTTATCTGCGGGTGCTGTGGGAGCATCTTTCCGATGGACGAGGAAGGCCACGAAGATACCTTCCAAATTCTGGAAATCTATCCCGACTGGATAAACATCAGCGACGCTATCCGAGGCGACATGTGAGAGAGTTTACATAACTCTCTCGCGCCCGGGCGCAAAAATACTTAAAAAATTTGAAGTAAAAAACCGCATTGACCCTCTTGACATTATGATGTAAGTATGCTATAATTAAACCATCAAGAGAAAAGGAGATAAAAAAATGAAAGACTTTTTTAAGATTTTAACAATTATTCTTCTCTGCGTGGGAATTATGGCCCTCGTTATATTTGGTTGCTATGCCGAAGTAAAGCAGTCCATTGAGCATTGGAACAATGGTATCTGCGAAAATTGCGGCGGAGAATATAAATTCTCTGGGGCAACGCATGTCAAAAATAGCGGTGACTATTACTACTATACCTGCGAAGAATGTGGACACACAATTAAAACTTGTAGGATTATGAAATAATTTTTAGGCAAAGGAGATAAAAACAATGTTTGACCCCGAATTTATCCACGACCTGGAACTCTATGAACTTCGTGCCCTCATTGAAGAAACCACCGCCGAGTATAACCGCCGTATCGGTGAGAAGCAGGAGGAAGCTATCCGCGCTTTCCGCAAGGCGTTCTATGAGCTGAACGAACTGGGGATTGAACTCCGCTGGGAAAACGGCACTGATAATGTCTGGTGCTCTGGGTGGAAAGGCTTTCACTACTACTACAAAGAGAACGAGGTTGACCCATTCAAGGATGATAGAGAAGAATGGTAAAATAACTGTCCTATAAGGACAGTTTCGCCCGGGCGCCGAGACTGTTAAAAAAATAACAAAAAACTTTTTCAAAAACTTATTGACAAATGGGAATCTGTATGCTATACTATAACTGTCAGTAAGGGAGTGGCCATTTACCGCTGACTATGGAGGGAAGCCAACATCAACCCTGCGAATACCAAATAATGTGTGTTGGTGGCGTTTACGTGATAGGGTCTCACCAGAGACGAACACTTGTTTTAAGAGGAAACAAGGGATAAAAACTGTCTGGTTGACTTGTGGCTTTTTAGTAGGTGTTTTGCCCTTCAAGATGAAGACGGAAAACAATCCTACAACTTTAAAAAAGGTCTTGACAATACTCCAAGAGTGTGCTATAATAAATACAGAAAATAAGAAAAGGAGATAATCAAAATGAAGATTAACTACAAGGAAGTCGCTGTCGTTACCTCTTGCCCCTTCTGTGGTCATGCCCATGAGGTTGAGGTCAATGAGATGGACTACTGGGACTGGCAGGATGGTGAGCTGGCGCAGAACGCCTTCCCCTATCTCTCTGCGGACGAGCGGGAAATGCTCATCAGCGGCATTTGCCCCACCTGTTGGGACGAGATGTTCGGCTCTGATGAGGAGTCTGACCCTGATGACCACCCCATTCAGCAGGGTATGCTCGGCGTAGTTGATGACTACGCTCTGGAATTCATGGAACACATGGAGGACTAAAAAAATGCGTGTATGTGTTGGTGACATCATTACCGCCCTCGGCCACTCCTACACCGTGGGCAAAATCATCTATCAGGATTGCTACATGGGCAATTATGATGTGGAATTTCTTGATGACCGCGGCGGTTATCATCACTGGAAGTCTGAGTTTGATGGTGGCCGCATTATCCCGAACGGGGGTGAAGAGTAAAAAATGAAAACTGTTTCTGTCTGTACTGCCATCACCTACCTGTATGAGGTAGAAATCCCTGATGATGTTTCCTTCAATGACAAGTATGACCTGCTCAACTATGTTGACACGGAAGACCCCGTCTATAGAGAAATCTGCGGGGTGCTCGGTGAGGCGCATCTGAACTATGAGGGGCGCACTGTCAGCATCGTAGACGCTGAAAATGACGAGGCGCTTTTCAGCGAAGACGAAGACTAATAAAAACCCACCAACGCGGTGGGTTTTCGCCCGGGCGCGCGTTAAACATTTAACAATCTTTTTTTGAAAAACCTATTGACTTTTAGCACTCTATCTGCTATACTATAATTGTCAAGGGGAGAGATAACATTAACGCCGAGTAGGTCATGACCGAAAGGGGTCTGCGGTGAACTCCTAAAAAAATTTCTGAAACAAGAAAAAACCCCTTGACAATCCCACAAATCTGTGGTATAATGTAAATGTAAATAAGGGGCGAGATTGACGCATCAGGGGAGCGTCCGAGTAATCAGCGACAGCCAAAGAGTCGTATGGCGTTAGCGTGGGCTGTGTTCCACGTCCGAAAAAGCGTTTTTGAAAACGGGAACGGAATGGGGTTCAAATCCCCCTCGCCTCCACCAAAAAAAATTTGAAAAACCTCTTGACAAACGAAGTCAAGTATGGTATAATGTAAATGTAAACAAAGGGAAGGACACCCTTTGAAATAAAAAATGAAAGAGGTAATGAATTATGTCTAAGAAAATGTCCTATGTCTCCGCTATTGATGCTATCCTGTCTGGTGCCCCCTGCGAGGGTGAGGTTCGTGAGCGTCTTGAGGCCCTGCGTGCTTCTCAGGCCAAGCGTGCCACTCGTAAGGCTGGCCCCACCAAGGCGCAGATTGCCAACGCTGAGATTGGCGAGGCGGTCATCAACGCCATGTCTGTTGGCGAGGTCTACACCATCGCCGATGTGTCTGCGCTCGTTCCTGCGCTGGCTGGTGCTACCCCTCAGAAGGTCGGCCCCATCTGCCGTAAGCTCGTGTCGGCGGGTCGTCTGACCGAGGGCAAGGTGAAGGGTAAGGTCACTTACTCCCTCGCCTAATCCCCACGGCTCCTAAGGGGTCGAGCCAATCGGCCCCTTTCCAGACGCTGTTAGATCGACTGTCTGCGGGAAAAAAATGGTCGATAGGAATAGTCCTCCAGCCTACTGTTTGCCACAATAATGGGGAGCGATAATGGGTGCGAAAAAACCATTGACTTGACGCTTGAAAAGAAAGCGGATGGAGTTCTACTACCTAAAGTGTAGCGTGATTGGTATGGGTCGGACCGAACACGAAAGAGCAGTCCTCGGCAGGGACATCCCACCCACAAGGCTTCTAAGGGGTTGAGCCTATCAGCTCCTTTCCAGTAGCAGGAACACATGGAACGCACTCCTTGTGCGGAATGTGAAACAGGTCTTTCGCGAAGATGCTGACATAAGAAAACTGCGGGTGTTTGGTTCTTTACTTTATTTCTCTCCCTTTGACCTCTCTATCTAATGGAAGTAAATAAAGTGACTTTGCGGCTGTTGCTGTGGTTAGCCTATTCAAAACGAAAATGTGAGTAAGAACCACGGACAAGGCGGATTGGTGTGTGCGTCATCAATCCGCATTTTTGTTTTTGTTAGTTAGATGTATCTAACTCACCCGGGCGAAATACTCAAAAAATTTGAAGTAAAAAACCGCATTGACCCTCTTGACATTATGGTGTAAGTATGCTATACTATACTTACCAAGAGAAAAGGAGAAAAAAAATGAAATTTGTATCTGCGGCTACTGCAAGAGAAATGGTTAATGAGTATGAAAGCACTGCAAGACAGCGTTTTTTGAATAGCCTTAATGATAAAATCATTGAGTGCGCAAAAAAAGGTCTGAATGAGTGTTGTATTTCTCTTCAAGAGTGCCCTGAACAGGAAAGAGGAAATCTTATAATTTTCCTTACTCAACGTGGGTTTATTTGTGTTCCTCGAAAAACTGCTGGACAACCCACAGGTTATTACAAAATTGTGTGGTAAAGGAGATTAAAAAATGAAAGTTTATCTTGCAAGTCCGTTTTTCAATGACCGTGAGCGTGCAGTCAAGGCGCAGGTCAAGGGACATCTTGCTTCTCTGTTTGATGTTGACCTGTATGACCCGCAGAATCCCTCCACAGATAGTTCTGGTTGGGAAGTGCCAAACAGCGCATGGGGTCGGCGCATCTTCAACAAGGATATTGAGGCCATCGGCAAATGTGATGTAGTGGTCGCTATCGACTGGGGTCTGTATGGTGATTGTGGCACGGCATGGGAAATCGGTTACGCATGGGCAAAGGATAAGCATGTACTGGTGGTTGTCCCCGATGAAGTGCTGACTGGTAAGCACTCCCTTATGATTGCCAATGGGTGCGACAATTTCATTTCTGTTTCTCGCTTCCTTGCGAACAAAGACCTTAACTTTGTTATGGACGGCAATGAACAGCGGTATTTCCTGTATGGGGTAGAACAGCAGTAATCTACCCCTTTGTGCCCGGGCGCCGATTGTTAAAAAAATAACTTTTAAAAAACCTCTTGACTTTTGGGGAAAAGAGAGTATAATAATAAGTGTCAAGGGGAGAGACCGAGGGAACGACCAAGGCGCCACACAAGTACTAACAGGCTCGAAAAAAAATTGAGAAAACCCCTTGACAAGCCTCGCAAAATGTGGTATAATAAGAGTGTCAAGAGGGGAACCGAACAGGACAAGTAAGGCACCGCGGATGACCCCAAAGCGACGAGAGGTTGATAAAAGTTTAAAACCCTCTTGACAACACCACAAACTTGTGGTATAATGAATACAGAAAGTGAGAGAGGGAAAGCCCCGAAGCCCTCCAAAAAAAATCTAAAAAAAATAAAAAAAGGGCTTGACAAACCGCCGAATGTGTGGTATAATAAATACGTAAACAAGGAGAGGTCAACTCCTTGAAATAAAAAATGAAAGAGGTAATGAACATGACCGAAAAGAAAATGACCAAGCGTGAGTACATCAACCGCATCCTGACCTACGCCCACGATGAGGATAAGGCGTATCTGGAGCATGAGCTGGAACTGCTCGACAAGAAGAACTCTGCCGAGCGCAAGCCCACGGCGAAGCAGGTTGCCAATGAGGGCATCAAATCTGCCATCGCCGAGTGGATGGAGCAGGGTGTCAGCTATGACGCCGCCACCATCACCAAGACCTGCCCTGCCTGTGAGGGTCTGTCTGTGAACAAGGTGTCTGCTCTGCTCACGCAGATGGGCAAGGACGGTGTGCTGACCGTCAGTGAGGACAAGCGTAAGAAGATTTACGCCCTCGCCTAATCTCACCAACGGCTTGGGGAGAGCCTTAAATCTCCCCTCCCCTATGGGGTGCAAGGTGCGAAGATGAAAAAAGCTTGCTAGGTTCGAATCCTAGTCACCCCCTCCTTTTCTGATACTTCTCTATTCTCCTTTCTTTCTTTCTTCTTTCTCTGTGTGGACTTTACCACTTTACCGTGGTGAAGTCTGCGCCCGGGCAATTGTTAAAAAAATAATTTTTTAAAAGCTATTGACTTTTTTCCAAAAGAGGGTATAATAGTAAGTGAAGTGAGGGACACGAAGGTAAGCCCCACAAAAAATAAAAAGGAGTATAAAAAATGACTGTGACTACCAACATTTCTACTGTTATCCCCGCTTGCGTTATGGAGCAAATTCATAACACAGTCCGCATTGAGAAAGAGCGAGAAGCTGAGCGCATCCGTCGTGAAGAAGAGCGCAAGGTAGAAGAAGCGCGTAGGGCTGAGGAAGAGCGTCAGCGCAAGCTATCTGCTATCATCCTTAATAGTCCTTTTATCCCTGCCATTAATCAATCCCTTGCCGAGTATGGATGGTGCAGACTGACTATCGGCCAGCTTTATAATAAAATCGAAGGCCATGAAATTGATTTTGGTAATTGGCGCAGTGATGACTGTCTTGAGGGACTGAGCAACAGATTCGTTTTTGATTTTCTGGTGGAGCAGTATCGGCAAGCTGGTTATAAAATCGGCGGCTGGGGTGTGTACTCTCGCAACTATTACAAGGAAGAAGAGCGTATTATTTTCGCTGAAACTAACTGTGATACTTGCGAGCTGTAAGGGGAGTTAATCTCCCCTAACCGCCCGGGCAAAATAGTTACGAAAGAAAAACAAAAAATTTTTTAGAAAAGTAATTGACAAAATGGGTCTAATACAGTATACTATTAATGTAATCAAGAGAGAGAAATAAAAAGAAATGGAGAATTAAAAAATGACTGAAAAAACTGCTCGTATTACTATTAACACCTACTATGAAAATTTACAGCACGCAAAAACCACGAATGAAAGATACAAGTGGCTTAATCGTGCCATTGCTATTCTGAATGATTTTCCTGCTCTTGGAAAGTATTTCACTACTTGTGATACTTACATGGTGGCTGGACGCCTGCGGAGAGCATCTGATTTTGAAGATTTTGATTTGTTCTCTGTCCCTCGTTTTAATGATGGAATTGATAGAGAAACCGAAAAGGCGTTCAAGAAAATTGAAGGTCTGTACTTCATTGGTGAAGTAACAATGAATCCCATCACCAAAGAAATTCTGTATTGGGTAAAGATTGGGTATAGTTCTAATCTAAGTTCTCGGATTAGAAATTATGATACTCATTGCCCTACTACTTGGCGAATTGATTTTTGCGGTGATGGTAGTCTTGAAACGTATTATCATAAACTTCTCGGAGCTTGTTGTATTGATAGAGCCGCAAGTAATGAAGAGTGGTTCCGCGTTGATGAACAGACCTATTTTGAAATGTGTGAACAGGGATTTAGTTATTTTGACTAAATCCCTTACTCCCCGGCGTAATTGCTTCAAAAATTTTTTGCATTTCCCCTATTGACATAATCCTGTTTTTATGCTATACTATAAGAGAACTAAGGGAAAGGAAATAAAAAAATGATTGACATTCACACCCCCATTATTATGATTGACACCGAGACCACCAACGACATTGACTGCCCCTTTGTGTATGATGTGGGCTATCAGATTTTCACTCTTGCAGATGGTGTTCTCTGCGAAAAGTCCTTTGTCAACGCTGACATTTTTCTTGACAAAGAGCTGATGACCTCTGCCTACTTTGCCGAGAAGATTCCCCAGTATTGGGATGACATTAAGGCTGGCAAGCGCACTCTCCGCAAGTGGTACAACATCAAGCGTGAGATTGCCGAGGACTGCAAGCGGTTCGGTGTTGTGTTCGCTTGCGCTCATAATGCCGCCTTTGATAATCGTGCGCTGAACATGACCCAGCGGTATCAGACCACCAGCAAGAGCCGCTACTTTCTGCCCTATGGCATTGAGTGGCTGGACACCCTCAAAATGGCTCGTCAGATTCTCAAAACTAATGAGGACTATGGTGAGTTCTGCTATGAGAATGAGTATCTGACCTCTCGTGGTTGCCGCCGCTATACTGCGGAGATTATCTACCGCTGGCTGTCTGGCTCCGCTGACTTTGAGGAATCGCACACTGGTCTTGAAGATGTCAAGATCGAGCGTCAGATTTTTGAGTTCTGCGTGACCACTAACCCCAAAATCAATGGCAAGCTTTGGAATGACTAAAGCCCTGTTAAAAAATTAACAGGGCTTTGCCCGGGAATCGCAGACTTGATTTTTTAAAAAAAATATGATAAAATTATTATAGAAAATGAAAAAAGAAATACATTTTTCATTGCCCGGGCGGCCGGCAAATTGCACAAATAAACTTCATTTTCACCTTTACTTTTTGTGCAATTTGCCATCTTGCAATTCCTAAAAAAAAGAGTATAATAATAATTGTCAAGAGGGAGAGATACAACCCCTTCCGATGGTCTGGCTGAAAAAATCCAGAGCGTTAGGCAAACAGGATAAAAAAAATCTCTTCAAAAAAAGTTGGGATACCCTCTTGACAAACCCACAAAAATGTGGTATAATGAATACAGTCAAGAGGGAAAGCAAGCATAACCTATCACAGCGTTGCCTCTGCTAAAAAAATCAAAAGAAATTTTGAAAACCCTCTTGACAACCACTAAAAAGTGTGGTATAATAACAGTGTAATCAAGAGATGGAAGCTCTTGAAATAAATTTGAAAGGAATTGATACCATGACTACTTCCAACTCCATCCGTAAGCCCACCAAGCGCGACCGCTTCAACGCTCTGCTGAATATTGAGGCTGTCAAGTCCGATGCTGACCTCGTTGCCTTCATCGAGCACGAAATCGAACTGCTCGATAAGAAGAACAGCGCGGAGCGTAAGCCCACCGCCAAGCAGGTGGAGAACGCTGGCTTCAAGGCTGACATTGTCGCCTACATGGAGCAGGGTGTGCTGTACACCTCGGCGGATATCGCCAAGTCTGTCCCTGCTCTGGTCGAGGCTGGCATCAGCGCGAACCGCGTGACGGCTATGCTGACCCAGCTCGTCAATGACGGTACGGTTGTGCGTACTGTCGATAAGCGGAAGAGCTTCTACTCTCTCGCTTAATCCCCAACGGCTCTGAGGGGTGAGCCTATCGCCCCTCTCCAAATGGGATTGTGTTGTAAGCGGATAACATGCCTATGGGCGTTCTCCCTGTGGCGTTGTGGGGTTCAAGTCCCACCAATCCCAAATTATGCCATCCGTCAAGACTGCGACAGACGGTGAGGAAGTGCGCAGACTTCCAAGAAGCGAGCAACGGCTTACTGAGAGCGCTGGACACCGCGCCCATTGAGGCGGGAAGTGCTGGTAAGATTGCCCCTAACACCAGACGCCAAAACCTAAGGGCATAGGGAATGGCAACAACGGGGCGGGAAATTTTTTGAAATGGGTAAAGGCGTTGAGCGTGTATGCCTACCCCATTGAAAGCGCTACAAAGGGCCGAGGGGCAAGAGGGCCTATAAGGGGTGAGAGCCTATTCCCCTAAAATCTGCGCGTGTAGCTCAGTAGGTAGAGCACCGCCCTTTTAAGGCGGGTGTCGAGAGTTCGAGCCTCTCCACGCGCACCAATACCTTTCTTTTCCTCCTTTCTTTCTTTCTTCTCTCTGCGCGAGGCTTTATCACTTTAATGTGGTAAAGCCTTTGTGCCCGGGCAGAAAAAGATTGTTAAAATTCTGACAACCTCTTGACAGCACAGAAGAAATGTGCTATACTATACTTACCAAGAGAAAAGGAGATAAAAAAACTATGGAAATGATGCCCTCTTGCCCGCATTGCGGCTGTGTGTTGAATTTTTTCGACCACTATGATTGCTATGATGATGGTGATAAAGCGCTGTTTTTTGCGCGTGGAGATTGCCCCAAATGCCATCGCGATTATAGATGGACTGATGTGTATACACTTTACCGCATTGATGATTTAGAGGAGGATGAATAAATGAGTATTGATTTGCAAATTCTTCTGTATCTCCATGAGCATGCGGGGAGCCGTCAGCGTTATATTGCGAGCGCTTGTCATGTTTGGCTTTGTGATGCGATTTTCATGGGGGCAATTCGTGACCTTCATGATCTGGGGCTGATTCGCAATGAAAGCATTCATGACCCCGCCCAGATGGAATTTTATTACAAATGGTATCTCACCGAAAAAGGTGAAAAAATCGTGAAAGACTACTTGACAGCACAAGGATAATGTGCTATAATGAATACAGAAAACAGGGAAGGAGATTTCTCAAATGGCGAAGATTATTCTGAATGAAAAGAACATTGCGGACTACATGAAGCGCAACAAGTGTAGTCGTGAAGAGGCGATTGAACTCATCAACTACGACAACGCTGTGGAGAGTGGCGAGGACACCGAGTATGACCTCACCGCCGAGCAGGAGGCTAATGTCAAGGAAATGACCCGCAAGGTGGAGCACGCCAAGCAGGGCAAGGGCGTGAAGCGTGAGCGCAAGCCCAACGAACTGAAAGAGGCTATCATTGCCGAGCTTGCCGAGTTTCTGCGTGAGGACGCACAGGGTCAGGCGTATGAAGATGTTGAAATCACCAACAAGTCCCGCATGATTGCCTTTGCGGTTGGTGAAAAGCATTTTGAGCTGACCCTCATTGAGAAGCGTCCCCCCAAGGCAAAGTAAGGGGGGTGCTTTATGAAATGGGAATGGGAATGCCCTGTTTGCCACAATGGCGACATTGAAGAAGATGATTGCTTTGATACCGACCACGGCGCAAATGAAATCATTGAATATTATGTCGGTCATTGCATGACCTGTGGGCGTAGCTTTCAATGGGAACGGCATTATAAATTTGACCATCAAACTGACTTTGTTGAAGACTAAAACTTCAACAAAGTTTTTCTTTAACACTTTAGCGTATTAAAGTGCCCGGGCGCAAAATTTCAAAAATTTTAAGTATTTTGCCGCATTTCCCCCTATTGACATTTCTCTTTTGGTATGCTATAATGATTGTAGTAAATGAAAAGGAGATAAAAAAATGTATTCTATTGGTGACTTTTTCAAAGATGTTTTCTGCTTCATTCGCCACATTCCCGACGCTCTGCTCTTTATCTTTGCGTATGCTATTGGCGTTCGCCCTTATAAGGTGATGGCAACGCACAAGAACTTCCCATGTAGTGAATCTGAACACTACTGTAATACCCTTCTTCCCCCTACTATCAAAGCTGATTCTTGGGAAGGGCGAGAATGGGCACTTTCTCACATGAACGAATGTGAAACTATTCTTTTCAAATTCTACTGGTTTAGTGAACTTCAGCCCATGCCCTTTTTTAAGTACCTGTGG
>JAEEGL010379055.1_pt1 | contig 12395 bp, 9 predicted proteins | sample 9134231 | NCBI WGS metagenome assembly JAEEGL01 (sample SAMN16246548, study PRJNA631951) | gut metagenome | biome: gut microbiome; feature: rumen; material: fiber-attached | host: Bos | place: Iran: Karaj | collected 2018-10 | reverse complement strand
TTCTTCAAGAAGTTCTTGTTTTCTTGTTTGAATAGCGAAATATGTTTGAGCAAGAGCAATTACTTCTTTTCTTGGATCACCATTCATCACTATTAAATAACATGCATATCTAGAAAGTTTATAATCCACAACTTTTCTTTTTGCTCCTTTTGCTAGTTTTATCATTTTGCGGTGCAACGCAAAATGATCATCGATATTATATCTACTTTCTCGACATGTAATCTTAGCTCTTTTAATCAAATTATTTATGCTTCTCCATTGATTATATCCTAATACATTTTGTAATTCTCTTGCTAACCAATATTCATTACCATTATCATCTATGTGTTTTATATCTTCAAATATTTTATCTGTATATTCTTTTATTTCATTCATTTTATCATTCTCCTTTCTATGGACCACAAGTCTCAATTTTTAACTTATTATTTTTAATCTTAAACATAATACTTCCATCTTGATCCGTTCTATATATTTTAGAATATTTTAAGTTTTCTAATACCTCTTTATTAGGATGTCCATATCTATTATCTTTACCAACACTAATAATAGAATATTTAGGCTTAATTTCATCTATAAACTCTTTACTACTACTTGTCCTAGATCCATGATGTCCAACTTTAATTACATCTATATCTGGTAGATTATATTTATCTAATATTTCTTTTTCAGTTGTAATTGATGCATCACCCATAAACATAAATTTATATCCACCAAGTTCTGTATAAATTACATTTGAGTTATCATTTTCATTACCATATTCTTTTGTTTGTAAAAAGTATAATTTATTATCATGTATACTTAATTCCTTAATACATGAATAATATAGGATTTTCTTTTTATCTAATACTTTAATTAATTCACTCTCTAAATCATTATATGGTCCACAGTTAAAGACTACCTTTTCTACTTTAAAATTGTTAACTAAATCTATTGAATAACCCATATGATCATAGTCTCCATGTGTTAATATTAAATAATCTATTTTTTTTATTCCAATGCTTTTAAAAAAAGGTATTAAATTAGATTTCATCAAATTATATTCTCTTTTACCTTTCATCCAATCTTCTTTATAATATTTTTCTATTCCTCCTGTATCTATTAAAACACTATTGTTGTTATTAATAATTAAAGTGCTATCACCCTGACTAACATCAAGAAAAAAAATATAATTTCCCTGAATATGTTTAAAGTATAAAAAAGCAATAAATATTATTAATAATGGTTTCATATATTTTACTTTTTTAATATCTAAAAATAAAAGAAGATAATAAATTATTGTTTCGAAATAATTAATCTTTGAAAAAAATAAACTAATATTTATTATATTCGAACATACAAAGGATAAATAACTAAATATTTTTGTTATTAAACTCAATACAAAAGATATATGTGAAAAAAAACAACATATAAAACAAAAGGGAATGACAATATAAGAGATTATTGGAATAAAAATAATATTATTAATAAAACTAAGTATATTTATTTCATAATAATTATTTACTATTAAAACAAAACTAGATAAAAAAGATATTATACTAATATTAAAAAGATTCGCTTTTTTATTAATCTCAATAAATAAAAGAATAAAAAAAGATATTATAAAGGAAAATTTAAAGCCTAAATAATAAATATATCTTGGATTTATAACTATCATGATTATAAATGTTAAATATAGAATATTTATTTTTTTTATTCTTAACTTATAATATTTATTTATTGATGAAATAACATAGTATATAAAAGCTTTTACAATAGAAATTGAATAGGAGCAAATAAACATTATAAAAAAAAGATACAATATTATAATTATTGAAGATATTTTTTTATTAATTTTTATTATTTTTAAAAAATAAGTTAGTAAACCAATATAAATAGATATATGTATTGAAGATAAACTAAATAAATGAGTTATACCATTTATTCTATAATTATTATAACTCTCCTCATCTATATAATTTGAGTTTCCTAATAGGAAAGCATATATATATTCATTATTATCTATTTTTGATACTCTATTATAGATTTTATTTTTAATGTTATAAAAAACATTACTATTCTTTTTATATAATTTCAAAGAATTAATTTTCAAAATAAACTCTATATTCCTATGACTTAGGTACTTTTTATAATTAAATGTATTAGGTAAAGTATTATTGTTTGGGTATTCTAAAACTCCATTTACTTTTAAAGTATCATTAAAACTATAATTATATTTCTCTTTTTCTTCTAGTGTCTTAAAATAATAAACACTTATTAAATTATCTGAATAAATTGTTAATTTATTTCCATCTATTTTATAATTATTGATATTTATATAGAATTGGTTTTGATTTTTATTATAAACATGCTCTACGTTATAATTAAGATTGTAAACTATCAAGAATAGAAAGGTAACTAATAATAATACTTTATATGACAATACTATCTTTAATTTTTTCATATAAAGATTCACTAATGCCTATTACATTTTTTATTTCTTCTATGCTTTTAAAATTTCCATTTGTATTTCTATACTCTATAATTGCTTTTGCTTTAGCATCCCCTATTCCATTTAATGATTTTAACTCTTCAAAACTGGCTGTATTTATGTTTACTTTACCATCACTAGTTAAATCTTCATCTTTATAACAAGCATCATTTTTTACTTCTTCACAAATACAAGGAGTTTCTATTACTATCTTCTCTTCTTTCTTCGCTTCTTCTATCTCTTTATATGAATATACAACTATAACATCACCATCATTCAATGATTTAGATAAGTTAATAAATCTAGTATTGGCATCTTCTAAAACTCCCCCAGAAGCCTCTATCGCATCAACAACTCTTGAATCAGAATTTAATTTATAAACACCGGGATTCTTAACACTTCCTTTTATATCTATATAGATATAGTCTGTATTATCTAATTGTTTGTTTTTGATAGTTGTTTTAGATTCTATATTTGTAACTTTATTATTCTTTATTACAATCGACAAATAAAGTATTCCAATTAAATAAATAATAATCATAAATGTAGGAAATAATAGCTTTTTAAAGTCTACATTTTCACTTATGTTGTGAATATATTCAATTAAATCATCCATGTTTTCCTCTCTTTCTCTACAATTATTATTAGACATAAAAAAAGAAAACACTTTTTAATGTTTTCTTATAAATCTTATTGATTTAATTGAATTGGTTTTGATTTATAACTTAGAACCAAGTATCCAAGTGTAAATGCAACTAATGTAATCATTAATAACAATGCGATATTTTCTACACCTGTTTTTGGATTTTCCATTATATCAAAACTTTCAGGAACACTTAAACTAACAGGCTCAATCTTACCACCACTTAATGTGTTTTGGAATCCTTTTTGTCCATTCATTGGGTAATAAATTCTACCTCTATTAGATTGTGGACTAAATGTAATTACATTATTAATTGATGCTTCAAATGTTACTTTACCTTTAACAGTTTTCTTAACTTTAAAATAGAACATTTTTCCAGAATCTATTTTAGTAATTTCATTTCCATTTGTATCTATAACAGTAATTCCAGTTTTATCTTCATTTGTAACAGTAATTGTTAATTGATCATTAACTAATGCATTATATGTAGCAACAAAAGGACCATAAATATTATAATCATTTTCTTCTTTATATAATATTTTTGTTGGTTTAGAAATATCTATTGTATTACTAAATACTCCTGGTTTATCATAATTTGAATAATCTCTAGTATCATCTACTAAATAATTAAATAATTTTGTTAATTCTGTAGAATTTGTTACCCCTTCTCCAGAACCAATTTCTTCACCATATATATTTCCTGTAACTTTCCATATTGCATATTGTACTGTTGAGAAAACTACATTTTCTGTATATTCAGCAGCTTCTTCGTCAGTTGAAAGTGAATATAGAGTCTTAACCCAGTTATTTAAAGTATTATAGTCTGCTCCTGCAGCAGTTAATGCAGTATTAATATCTAATGTTGGATAACTATGTTCAACAATCCATAAAGCGTGATTATAATTTTTTACTGTTCCATTTGGTTTAGTTGCATTATAATTATGAAATGCTATTTTCCTAAAGTTTGTAGTTATTGAAACATAATCTGCATTTTGATTACTTGATAAATAACCTGTTGCATTTACACCACAAGCTGTAGCTTGTGCATCACTAGATGCATAACTTGCTTCAGTGTTAGTTTTTGGATCAAAAAATAATACAACAGATAATTTAATCGTAAAATCATTTCCAGCCTTAAAATTATTTATAATTTGATCGGCAACTGATTCATCTATTAGAGATCTATTTGTTCCAGTAGCTGAAGAACTATCATAAAAGAATGCAGCTATATTATATGGGTCTCCATTAATTTTACTTTCATAATTACTAATAACAGACTTCATATTATCATCATTTAAAAATGCTATTCTTGTTAATATAGTAACTACATTTCTCTTTTGTTCTAGTGTTAATGTACCATTTAAATCCGGTATATTTAAATTATTTAACACACCATGATATGGATAGTCCATTGAATTATCTAAACAATATGCTGTAAACCAATTATCACCAAACAAATACTTAGCATATGCTTCAGATTGACTTTGACCATCAGTTGGTGTTGCAGTAACAGTTTCATACTTAGTTGCTTTACCATTTTCTAATTGTCCCACAATTATTTTACGCATATGATCTGTACCAGCAATTGTACCAGATGTTTTCTTCTTAAATGTAACCTTAGAAAAATCAAACTTATCAGTTGTTAAAGCTTTTAATTGTGTTGTTTCACTTGGTAATGATTCAGTATTTGGTGCTTTTGCTCTTAAATCGATGCCAAATGTTGGAAGTCCCGCAGCATTTACTTTACACACAAAAATAAACATTGCAAACAACATTACCACACTTAATAATATTTTTCTTTTCTTCATTTTTATTATTTCACTCCTTATCTTATAAATCAATTTTAACACCTTTTTTTATAAAGTACAATACAAAAAAAGAATTTTAGCTTAAATAAAGCTTAAAATTCTTTTTATTCTTCAACATTATCTTTCTTTTCTTTCTTTTCTTTTTTTTCTATTTTTGGTAATAGTTCTTTTCTAGAAAGATTAAGTTTACCTTTTCTATCATAACCAGTAGCTTTTACTACAATTTCATCTCCAACTTTTAATATATCACTAGGATGTTCTACTCTTTTATTATCAAGCTGAGATACATGAACTAATCCTTCACATCCAGGCCATAATTCTACAAAAGCACCAAAGTCTTCAATTTTAACTACTTTAGCAGTATATACAGCACCTATTTCAACTTCTTTAACTATATTTTCAATCATAGCAATTGCCTTATCTAAGATATCTTTATTCATATGATAACATACTACATTTCCATCATCATCAATATCTATCTTAACAGCATCTTTATGATTTACTGAAGTAACATTACTTGATTCTAAAATAATCTTAGTAATTGTTTCTCCACCTTTACCAATAACATCTTTAATCTTATCAGGGTTAATCTTCATAGTTCTAATCTTAGGAGCATATTCTGATAATTCTTTTCTTGGTTCACTAATTGTATTTTCCATTACATCAAGTACTTGCATTCTTGCTTTATGAGCTTGATCTAAAGCTTCTTTTAATACATTTTTAGTAACACCCTTAATTTTGATATCCATTTGAAGAGCAGTAATTCCTTTTCTAGTACCTGCTACTTTAAAGTCCATATCTCCCATATGATCTTCAAGTCCTTGAATATCTGTTAATATTGTATATTTTGAATTACATGTTCCATCTTCTGTAATAAGTCCCATTGCAATTCCTGCTACTGGAGCTTTAATTGGAACACCTGCTGCCATTAATGACATACATCCTGCACATATACTAGCTTGAGATGAAGAACCATTACTTTCAAGTACTTCAGATACAACTCTTACTGTATATGGGAATTCTTCTTGTGAAGGCATAACTTGTTGTAATGCACGTCCTGCAAGAGCACCATGTCCAATCTCTCTTCTTCCTGGAGCTCCATATCTTCCAGTTTCACCAACACTAAATGCTGGGAAATTATAATGGAATATAAATTTCTTAGAATCCTCTAGTCCTAGTCCATCTAAAATTTGTTCTTCATTTTGAGCGCCAAGTGTAGTAATAGCTAATGCTTGAGTTTGACCTCTTGTAAACAAGGCACTACCATGAGTTCTTGGAAGTAAGTCTACATCTGCTGATAATTCTCTTATCTCATCCATTTTTCTTCCATCAGGTCTTATATGTTCATTAGTTATTAAACGTCTGACTTCATTTCCTTCGATTTCATCAGCAACTTTTTTAACTAATTTTAATTTATCATCTAATTCTTCTTCACCTTCATGGTTTAGAGTATACTTATCAACTGCCATTTGCTTTACTTCATCGATACGTGCATATTTTTCTAACTTGTCTTTAATTTGAATAGCACTAATCATTTCTTCTTTAATAGTACTTTCAACTTCATTTCTAAGTTCATCTGGAATATTAGCAAGTTCAACTTCTATTTTTTCTTCTCCAATTTCACTTATAATGTCTTCCTCAATGGCACATAATTCTTTAACAGCTTCATGTCCAAACATAAGTGCTTCTAACATTTCATCTTCACTTACTTCTTTTGCCCCTGATTCAACCATGTTAATTGCTTCTTTAGTACCAGCAACTGTTAATTCTAAAGTACTTCTTTCCATTTCTTCACAAGTTGGATTAATCTTAAGTACTCCATCAATCTTACCAACTTTAACCCCAGCAACTGGTCCTTCAAATGGAATAGATGAAATTCCTAAACATAATGATGTACCAAATAAAGCTGTCATTTCTGGAGTTTTATCTGGATCAACACTAAGCACAGTATTAACTACTTGTACCTCATTTCTAAAGTTTTCATTAAACATTGGTCTAATAGGTCTATCAATAACTCTTGCTGTTAATGTAGCCTCATCTGTAGGTCTACCTTCTCTTTTAATAAAGCTTCCTGGTATTTTACCAACAGAATATAATTTTTCTTGATATAAAATAGTTAATGGGAAAAAGTCTGCAGTTGAAACATTATTACTCATACAACATGTTGATAATATAACTGTATCATCATATCTAACAAGTACTGCCCCTCCTGCTTGCTTTGCAAGTTCTCCATGCTCTACTATCAATTTCCTACCTTGAAAATCGTATTCAAATACTCTCTTCATTACTTCACTCCTTCCAAAAACAAAAGACACTTAAAACAAGTGCCTACTTTCTTAAATTCAATTTTGCTATTAAATCACGATATCTTTGAACATCTTCTTCCTTTAAGTAATCTAATAGACTTTTTCTCTTACCAACTAACTTTAAAAGACCACGGTTAGTATGATAATCATGTGCATGTTCCTTCATATGTTCAGTTAAGTTATTGATTCTTTCAGTTAATAAAGCAACTTGTACTTCAACACTTCCAGTATCTCCCTTACTTCTAGCAAATTCAGAAACAATCTTATTTTTCTTTTCTTTTGTTAAAGCCATTTTAAAAATCTCCTTCCATTTAATAATATCCGTTAATTCTGAGTATAGAAACGAAGGAATATCTAAACCCGGAATAAACTTCTAATTAATAATACTATATTTTACACAAAAAAGCAATCTTTTTTAACTATTTTGTACCATATACTCTATCTCCAGCATCTCCAAGACCTGGCAATATATATCCAACATCATTTAAACATCTATCTACACAAGCAGCATATATTTGTACTTCTGGATGCGCTTCTTGTATTTTTTTAATTCCAAACGGTGAAGCAATAATACATAGGAACTTAATCTTTTTTACTCCATCTTTTTTTAATCTATCAATTGTAGCAATAGCACTACCTCCAGTAGCAAGCATAGGATCAAGTATTAAAACTTCTCTTTTATCTATATTTTTTGGCATCTTATAATAGTATTCAACTGGCTCTAAAGTTTCTTCATTTCTATATAAACCAATATGACCAATTTTAGCATTTGGAACTACTTTAATAATACCATCTACCATACTCATACCTGCTCTTAAAATTGGTACAAATGCATAATTATCTTCATTTATTTTTTTAGTTTTATATTCTTCTAATGGGGTATTAATAACAGTACTTTCTAATTTAGCATCTTTTAATGCTTCATAACATAGTAATATTGCTATTTCACTTAATAATTCCCTAAACTCCTTAGTTCCTGTTTTTTTATCTCTTAGAATTGCTAATTTATGTGTCACTAAGGGATGATTTAAAACTATTTCTTTCACTTTCTTTCCTCTTTCATACATAGATTTAATAAAATACCTACAATAGCAGCTAAACTCATACCTGAAATAGATACATTTACATTTTTAGTAGCTATTGATATTGCTGCTCCTCCAAGTCCTAATACTAACATAGTTGAAGCAACTACTATATTTTTAGTATTATTAAAATCCACTTGATTTTGAATTAATATTTTTAAACCATTAACTGATATAAATCCATAAAGTAGTACTGCAACTCCACCTAATACTGGATTTGGTATTGAAGAAATAACTGCTGTTAAATTTCCTAAGAAACCAAATATAATTGCAATTACTGCAGCAAGAGCTGTTACCCAAACTGAAGCAACCTTTGTCATTCCAACTACTGATGTGTTTTCACCATAAGTAGTATTAGCAGGACCTCCTAGTATTCCAGCTGTTAATGTTGCAAGTCCATCTCCCATTAATGTTCTATCAAGACCGGGATCTTCAATTAAGTCTCTATCTATTATTGAACTTAATACTTTGTGATCTCCAATGTGTTCAGAAATTGTAACAAGTGCAATTGGTACTATAGTTAAAATAGCTCCAAAACTAATCTTATAGTGTACAAATGGTATATAGAATGCTGGGGCACTTAAGAATGTTGATTCTTTAATTGCAGTATAATCTACTATTCCTAATATCATTGATACTATATATCCAGCAACTATTCCTAGCAAGAATGGAATAACTTTAAGGAATCCTTTTCCTCTGATTGCAAAGTATGCTGTAGTTAAGAATGCAACTAATGCAACTACAATATTTTTCCAAGGTATAGTTGCTGCACTAAGCCCTATTTCATCAACTGCTGTTGGAGCAAGTGATAAACCTATTATCATAATCATTGGTCCAACTATAATTGGTGGTAACAATTTGTTTAACCACTTCTTTCCTACTGCTTTAATAATTAAAGCAAATATTACATAAACAATACCTACAGCCATAAGTCCTGTAAATACTCCTGCTTTTCCACTTTTAGCAAATGCAGCTATCATTGGTGTAATAAAAGCAAATGAGCTTCCTAAATAAACTGGGCTCTTTGCTTTAGTACAAACTATGTAAATAAGTGTTCCTATACCCGAAGTAATTAATGCAACTGGAATTGATAACACCTCACTTCCCGCTGCTTGGTTAACAAGTATTGGTACCAATATTGTAGCTCCAAACATAGCAAATACATGTTGCAATGAAAGTAATATCCATTTTAAAATGGGTGGTTTGTCATTCACATCAAGTAACATTTTACTGTTTTTCTTCATATTTACCTCCTTTAAAAAACAATAAATTTAAAGAAAAAAAAGTCTTATCAATAAATGATAAGACTAAATAACTTCAAAAATAACAGTGCTTCCACTTAGTAAATCTTTTTCTAATTGTAGTACCATTATCTTATTCATATTTTTTTCCTCTTTTAGAAGAATAACATATATTAAAATAAATTGCAACTATAATTTTAATTTTTCTTCTCTTAGCTTACCTAAGTAGAAAAATATAATTGTTTGAACAATTGTAACAATTCCTGCTCCTAAAAACAACGAACTAAATGAGCAACTTAGAAAAACACCTGCTAAATAAGCACCGATACCTTCTCCTAAAGTAAGAGCTAAATATCTAATGTTTCCATATAAGAATTGATTTTCTTCCTCTATCATTGTTATAAAAGATCCTGTAACTTTATCTTCTAATATTCTACTTGTAATAAAAGCATATATTATAGTTGCTATATATACTAAAGGTTTATTAATAATAAATGCAATTATATAAAATATTGCCCTAGTACCATATTTAATAAAGGCACTAAGTTTTACAGAATATGATCTACTAATTTTACTAAAAATATATGAGAATATTGTACCAAACATATTACTTACAATTATAAATATTGATGCAAATGAAGCACTAAAACCAATATAACTTGTAAGTATAAGCATCATCAAATCAAAAACTATACCATATGCAATATAGCAAATCAATTGATTTGTTAAATAAACATTATTTAATTTAGAAGAAAAAATAGCTTTAAAGCTTTTTTTGAATGAAATATTCTTTCTAAATTTATCTTCACTACTTTTATATGATAGTACAAATATTAGAGCAGCAATTGTAGCAATTAGTGATATAAACAAACATTCATTATAACTAAATATTAATTTACCAAAACTTACTCCAAGTAAAAGTCCACATAAAATAATACCAATATCCTTAGAAAAATACTCAATCAACATTTTTCTTCTATAAACTGAATTCTTTCTAGATTCAAAACTAAGTAAAGGATAAAAAGATATTGAAAATATAACTTCACACATAATACATAATAAAATACTAATCTTAATAATATAATTATCTCTATTAAATAGTAGTATTATCATTGATATTATCCTTAGTATTAATGATAATACCACTATATCTTTAACTTTAATTCTAGTAGAAAAAAAACTAAGAATAAAAGCAATTACTGAACTACATATTAAAGCAACTGATAATATTTTACTAATACCAGTTATTGTATATCCAACATCTTTTAGCCATAATTGTCTATAATTTGACCAAATACCAATTGAAAAAGCCATAAAGGCTAATACAATCATTAATATATTTTCATTATGAATCTTTCTCTTCATTTAATCACCTATTAATTAAATAGATTAATATTACTAGATACTCTAACTAACAATCTAATATTATCACTAACATTATAATTATTGTTATTTGAATCATATAAAACATTTTGTTTAATAGTTCCATTTTCAATAGATAGTGTACCCCACAAAGCTTTAGATTCCTCATAACTATTATATCTAGTTGATAAAAAATAATTTGATGAAGTAAATATATCTTCATATATATCATCTATAAATTCTAATTTACCAATATTTAGTTTTTTTACTTCTATAGAATTTGCTATATCATTATTCTCTTCAATTATGAATTTACCACTTCTACCTACAAATCCATTAGTATCAATCCCGTTTATAATGCTTCCCTCTTCATATTTCCATAATGAAGGATAAAATGCATTTAAAAATATTTTATTATCTGAGTATTTAACTCCTGTTTCTTTTAAATATTTTTCTATATCATCTAAACTAATAACCTTTTCATTTTTATTTAGGCCATTACTAAGTTCTTGTATATAATTATTATACCCTAGAGACCCATTAATATTAACATTCTTAATAATGTCACTTATTATTTCATATGTTCCATTTTCGTTAACAGATAACAATCTATATTGTTTATTCTCATAATTAATAGTATCCCCAATATTAATATTATCATCAATTGTTTTATAACCATCTTTTATAATTACTTGATTATACCCATTAAATATATATCCACCAAAAATATTAAATTCTATTTTTTGACTTTCATTATTTTCATTAAATAATAGTATACTTATATTAACCACTTCATTCTCTTTAATCATTTTATCAGTTTCTTTATTATTTAAATAATATACATTAATATTACTATTACTTTTATATACAACTTTATAATATGAATTAATTTTATTTAATGATTTAATACTAATATTAATTAAATTATTACCAGGATTTATAGATATAGTATTTGTTTTAATATCATTAATTGTCATTTCATATTTTAAAGAACTAGTATACATTTCTACAGCTCTATGTTTATCTGAATTATAAACAAAATTTGAATAAGACACACCAAAAGAAAAACATACTACTAAAAGTAATATTAATAAAAAAATTAACTCTTTCTTAAAAAACTTAATATATCTTTCTTTCATATCGTTACCCATTATAATTATAATAAATACAAGTAATTTGGTCAAGTTTTAGGATGACAAAAAAAAAGACTTAATTTTTAAAATTAAGTCTTAATTTATTATTCTAAAATTTCAGAAACTACACCAGCACCAACTGTTCTACCACCTTCACGAATTGAGAAATTAGTTCCATTTTCAATTGCGATTGGAGTGATTAATTCAACAGTCATATCTACATTATCACCAGGCATAACCATTTCAGTTCCCTCTGGTAATGTAATTACACCAGTAACATCAGTTGTTCTAAAATAGAATTGAGGTCTATAGTTACTAAAGAATGGAGTATGACGTCCACCTTCTTCTTTAGA
>JAEEGL016882601.1_pt1 | contig 12396 bp, 6 predicted proteins | sample 9134231 | NCBI WGS metagenome assembly JAEEGL01 (sample SAMN16246548, study PRJNA631951) | gut metagenome | biome: gut microbiome; feature: rumen; material: fiber-attached | host: Bos | place: Iran: Karaj | collected 2018-10 | reverse complement strand
TTATGGAAAATTGCATAGTCTTCCAGAACAATCTTTCAAAATCAATAAAATCAAAATTGCAGGATCAGATTTCTTTTCTTATTTCAATACAGAAGGTGCTCTTCAGAAACTTCCAAATGAGAGTTTTACCTTTGAAAAAATGGAAATCGCTGGAAAAAATTTCTTTGGATATTTTAATGCACATGGAAATTTGACTTCATTACCAGTAAAATCCTTTGATACTTCGAAAATTTATCTTGTTTCAGATGGATTCTTCAATTCTTTCAATGAGAATGGAAAGATTCTTACTCTTCCAAAAGATTCTTTCAATATCAAATCGATTTCTTCAACGGCAAATCTTTTCTTCACTTCTTTCAATAAAAAAGGAGAATTGAGAAAAATCCCAGAAGATGCATTCAATATGGATAAAATTAAAACAGTAGGAGATGATTTCTTAGCTTCATTCAATGAAGAAGGAAAAATTACTTCGTTAGTTGCAGGTTCTTTCAATACTTCAAAAGTGAAAAAAATCTGAAAGAACTTTTTCAAGAATTTCAACTATAACGGAGCCTTGATGGATATCCCAGAAAGTTTTCAATGGCCAACATTAAATTCTTTCAATCTCAATGTTGCTGGAGCTTTCAAAAATGCTTTCAATTCTCCAGAATATACTCTTACAAGACCGGTGACAGACTTTGTAAAAGGAAATCTCAATGAAAAAAGAGAAGTATTTTCTCTCAATCAACCTCAATCTTGTAAATTATCGAGAAATCGAAAGGTACAAGATATTGAGTGTTCAGAAGAAGTAATGATTGAAGAGTCTAATGCAGAAAATACTGAAGAAGAAACAACTTCATCTTCTGAAGAAAAGATCAACGAAACGGAAAATACAGAAAATGAAACAATAACTTCCGAAGAAAAAACTCCAAAAACGCTTCAAGAAAAAATAAAAGAAAAAGCTGAATTTACTCTTGTAACCGCTGACAAACAAGGAGCCATTGCTCATGAAATTTCATCAGAAGTGGCAAAACTTGAAGAAGTAACTTCATCAGAGACTTCACAACAAGCAGGAAAAAATGTGATCAATGTTATGATGATGGTGGGAAGTTCTGTAGGAGGAATGATTACTCCAAATGAAAAAAATAACGAATATTCTTCAATTACAGACGATCCATCAAATATAGTGTTCAAAATTCAAGTAAAAAATCGTTCTTGAACATTAGCATTTCATAAATATTTCGAAAATAATTATCATATTGATCGATGAGATGATTCGCCCCCAGGGGTAATGGGGGGAGAAGATGAGCTTTTAACTCACACTTATTCCGCACCGTGAAGTTATAAAGTGACTCTTTCTCTCCAAAATGCGATGAGATGGACCTTTCAAAATCATCGACAAGATGAAGGATTGATTCCTTCTTCAAAAACAACAGTAACCGATATAGAAATGATGTATCTTCCAGAACTTGAAACATATTTCGGAGATTCATCGAAACAAATAGGAAACTTTTTCTTCTCTGCTTTCAATAAAAAAGGAGCAATAGAAAAACTTCCAAAGGGTGCATTTGATACCTCTTACATCAAAACCGCACCGTATGCTTTCTTCTCATCATTCAATGAAGGAGGAAAGATTACAAAACTTCCGCAAGGTTCTTTTGATACCTCGCAGATACTCTTAGCATTTGATTATTTCTTTACATCATTCAATGAAAATGGAAACATTCAACATTTACCAGAAAATTCATTTAATATTTCAAAGGTTTCGTGAATAAAATCAGATTTCTTCTCTTCTTTCAATAAAGAATGAGAACTCCAAGACTTACCAGAAGGATCATTTATCTTTCCTAAAATCACAGAAATTCAAGACAATTTCTTTCTGTCATTCAATGAAGGGGGACAGATAAGTGTATTACCAGAAAGTTCATTTGATACTTCACAAATCGAAATTACTCACCAAAACTTCTTTGCATTCTTCAATAAAAGAGGAAAAATCAAAAAGTTACCAAAGGGATCATTCAAAACGACGAAAATTCAAGTGATCTGAGAGAATTTCTTTATGGGATTCAATCAAGGAGGAAAATTAACCGAGCTTCCAGATCAAGCATTCGACACCGCAATGATTAAAAAAGCTGAAAATAATTTCTTCGCTTATTTCAATCAAGAAGGAAATGTCGAATATATCCCAAAAAGCTCATTTAAACTCTCGAACCTTTCACAAGTAGGAAATGATTGTTTTAGATCATTCAATGATGAAGGAAATCTGAGAGCATTACCAGAATATTCTTTTAACTTAGAAACGATTCATTCTGCAGGAGACGGGTTCTTTCAAAATTTCAATAGAAGGGGAAATTTGGAAACCTTACCGAAAGATTCATTTTCGTTCTCTAATCTTAAAACCGTGACAAATTCTTTCTTTGAAGGTTTCAATGAAGGGGGAAAACTTCAATCGCTACCAGAAAACTCTTTCGATCTTTCAAAGATAGTAACCGTGGGCAATGATTTCTTTTCAGATTTTAATGCTCAAGGAGAAATAACCTTTTTACCGGAAAATTCATTCGATCTCTCAAATATTGCAGAGATTGGAAAAAACTTCTTTGCCTGATTCAATAGAGGAGGAAAACTAAAAACACTTCCGAAAAAAAGTTTCAGGATCCCAAAGATCAAAGAAAGCTGATCAGACTTCTTTACCTCTTTTAATGAGGGAGGAAAACTCTGACAACTTCCAGAAGAATCATTTGATACTTCAAACCTGAGCATTATTAATGACTGATTCTTTAAAGCATTCAATAGAAGTGGAAATCTTGTAGAATTACCACCAGGAAGCTTTAAAATCCCAAATCTTACTGAAGTTCCTAATGATTTCTTTGCTTCATTCAATGAAGGGGGAAGCTTGAAATCTCTACCAGAAACTTCATTTGATACTTCACAGATTCAAAAAGTAGGAAAAGGGTTCTTTCAGTGATTCAATGCAAATGGTGCATTAATATTTTTACCGATACATTCATTTAAAACCGAAAAAATACAAACTGTAGGAAATGATTTCTTTGCTTCGTTCAATGAAGGGGGAAGTTTGAAATCACTCCCTGAAGGTTCATTTAATACTTCACAAATTATCAATCTTGTATCCGAGAATTTTTTCAAATCATTTAATCATCAAGGAAGGATTTGAGAGATTCCAGAAAGTTTTCAGCGACCATCTCTCTCTACCAAAGAGGTGTCCAGAAGGGGAAATTTTGAGGAATCATGGAATTCTCCAGAGGTTAAGATCAATATCCCTGTGAATATGTTGATTATGAATCTTGCTTCTCCTGAGAGAGATCAAAATACTTTTTCAGACAATCAACCATGAAGATGTTGGATGAATGAAAATTGGCTTGAAAATCCAGGAGAATGTCCCATCGTTCAGATGGTAAAATCTAAAAAAATCAATAATTTACAATCAAATATGTATCTTGAAGTCCAAGCAGATGGAGTAAAATACATCGAATATAGCTTTGATAATGGAAAAACATGGAGATCTGTAAATAATGCAATCATTCCTTATCAGAACTCATTAACGATTTTGACGAGGAATAAAATGACTCCTTATAATATCGAAACCGTGCAAGTTTCTTTAGAGCAAGAGAGTCAAGAAAAAACGATTTCGTGAGTGGGAAGTTTGATAGATACGAAAATTTCAGAGAAAAAGAAAAAAAATCTGAATAGTAATAACGAAAAAACAGATTCTTTGGATCAGGGAAATATTGAGTATTTATCTGATGTTCAAGAAACTAATATCCTTGAACGAGCCAAAGAAAAAGGTCTTTTAGAAGGGAACGAGAGTGCATCTTTCAAGCTTAATGATACGATCACGAGATCTGAAATGGCAAAATTAATTACCCTTTATGTAAAACAGTATGAAAAGAAAAACAATAAAAACTTCAATTGTGATATCTTTCTAGAGAAAAATCTTTTCGATGAAGAAGTTCAGGATTATTTTCTTTCTTCCTGTCAAAGAGGAAGTAAAGGATACGATATTACAGGATTTAAAATTAATCAAAATTTTGATCCTTATAAACGAGTAACCAAAACAGAAGTTGTAGCAATTACTTCAAAATTGTTACGAGGTACCGTTTATGATGGTACAGGAACAGAGATGATGAAGGAAATCTCTTCCCAAAACCATGGAAATCCTTCTATTTCTTCAGAAAATAGCCTTTTGTCTTCAAATAGCAGAAATGAAGTCTATTTACTTTTTCAACAGATTCTCAATACCTAAAGGGGAAAACAAGGTATTTTAAACCGATATGACTTTAAACCGAAAATTTTATTAAACCGATAGTATTAAAAAACTAAACCAATAACAAAAATAAAACTCAAAACTTTTAAAAAACAGAAAAATCGATGTAATTTTTACAAATTTTTACAGATATTCTTCGGGAAATTTTTCCCCAATAATAAAAACAAAAAATAAAGCTACCAAAAACACAAATTTTATCTTTTACAAGTATTTAACAAATAAAAAAATACGAAAAACACCAAAACCGTATTTAAAACATGTAAATGATACATGAATATCCAAAAATAATTCAAAAAACAACAACGACAAAAATGAAAGAAAAGAATCTTTATATGTTTTACACTTTTGAAAGCTTGAAAGATTCTTCGTGAAGTTCATTCCCAATGGAAGATTGATATTTGGAAAATTAGGCCTGTGTAAGTTTATCAATGAATAAAATTCCGTCAAGATGATCCATTTCATGCTGAACGATGATTGCATTATATCCGGAAAATTGTTCTGTATGTTTGAGTCCTTGTTCATCGAGATAGGAAACTTTAATCGTTTGATATCTTCTTACATTTCCAAATGTTTCAGGAAGGGAGAGACAACCTTCTTCAAAGAGAATTGTTTCTTTGGAATGTTCTAAAAGGACAGGATTGACCAAAATCTTTTCTCCGAGAAGTTTCTTTGTTTTTCCTTTCTCTTTCCATTGAGTTACTGCAACCATACGAATATTTTTACCAAGTTGAGGAGCGGCAAGTCCTACTCCGTCATGATAATACATGAGTTCGATGAGAACCTCCGCAAAGTTTTCAATTTCCTGATCAAAATTTTGAACTTCTTCGCAGTGTTTTCTGAGTGTAGGATTGTTTTCTCCTGTTACAAGAGGAAAAAAAAGAGATAATTTTTCTATTTCTTTCATTTTTTCTTTTTTATGTTTTAAAAAAATTTAAAAAATCGGACTATCAAATAAGTGTTTTCATTATAATAAATTTTCTCTTGAAAATCAATAGGAAAAATATATAGTATTAGATGTAATGTTCAACCGTGTCAGTAGAAATCAAGCTTTATTCTTTATAAAACTGGTTTGTAGTGGAGGGATGGTAGAGCGGTTGAATGCGGCAGTCTTGAAAACTGTTGATCGATTATTCGGTCCGTGGGTTCGAATCCCACTCCCTCCGCCATTTATGTTTGTTCGTGTATATGGTACATAATCGTAATATAAGTAAAGGAAAAATTATAGGAACAATTTGTGCATTCGTTGCATTCATTCTCATTATTACTAATGTAAATAAGGTAGAAACATATCAACTTTCTTATGTTAATCCCAATTTTGTAGGGGATGGAGGGAAAGATGTAGTCATTAGTATGGATTCATTAGACATTTCTATGGATTCAGAAGAAATGGCAGTTATTCAATATATTGTCAAAGAGGGAGATACTCTCAATTCCATTGCTACAACCTTTGGAACGACAGTGTCAAACTTGAAAAAAATTAATGGAATTTCATCTGTCAAACCAAAGGATAAAATTGTGGTAACCAATGAAGAAGACGGAATTCTTTATAAAATTAGAGAAAATCAAAATATTAAAGTTTTCGCAGACAAATATAATCTTAATCTTGAAGACTTGATGTCTTTAAATTATATTGCAGACAGTACAGAGATGCTTTACAAAGGACAAGAAATCTTTGTAAACTTATCTGAAGAAAGTGCCAATAAGATTCCAGGATTTATTGACAAAAAACAACCAGATTTAAGTCCTGTCGTTGTTACTCCAAAAAAGACGACAACTCCTAAGACACAGAAAACAACGACTACGACAAAGACGACAACGAAAACAACAACGACAACTACAAGATTGACAGATGGTGAAGGAGCTGGAACATCAGCAGGAAAGATTCTCAAAAAATGGACATACACAGAAAACGTGGTAAATGGATTCTATCGTGGATATTGTACTTGGTATGTTGCTACTCAAGTTCCAGAAATTTTCCCTTATACTTCTGCAACAAAACAGAGTAGACCATTTGGTGGAGATGCAAAATATTGGTATGCAAATGCAGAAAGAGCTTGATTCTCTGTAGGTAAAAAACCAAGAACTTGAGCGATCCTTGTGTATGGACCAATTAGAAATCCAGCAGGACATGTAGCTATTGTAAGAGCTTATTATCCAGACAGAGGTGAAATGTTAGTTGAAGATATGAACTATGCTTGAAAGTTCGTCGTAACACAAAGAATTGAAAGTGTAAATAGATCGCAAATCATTGGATATATTTATCTTCCAGAAAAATAGTATCTCGCAAGAGGTACTTTTTTTTAACGAACATTTTTCTGGGTGAGTTTTCTTGGGTGACTTTTCTCTTGTTTTTTTGTAAGGCTTTGTTATGATAAAAAAAATTTATTATCTAATAAAAAGCAAAATGAAAAAAGGAATACTTTTGGTATGTCTACTATTGTTATGAATCTTGACAGGATGTATAGATGAAAATATTGAGGATATGGAGAATGATGAAACGGTAACAGTGACAGAATCTTCATCTCATAAGAAAAAAGAGAAAAAAGAGAAAAAATCTGACAAAAAGGAAGAAAAGATTGAACCACAAGAACAAGAAGAACAAAACAAGGTTATTACTGCAAATAATGAAAATGGATATACCATATTACAACCAGGAGAAATGTATTATAATGAAGTATATCAAATTAAGATGGTCAATAAAGGAGAAACAGTAGGAATTGTCAGTATTATCGATGGACCAGAACAAAGATTTTTTGAATTGTATAAAATTTGTCCTAAAAATTTAGAAGGATATGATATCAATCTTCAATATTTTATCAATAATGATACTTATAAAGATGCATTTTCTTTAGAGGGAGAAAATCGAATTAGACCGATAAAGACATTCATCTCTGAGAAAAATATTGAATCCATGAAAGCTTGTCTTATGGGACAAAAGGAAGATTGTATGTCAGAAAATAGAGCCGTTCCTTATTTTGTGAGTGATGAAGAAAAAAGTCTTTGTGAGGGAAAGGTGTCTATGGATCCTCTTTGTGAAAAATATAATAGATTAGTAGAAAAATACGGAAGAATAGAATAAAAACATTGAAACTATAAGAAAAATAATAAAAAGGACCTGAAAATGGCCCTTTTTTTGAAATCAAGATGATTTTCTCAAGACAAGATTGTCGAAATTAATGATTAATGATACTTTCGATTTTCTGGCTAATTTCATCTCTTTTTGCTTCTGTTTCTGCCTCTACAACATATCTAATTTTTGGTTCGTTATTAGAAGCTCTTACATTGCACCAAAAATCATCTCCAAAGATACTTATTCCATCAAGGTAGGTTTGTTCAAACATTCAGAATTCTTTTTTTATTTCTTCTAAAATTTCAGCTTTTCTTTCGGTTTTATAACTTGTAATAGGAGTTTTGAAATATTTCGTATAATTCTGGACCATTTTCGTGAAATCCTCAAAATCTTCAAGTTCCACTAAAACATAATAGAGTGCTAAAAGAGGTAATTCATATCCTCAAATTTCTTTGAACATATAATGTCCACTAACTTCTCCTCCAAGGACTCCATTTTCTTGATCAACTTTCTCACTGATGAAAAATCTTCCTGTCTTATATCTGATTCCTTTGACTCCATATTTTTCTGCAACATCGGCAATACTTTTAGAAGACATCGCATCAAAAACGATATTCCCCTTATGATTTTTGAGCACTTGATTGGCAATAATAGAAGTAATGATATCACAATTCACAACTTCTCCCTCATTCGTTACAAATCCGATTCTGTCCACATCTCCATCAAACATGATTCAAAAATCAGCTTTTTCTTCTTTTACTTTTTCTACTAATTGAGCATAATTCTTTCTATCACTGGTATCAGATTCATGAGCAGAAAAAGTTCCATCGGCATAATCATTGATAAAAATAATTTCATGGTGCTCTTGTAATGTTTTCAAAAAGGACTTTTCCACTGTGATTCCCGCTCAAGTAGAGAAATCTACGACGATTTTATATTTTTTCTGAAGTGTTTGATATTTCTCTTGTAAGAATTGAAAGAGTTTTTCGAGTTTCCCTTGAATGAGATTCTGTTCGTAGTTGGTATCAATTTCAAGAGGATCGTCAGACTTATATTCTCCTTCAAAATAGTTTTTTTCAAATTGTTCTTTCAAAAGAAAGCTTGGTAAAAGTCAGACTTTTTTGTCGAAAAATTTCATTCCCAGATATTCCTTAGGATTGTGAGAAGCGGTCATTTCCAATCCGATATCAAAATCATTTTGTCCCAAAAAATAGGTCGTCCCTGTACTGCAAATTCCATAAGGATATTTTTTCTTTTCCTCCTCAGAAAGATTCCAAAAACATTGAGAAAAAGCAATATTCACAATTCCTTCTTCATGGAGTCCTCTCAAAAAATGAGGTAAATATTGAGTATTAGCTTCTCTCACATCACATCCTATCAACATTTTCATATTTTCTCCGATGGTTTCTTTGAAGTATTTCCCCATTCATTTCCCCATAAGATACATGAATTTTTCATCGATTTCTTCATGAGAGATTCCTCTAATGTCGTATGCTTTAAAGCATTTTAAATAGTTTTCGAACATGATTATTTGGTTAAGAAATAAAGATTATAGTATAGACAAGGAGTTTTATCCTCCCTCTCCTTCAATTAAGGAATATCCAATTAAAAACTTGGCAACATCCCTAAAAACTCTTCCAGAAGTAAATCCTCACCATTGGTTTGTCCTTGGACGAGAAGTCCAAATTAAAACAATGTATTTAGGATCATCTACGGTTACAAGTCCTACAAAGGTTCCCTGTGTCCATCCGTTTCCTCTTTGATATCTTCATTTGTAGGCAATTTGTGAAGTTCAGGATTTAGCTCCAAGACGATATCCTTCGATTTTTGCAGCATCTCCAACTTCCGAATTCTGTTCCATGACTTCATGAAGTGCAGTTTTCATTTCTTCACAAACTTCAGGCCTGATAATTTGATTAATAATTTGAGGAGTATTCTTCTGAGTTTCCGTTTCTTCGGAATTTGCAAATTTCTTCGTGATAGAATCAATGATCGTCGGTTTGATATAATGTCCACCATTGACCAAAACTCCATAAGCTGCGGCAAGTTGAACTTGAGTTACTTGGATTCCTTGTCAGAAAGAGTTATTTAAAAATCTGGCGGTAGATACGGTTGTCATATTATCAACGAATCCCTCTTTTTCTTCTGCTAATTCAATTCCTGTAAGTTTCCCAAATCCTAATTTTGCAAGATAATTATAAAAGATTTCTTTTCCAAGTTTCTGTACGATTCTCACCATTCCAATATTACAAGAATAGACAAGTCCATGTAAAAAATTGTGATTTCCAAGACATTCTTTGGTTGCATTCTTAATCGTGTACGGTCAGATTTTTACTTGTCCTTCATCGACATAATAATCGTAAAGTCTAATTTCATCACTATCAAGTCCTATCGCCATGGTAAAAGATTTGAAAATACTTCCAGGTTCAAATGCTACAGAAATATTCTTATCCACAAAAACTTGAGCTCCATACGTATTTTTAGCAATATATTTTTGGAGAGATTGATCGGTTCTTTCGTCAGTTGTTGCAAGTTTATATTGTCCGTCTTTTTTGATATATACAGGAACATCGACATAGGTGAGATCATCGATAATATAAGCTTTATCTTCTCCAAGAGGTTCGAGAATATACGCATCATTATAATCATTGGGATTGAATGTTGGGGCACTGACCGAAGCTTTAATTTGTCCATTATTCGGATCGTAAACCATAACGGCGATAGCATCTGCTTTAAATTGATTAACGTATTTTTTTGCAATATTTTCTACTTCTTTTTGGATTCCAATATCAATTGTAAGATAAATATCATCTCCGTTTTTTGAGTCTATAACCTCAAAATCATTTGCTCCGACTCATCCAATAAAAGAAGAAGCACGTCCAACGATTTTTCCGTCGATTCCTCTCAGACTTTCATCAAAATATTGTTCAATTCCATAATAAGCAACCCCATTTTTATCTACATATCCTAAGGTATTGGACAGTAAATCTCCATAAGGATAATATCTTTTTACAAAAGGTTCCAAAATAAGTCCATGAAGAACGGGAATATTATTAATATCCTTTTCAAAAGCATGATCAGATTTCAACTTTTTTATATCATTCGCAATGTCTGGACTTGCAGAAGAGAAGAGTTTGACATATTTGTAAGTCTGTTGTGTAAAAAGAGCATCAAGCTTCTCTTGAGAGATGTTATATCCATATTTTTTCATAAATTTCAAAAGATTATTTTGACTTCTGGAAACTCGCATCGTCGTATTTTGAGGTACGACATAGACATAATACGTATTCAAAATTTCAATAAAAGGAAAATTCTGTTCTTTGAGAGCTTCCAAAAATTCCATATTATCAAAAAATCAAAGGTAATTCCTCTCTTTCTTTCAGACTTGAATCTTTTCATCTAGTCTTTGAGTGATATATTGATAGGCTTTTTCTTTGCTTCGTTCATCAATAATGGTTTGTTTTTGCTCATTGTATCCCGTAAAATCAAAACTATCGTATTCAGGAGATTTTGCCCCAGATCCATAATAAAAAAGTTCTGGCATCTTCGGTAAAATCTCAATTCAAGCAAATTGTTCAATATTATTGATACAACCTTCGGTATCAACTTTTTCGAGTCCGTTAATTTCACAGAAATGCTTATAAACGACAGGAGTAATTAATTCAATGACACGAGGTTTAAGAGAAATAGGATGATCTTTGGTTCCGGTATTTCCCAAAATGGTAAGATCAAAAGCAACATCATAGAGGGTAATATTTTCTGTAAGTTTAACCGGTTGTCCTGTCCTATTTAGAGCATAAATATCTCATCTTTCAGCTTTGATAGAAGTAGATCTGGTATGTTGTTTGTTGAGGAGAGTTTCGTAATAGCTATGTCTAATAATTTGAACATAAAATAATTTTCCCAAAATTACCAAAAACATCAGACAAAAAATCCCAATTAATTGAAGTTCTCTTGAAAAACGGACTCCTTTCAGAAAAGGAATTTTTGCAATGAATTTTTCAAATTTTCTTTCTATAATTTCGCCTAAAGAAAGCGATTTTTTAAAATCTTTTTGAAACATGAGAAATGATTATTTATTACAAGAAGGGGAATCTTTCTGATCCTCATCTTCTAAAAAAAGAATAAAAATCTGCCTCTTTTTTTCAAGAAAAATTTTAAACGAGTGGTTTTTTATACATTAGCGATAGCTTCTTGTGAAGGAGTTGAGATATTTTCATCGGGAGAAACTTGAGGTAATTCAGAATCTTGTTCTTTCCCCTTTCTTTCTTTATGAGGTTTTGTGGTATGATTGATCATGTTCCTTCAGTTATTGATAAACATTCTTCCTGGAATAATAAAATCATATCATCGATTAGGATTGTTTTCTTTTATTCGGTTGGGCATGGTAAAAGTTAGTACTTGTTTAATAGCTCGTTTTATTCCAGCTTTAGATCAAGCATCTACACCTTGATTAATTCCTAAATTAGTAAGATTTCGTACTTTAGTATTGTCGGAGAAAGGATTGATTCGATCTTGTTTGTTGAGTCGTTTTTTGAGTTGGTGATACCTTCTTCGAGAATTAAGCCATTCGACAGGATTCATTTCATTCATGATAGTTTCCGTGAGTGCTTCAATTGTTTTCTCTCTAGAGTTTCACTCTTCTCTTCAAAATTCATTAATAAAATTATTTCTAGTTTCATTTGCAGCAGCAAAAATTTTTCCGTAAGGAACCGCTTCTAAAGCAGTATGTTCTCATGATTTTTGTGCCTCAAAGATAATACCTGTAATGATGTTATTGATAGTTGCATTTCTTAAATTAATACCACTTCAAAAAGCTTCTCATAATTCCTTATTCTCCTCGAGAGCTTTAGGAATATTCATCTTATCGAAAAAGTTTTTATCTTTCTCGATTACTTTTTTTGCCTGTTGGATTTTTGTACAAGAAAAATTAGCACCTGTGATATCTCTGTATTCTGCTAAAAAGACACGAATATTTTGTTGGTTAATGTTGCCTTTTAGTTGGGTAAGTCTTTCGTTATCTTGTGCTATTTTATCTCTGATTGCTTGTTGACTACATCGTGCAAGT
>JAEEGL012815963.1_pt1 | contig 12396 bp, 13 predicted proteins | sample 9134231 | NCBI WGS metagenome assembly JAEEGL01 (sample SAMN16246548, study PRJNA631951) | gut metagenome | biome: gut microbiome; feature: rumen; material: fiber-attached | host: Bos | place: Iran: Karaj | collected 2018-10 | reverse complement strand
GCGTAAATAGCGGAATTAAGAGGACTATAAATACAGATCCGACTAAGTTTTTTACATATAATAATGGAATAGCAACTACTGCGGCGGATGTTGAAGTTAAAAAAAATACGAATGGTGGACTGTTGATAACCAAAATGGTTGATTTACAGATCATTAATGGCGGCCAAACTACAGCTTCTTTAGCTGAAGCGGTTTTGAAAAAAACAAATGTTGACTTAGAAGGAATATTTGTTCCTATGAAGTTAACGGTGATAGAAGATAGAGAAACAGAAAATGAGGAGGGTATTCGTTTTTATGACCAAATGGTACAAGCCATAGCCAAGTACGCGAATAGTCAAAATAAAGTCACTGCCGCGGATTTGTTTTCTAACGAACCATTTCATATTTGGATGGAGAAAATGTCAAAAAAACATTTGGCTCCTCCTAAGCAATATGCTATACCTACGGGTTGGTATTATGAAAGATCGAGAAAAAAATACTTACAAGAGCAGGTTAAACTTACAGGTAATGATGTAAAGAGATTTGTTGCAAAATATCCTAAGAAGCAAATAATTAATAAAGAGCAACTTGCAATGTATATTTCAACGATTATGTGCAAGCCGGATATCGTTTCAAGAGGAAAAAACTGGACGATGAAGGAGTTTGGTTCATCAATATCGGAAGAATATCAAAAGAATAGAGATGATTTTAATGAAATATATTTTGAAAAATGTATTAGTGCGGCAATTATTTTCCGAACAGTTGACGAATACTTGGAGAATAACAAAGATAGTGCTAAAAAACCGACAGGTTTTTGGTATAAAACTGGTGGATATAAATTGAATATTGTTCCCTATTCGATTGCTAAAATAATTAGTTCGCTACCGAGAGGCTACACTCTTAACTGGGGAAAAATATGGGAAAATCAATCGGTTTCGCCAGCGTTTATGCGTGAAATTGAAAAGATAACTAAAATTACAAATGATTATATTTGCGATAGTCATGGTATGATTGTTACAGAATATTGTAAAAAGAAATCCACATGGGAAAATTATAGGGATAATTATCCATATGAATTATCAAATGAATTTTGTGATGAATTGATGCCACTAGAATTAGAAAAATCAGAAGCAAAGGCTGCGAAGAAAGATCAAAAAGAAACGAATGATCTTCAAGTTTTGATGGATATGGTGGCTAAAGGACCTGACTATTGGAATAATATGATAATTGAAGGAGTGAAGCATTCGATGCTTTCATATCAAGAAAGAACAGCAGTACAACAAATTAGCAATATTGCGGCAACAGGAAGCATTCCGTCATCAAGGGCAGGCAAATTGCCATCAAAAGTTATGTCGGTTGTGAAAATTGCATTAGCTGTTCAGGAAAAAATGGAAGCAGAAGGAATAATTAAGTAGAATGAAAAAAGAGATAAACTTGGTTGAGTTTTTTAGTGGGATTGGTAGTCAATATAGGGCATTAGAAAATTTAGGTATAAAAGTAAATACGTTAGGGATTTGTGAGTGGGATATTCACGCTATGTCTGCATATGATATTATGCATAATTCAGCTACCATTCCTAAAGAAGTGATGAAAATGAGTAAGGAAGAATTGCTTGAAGTATTAAAACAATATACTTTAAGTAATTCGGGAAAAGAATTATTACCTTTTGATTGTTTAAAAACATATTCGGAAGACTCGTTAAAAATGATATACGCAAGCATAGTTAAAAACAATAATTATGTGGATATTAGTAATCTTAATGGTAAGGATCTTCCAAATAATATTGATATCTTGACGTATTCATTCCCTTGCCAAGACCTATCAAATGTGGGTGCTTTTCATGGATATAATAAAGGGATTGATATGGATTCCGGCAGCCGATCAAGTTTATTATGGCAAGTAGGAAGAATATTGCGCGAAATGAGAAGAAAGGGAAAGGTTCTCCCTCAATATCTATTGATGGAAAACGTTCCTACGCTTTTAGCGGACCGACATAAAGAAAATTTTGAAAAATGGATTGAAATGCTAAATAATCTTGGTTATAGAAGTTATTATTTTCCGCTAAATGCCTATTCTTTTGGAATTCCACAAAACCGTCCGAGATTGCTCATGATTAGTGTTTTTGTAGGAAAAGATAAAGAAAAGAAGAGGAAAGTTAAGGAATACTTTGCTTCGAAGAATTCAAGCACTTTTATTGTAGATGATTATAAGGAATCGAATTATTATAAAAAACTTTCGGTTAGAGAATTGCTTAGAGTAGATTATTCAAAACCAGAATTAAGAAAAGAGGCAATCGAGTGTACACCTAACGATACAGTTTCGAGAAGAGCCATTTGGAAAGAGAATCCTCAGATTGTAAATGAGAAAGGAGAATTGTGCGTTACAGACTTTGTAAGAACAATAACAACAAAGCAGGATAGAAATCCAAATTCCGGTAATTTATATTTTGACAGCGGAATAGAAGGGAAGAGCAAATTTAGATATTTGACTCCGCGAGAGTGCCTTTTATTTATGGGTTTTAAGGATAAAGATTATGAGAGACTTATTGATAGCGATGTTGAATTTCATAAAGGCTCCAAGATGTTCGCTAGAGATAAAATTATAAAAATGGCAGGTAATAGTATTCCTGTAAAATTGCTTGAGGGTATATTTTGGCAAATATTATTACTTGATGAAGAATTGAATGGATAGAAACATTTTTATTATTTGGAGGGCTTTAAGTTGAAATATTTGCGTGACGAATTTGTAGTTTGGTTATCAAATAAAAAAGAAACAATGGTTCATCATATAGCAAAGTTACAATTTCAAACTATGTAACAGCGTTAAAAACATGTTCTAATTATCCAAATTGTAAATATACAAGGGATTTGTAGGCGAAATTATTAGAATTAATAACAATGATTATCTTTTCTGAAGAAAGCAGGACACAAATGTGCCCTGTTTTTTGCTAAATCTTCTAAACTCTTGAACCAGAAGAAATGTTCATTTTAGGAGGTATTCTTATGGGACAGCCCGAGTGATAGAATTTAGATACCAAGGTAGATACCAAGGGTTGTAATAAGTGTTAAGAGGAAAGGCAAAGTATATATTACAGAATCTGTTTTCTATATCAATTTTGTAAACGATGAGAAAAATCATCATAAGTATTACGGATTTCCGCCGGTCAAAGTATTGACAATGCACTACAAAGGCGATAGGATGATGTAGGAGGGAGTGCAATGAAAAAATCCACATCAATTAGTATCAGAGTAAGTGAGGAAGAACTTGATTTGTTTAAAAGGGCTTCGCAGCTTGAAGTCTATGCCTCGTATAGTGAATTCGTAAGGAGAACGGCACTAATTGAAGCAAACAGAATCATAAAAAAATATGAAAAAAAAGAAAGCGAGGAGAATAAAAATGTTTGATTCGCTCGTTGAACGCATGCGAAGTGAAAAGTATAGGTTAGTTAGCGTAGATCTTTTTTCGGGACCTGGCGGTCTTTGTACAGGGTTTAAGTGGGCAGGGATATTGCCGCTTATTGCAGTAGAATGGACTGATACGACAGTAGAAACGTATTCGGTAAGTCATAATGCTGAGGTAATGCATTTGTCTGAGTATAAAAAAAATGGGAAAAAGAATAGAAAATATTTGAACCAGTTTATGCAAGAAAGCACAAGAACTCTTGTTATTCATGGCGATATTAATTTGGTTGATGATGCTATGATTAAACAATTGCTATTTGCAAGGTATGGCATTGACTCGGAAAACGAGACAGTTGATATTGTATCAGGTGGTGCTCCATGCGAAAGCTTTAGTTTGGCCGGAACAAGGACACCAGGTGATGAAAGAGATGATTTGTTTGACAATATTGTAAGAATTTCAAGAACTGTTAAAACGAAAGCGATTCTTTTTGAGAATGTAAAAGGTATGTTTTCTAAACCAGATGTGAATGGTGCCAAGGGTGCTATTTTCGAACATATTTGTAATACTTTTGAAGATGCCATAGCAAAACCAAGATATATTCTTTCGTCAAGAAATCAAGGAGAAATCTTGTTGAAAGCCTGTGATTATGGGGTTCCTCAATTAAGAGAGAGATTATTTCTAGTCTCAATTAGAGAAGATTTGTTTAATGGAGGTGTAAGGTTTGAATACCCTATTCCCACTCATGGTCCCGGCAGGAGAAATCCTTATGTGACGGTAGGGGAGGCAATAAGCGATCTTCCCGATGCACCTATGAATGAAGATATAACAACATACAAAATGCCGAAACAATTTGTTAATTCTAATCAAAAACGATTTGTTAGCATTATGCGAGGTAAGTCTGTTTCTGGGATGAACTGTAAAACGCCAAAGTATTTAAAGGGTTTATATGATGATTATTCACTAAGCAGTCATAAAGGACCTGGACATATAGTAAGAAAACAAGCTTTACTTTCAGTTATTCCTCCAGAATCAAGCATGAAAAATGTTTATGAAAAAATAAAAGCAGAAGGAAAACTAAATTCTAAAGTTCCAGGATATCCTTCATTTAGGTATGTTGAGATTTTCCCCAAAACCCTATATGCATCAAGAAATCGTCGATTACATTATGATGAACCTAGTTATACAGTTACGTCTCACTGCTTGGATGAATTATTGCATCCTAGATATAATAGAGCAATTACTCCAAGGGAAGCAGCTAGGCTACAAAGTTTTCCAGATTGGTATCAATTTGCGGGTCCGTACGTTCAATTTCACGGAGACAAAGAACAGGACCGTTATGAACAAATTGGTGATGCTATTCCGCCACTATTAGCCAATGCTATGGGAAAACAGTTTGTAAGGTGCTTACCGACACATGTTTAAAAAGAAAGAGGGAGGCGGTGACCTCTCTCTTTTGTACTAAAATGATTTATATTGTATGATTGAATAATTTGAGTAAATCCATTTGTAATGATAGTTGTAATACATCAAATAATATAGCACTGAAAGGAAAGAATAATTAATCTTCCTGATAAATAGGGGCCGTCAATTGTATATTTGTTCCTCGCTCTCCTTGATAGGACCAACTGAAAGGAGTTCCAAATGCTCTCGAGCAATCTAATTCTAGTTTTTTACAATAATAGTCGGAAGTATGAATGGTAAAAGAGCTGTCTTTAATATTATAAAACAGAATATATTTAGCATATTGTGTAGCAGGGTTATCAACTTTTTCTCCTATACCAGTAACAGCCCATTCACACAAAGCGTGAATATATTTATGAATTTTTTCTTCTAAAATTGTTGTATCATGAGGGTCCATATCTTTTTTGTTGCCACATCGCTGGAATTCACTTAGTACTCTTCGTAATTCGGCATTGTTTTTATCCAAAACATCAGCGAAGGTTTCAGAATGACGTTGGTGAATGGATACGCTTGATCTACTGCTTTTTTTGCTACTGATAGTATAGTATTTTACTGTATCGTCATCAAAGGTAACTTTAGTTAAAATATCTGTTTTTACATCTCCTCCGTTGGGTAGGCGACCTATAATATCCTTATCTGATGTCGAATAAATATTCTTTACTTTTAAGGGATCTAATTCAAAAACATTGAGTACACTTGTAAACAAATTATAATGTAATCCTTCAAGAGAAGGATCATTAGTTTTCCATTTTTCAAGGTTGCATTGATTACTAAGTGTTGATGCGACCCACTTTTCGAAATTAAGCCCTTTTTTAGCGCGTTGTGAACTTTCGGGAAGTGATTTTAGGGCGTAGGCTTCAATTAAATTAAATAATTTCTCTTGAGAAACTAGAGCATTTAAAGAAGAGTATTCTCCATGGCTCTGTATCTTGTTATTTTTAGATTCAAATGATTTTCTATCTGTATAATCCAAGTTATCGGGGAAGACAAGATAAGAGTTGGTGATTTTACTATTTAGTTGCTTAATATTAAATGAATCCCAGTATTGTTCTTTAATACGGTCTCTAAGCGATGTGGTTGTAAACAAAAGCCATTCTGTACCATCTTCAAATCCTATTTTATATGGAGCTTTGAATTGATTTTGATCATCATATCCAGGCATTCCGATTTTATAGTTCTGCTCAAATGAGGAAATATATCCTAATTCCTTACATAGGTCCATTAAGTATTTTAGAACTCTTTGAAAAGAGTTTCCTCTTCTACTTTTTTCGATGTTGGTTTCTGGCATATAATACTCCTCGCTGATTATTATTTTTCATTATATTATTATATTACAAAAAAAGCTAAAATCAAATCAGTGCATTTCTTGGTGTAAAATTTTGGAAAAAAGAATATCTTTTATAAAAATAAGATTACGATATAATAGTATATAATCCATAGTTTATATATTTGGTGTTTATACAAATAAAGCCTCTTTTGAAAAGGTTTCCCTTGGAATTATAGTATGGTAGAAAGATGAACCACCCCAATGCTAAGAGCATAATCAATTAGATTCGGACCAAAGTGGGGGAATGGATTAGTATGAATGATAATAATTTGAATTATTCAGTTAAAATAGGAAATATATTTGATTATAAGGCAGATATATTGGTTATATCAGCTGGAATGGAAAAGCCATATACCGAACTAAACAAAGACGGTTTCGGTCCGTTGGAAGCACAGACATATAATTTAGCAGGGGTTAAAGAACTTCTAAACGAACGAAAAAAAGTGGGATTGATAGAACCGGGTAAAGTTGGAGTAACGAGTTCTTGTGCTTTGAAAGACAGATATAAGTATATTTTTCATACTCCAACACCGTTTGGCTGGGATTATGAAGATTTTAAAATCATAGAAAAAGCTTATTTAAATTCATTAAAGAAAGCTGATGAATTAGGATGCAAAAGCATTGTTTTTCCTCTTATAGCGACGGGAGTATGTGAATTTACGGTTGAAGACGGTCTTAGTGTGGCTGAATCTACTATTAATGCTTATGTTTGCAACCATGCTGGATGCAAGTTGGATATAACACTTGTTTTGTCAGAATTTGCTTATCAGCAATTAATATCTCAGGCCAAACAAGATTTGTTGGTCAAAGATGATAAAATAGAAGAAGAACTTAAACAGGAGTGGCTTCAATATTCCATAGACAATGAATCAAAAGCATATCGAGATTCATTACTTAGATTAAGGAAAACGCGTAAACAATATGCATTATCAGATATTGAATTTAGTAAAAGGAAGAATGAAAACTTTGATTTATTTCAGGTTGCTTCAATGCAGAAAAAGAAATTAAGAAAACAAGGGATAAAGATTTCCAATGCCTCTATTGCTGAATATGCTAATACTTCTGAGGATACAGTACAAAGAGTATTAAGTGGGCAAAAGAAGGAGATAGAAAGTATTTATACATTATATAAGATTGGTATGGCCCTAAAATTCGACTTATATAAAATGAATCGTACATTGGAATTATTTAACTTACCGATTTTGAAATATGAAAACCTTACTAAAAGCGAAGTGGTATATTTTTATTCATTTTTACATCGGATATATGATAAAGACGCTTTAGAAAGAGCGACGCAAGTCGATTTCTCAACACTTTACAAGAGTTCGAATGATGAATACGAAGACCGCTAAGAAATTCATAAGATTAAGAGAGATGAATGTCTCTCTTTTTTTATTTGTAAAAAATACCGCAGGTCCTGCGGTGGGAAATAGACCGATAGAATCATATTATATGATTACAAACATTGATACGGAGGTATTAAAAAATGAAAAAGGATAGCATTAATCAAAAATCTTTAGCAGATATTATCTATGAGTGTATGGAATTTTTGGGTTTTGGGCCTGAGATATTTTATTCAGAAGAAACATCTATAGATTTTGAATATACGATGATTCTTGTCGAGTATCTTATAGAAAATTCTGAAATTTTCATAAAACAAGATAAGGATAACACGATAAAAGATTGTGCAAAGCGGTTTTTAGATAATATTAATGAAAAAACATCTATATACCAGTGGTACAACCTGAGTTATGAAAAGTTATATCCTTGGTTTTTAGGAATTATTTTTTCAGAAGAGTGGAGAGAAAGTTTAATACGATTAAAAGATTCGGATAAATGTATTTCGCAAATTACGGATTTTAAGGAAAGAATTATAAATATATCTGAACTCGAACATTTTTATGGATGATAGAAAGGATAATGATTATGAATGATTGCAATATTTACAAATGTTTTTCTTCAATAGGTGACATTAGTTTAAAGAGTAATAGTTTGACTGGAATTCATCAGTTTCCAAGTATAAAGGAAGAGAGTTCATCAGGAATAAGAATAATTGATTTAAAAACACAGCACCTTTCTAATAGAAAGATTTTTATTGATGAAGAAATAACATCTGAGCTTGCGCATGATATTGTTTATGAATTGTTATATTTATGCGAAGAAGAAGAACCTATTGATATTTTTATAGATTCACCTGGTGGAAGTGTGAATGCAGGATTAGTTATTTATGATGTTATTCAAGCGCTTGATGGTAAAATTCCAATTAATATGTATTGTGTAGGAATGGCTGCCTCTATGGCTGCGGTGATTCTAGCGGGTGGACAGAAGGGTAGAAGATTTATACTTCCACATAGCACATGTATGATTCATGAGCCGCTTATAGCAGGTGGAATGGGTGGAAGTGCGACTTCAATAAAAAAGACAGCGGACTCTATTCTAGAAACAAAGAAAATAACAAACGGAATTCTGGCAAAGCATACAGGAAAGACAGTAAAAGAAGTAGATAAAGCTACATCATTTGACAATTATATGAACGCCCAGGAAACAGTAAAATTTGGTATTTGCGATGAAATTAGAAATATTTTTTAGTTGATTAATGGAAAGGGTAAGTATGAAGATAATTAAAAAAAGTGAAAAATATATACCGGTTCCCACGAACCATATTATATGCGGAAAAAACACATATTTTTTAAAGGATACTCATAAAACATGGAATAATAATAATGTTTTGGTTATTGGTACCTCTGGTGGAGGTAAAACAAGAAGTGTTGTAAGACCTGCAATTTTACAAGCGGAAACTAGCTTTGTGATATCTGATCCAAAGGGAACGTTATATGGGGATTATAAGGAATACTTAGAATCGTTAGGATATAACGTGATTAAAATGGATTTTATTCATCCTGAAAAATCGGCAAAGTATAATCCTATTCTATTATGCAAAAGCTCGCAAGATATACAAAAGTTAGCACATTCATTAACATTCTCACTTGTAAATTCAGAATCGAGAATTGATCCTTTTTGGGATGAAAGCACATTTATACTACTTTGTGCATTGATAGGATATCTTGTTGAAACAGATGAAATAAGTAATGAAGAAAAAACGATTAAAGCTATCAACAGTTTGTTGATTGATGACAAAGCGATACCGGGAAAACAGGACAGTTTTACTCTACTAAAAAATAAAATGGATGTTCATTCTAAAAGAATAATGGAAAGATTTGGTAAAGAAAGTTGGGCATACAGGAGATATAGACAATTCGATTTGGCTCCAGATAAAACACATAATACTGTGTGTATTACCTCTTGTGCTAAACTAGCGACTTTTGATACAGAAGAAATTCAAGAGATGCTTAGTGGAAATGATTTTGATTTTACCACAATAGGTAAAGAAAAGACTGCTGTTTTTGTAGAAGTGAGCGATACGGATCGCTCGATGGATACATTGGTAAATCTTTTCTATACTCAGATGATGAATAGACTTTGTTCTTACGCAGATGAAGAATGTAAAGATCATCGCTTGCCTATTCCAGTACAGTTTATTTTGGATGATTTCGCAACAAATGCAAGAATTGATAATTTTGAAAATATGATTTCAAATATCAGATCGAGGAATATTTCCGCAATGATTATGATTCAGGATGATAGTCAGTTGCGGAAAGGATATGGAATGAGTGCAAGTACGATAGTTAATAATTGTAGTACATTCATTTATCTGGGAGGCTCAGATCCTGAAACTGCGCAAAGGGTTTCGCCTAGACTAAATTTACCTGCGTATAAGATACTAAATATGCCTGTAGATATGTGTTACATATGCAGGCGCGGACAAGAGCCAATATATACAGAACACTTTGATTTGGAATGGTTTGAAAAGGAAAAAGGTTATGTATTAAAAGAAACAGAAAGTTTAGCTGAGGGTAATACAAAATACGGTAACGATGAAAGAAGAGAATTATGCAGAGAAATGCTTTTTTAATTCTATAGATTTTAGATTATGGCAAAGGTAAGAAAATTCTATTTCGTAAAACTAAATGATATAATTGAAAATAAGACCCAAAAGTCGTATACGGAAGATATTATGTGTGTTCATATAGGTTATTCAGGGCTTCTCGTAGAATTAGAGTCGGAACACAAACGCCCTGGAGAGTTATTCCTTTCTTTTTATCATGAGTATAACGCGCATAGCGCTTACTTACAGTATCGTACAACTAGCTATGGTAAATTTATTGAAAATACGAACGAAAGAATTGTATTCGAAACAGAAAAAAGTACATATGTCTTTTCGGTTGTAGAAAATGAAATGACTGATACAGAGAAAAAATTATTATACATAAATGTTTTTTGTTGAAATTATGAGGACTTCACATGAACTTGTATATAGCGGATACGCATTTTGGACATTCGAATATTTTGTTGCATGATCATCGACCGTTTGCGGATGCGGATACTATGGATAAGTGTATGATTGATCTTTGGAACAGCCGTGTTTCAAAGGATGACCATGTATATATACTTGGTGATTTTTGCTATAGAAGCGGAAAAGAACCTGAGTGGTATTTGCAGAAGCTTCGCGGTCATAAGCATTTTATCATAGGAAATCATGACAGGCATATGCTTAAGAATGAAAAGGCTATGAGTTATTTTGAATCTGTAGATGCGCTTAAGATGATTAAGGAAGACGGCAAGGAGATAATCTTATGTCATTACCCTCTCGCGGAGTGGAATGGTTATTACCATGGCTCTTGGCATATTTACGGTCATATACACTCTTCCAAGAATGAAGCTTATGAATTCATGAAGACAAAGGAAAGAGTCTTAAATGCGGGTTGTATGATAAATGATTACAAACCAGCATCATTAAATGAACTTATACGAAACAATAGCATTTTTATGGAGAGATCATTATGACAAACAACTTAGTAAAAGTAGGGAAATACGTATCCATGCTACTTAGACATCATCCCGAAAAAGCAGGGGTAATACTTGATGAACACGGATGGACTGATGTAGCTGATTTGATTGAAAAGGTAAGTCCAAAGTATTCACTTACGGAAGAAATGCTGCATCAAATGGCTTTTGCTCCGGATAAACAACGTTACGAGTTCAGCGAAGACGGTAAAAGAATTCGTGCTGTACACGGTCATTCGGTCGCGGTTGATTTAGAATATGAAGAAGTCGAACCACCGGAATATCTTTATCACGGAACAGCAACAAAATATATGGATTCAATTATGACTGTAGGTTTAAAAAAGCAAAGCCGACAATTTGTTCATTTATCTGAATATGTTGAACAAGCTGAAGCCGTTGGCAAAAGACATGGGAAACTTGTTCTTCTTAAAGTAAAATCTGGTGAAATGTATTCAAAAGGATTTAAATTTTACAAGTCTGTGAGCGGTGTTTGGTTAACGGATAATGTTCCGATAAAGTTTTTGGAAGAATATTCTAAATAAGGAAAAATACATGAAAGTAGTATTTTTGGACATTGATGGTGTTCTTAACACCTCGTATACGAAAGAAATGTTTCAAGGTTATACCGGCATCGATAACACCTGTCTTCAGTTCTTTTCTGATTTTATCACTAAAGCAAATGAAGTCGAAACGACTGAGGTGGTACTAACATCATCTTGGCGATTAGGTGAGACTAAGGATGGAAATCCTGTAATGGACGGATACTGGTATGTTTACGATACATTAAAGAGTGTTGGTATCACTCTCTTCGATGTTACACCCGTTTGCTTTAAGGGTGGACGAGGATCAGAGATAGCTAAGTGGCTTATTGATCATAAGGATTTGGACATTACTGGATATGTTGTCTTAGATGATGTGCTTCATACAAGCTTCCGCACACTTGGATTAACTAAACGTATGATACGTACTTCATGGAGTAAGCCTAATGGGGGTTTTACTCAGAAGCATATAGAGAAGGCTTTGGAAATTATTAAGCTTTCGTATTATGAACCATGGGAAAAAGAATATTCAAATATAATAATTAAAAGTAGCAATTAATATATTGCGATATATCGTAATAATATATCACTAAAATTCAGAAATATTATATTTTATCGAAATAAAATACAATAAATGCATAGATATATTCTCGAAGAGAGGTTTTATACTATGCCTGAATTTGATTTTAAGAAGAGGATGGCTGAAATCTGCCAGAAAAAGGATATAAGCCTTTATCGTTGGTGGAAGGGAACAGAGATATCACAAAGTACCTTTTACAATCT
>JAEEGL011931663.1_pt1 | contig 12396 bp, 8 predicted proteins | sample 9134231 | NCBI WGS metagenome assembly JAEEGL01 (sample SAMN16246548, study PRJNA631951) | gut metagenome | biome: gut microbiome; feature: rumen; material: fiber-attached | host: Bos | place: Iran: Karaj | collected 2018-10 | reverse complement strand
CGTCACCTGGGGGAACATGGCGGGGACATACAGGCCGCCGTCTGCCGCGAGCCCTCTGAGAATGGCCTGGCTGGCAGTCACAACGCTGCCGCCGCGGGTAGAGAAGAAGGACATGGATGCCATCACGCTCCTGTCATTGTTTTCTGTTTCGTGTAAAACGGGCGGTGGTATACAGCCGCCGCCCGTTCATTTCCTTCCGTCCGGTTGATCAGATCAGATGCTGCTTCAGAAAATCAGGAAGCTCTTCCGGATCAGCGCTCACGCTGAGAACGAAATCCACATTGTGTTTTGTTCCGAGGTTCTCCAGGGTGGCCACAACGGCCTCCGTGCCGGCCAGATCCGCATGGCACAGCTTCAGGAAAGCGTCCACAAACACGGTCCCGACGTCGAAATTGGAGGACAGGATCCCGCAGAGGAATCCGATAAACATATCCGTATTGGAGATATGATATTCATCAGCGTTGATGAAGCGGACCTTGTGGTCCACGTCAAACATATAGCGATTGTCGTCATCCAGGAAGATGACATCGTGCACGGCGTCCCGCGCGGTCGTGTTGGTCAGGTCAATCAGCCGCTTCGTCTTGCCGGAGCCCTTCTTGCCTGCGATCACCTGTATCATGGGAATCGACCTCCTTATGGGTTTTTCTCTGGCCTCATTATACCTCAATCATGCGGATTGCGCAATGTATTTTTCTCCGCGATGTCCGCATAGGTTATTTCTGTATTCCTCCTGCGGATATCCTTCTTTTTTCTCCGGCAGACGGTAATATAATCACAAAAAGTACAGGCGGTGATGTTTTCATCCTCCGCCGAGGGGGATGCGCTGATCTCCCCGGAGCGGATCCGCTCGCACAGCTCCGCGGCTTTTTCCACGGCGGCGTCCGTCAGCCCGTTCAGGATCTTCTCGTCCAGCGCCCATTTCGCGCTCTTGCTCACGCTTCCGTCCTTGTTGAAGACCCGGTCCACGGAATAGGGCGCGATGTCCCGGTCCATGGCATGCAGCACGTCCGGATCCGCCAGCGCGACGCCCTTCATGCGGGCCTCCTTCAGCCGCTCCTCCTCCGCTGCCTCCGGCGATTCCTTGTCCACTTCCTTATCCTGCACGGGGAAATAGAATGCCCCCGCGGCTTTTGTGCCGGGATACGCCTGCTGCGCGGCCTTCAGGTAGATCATCAGCTGCAGCTGCTCGCCGCTCGCCATTTTGGCGGGATCCGGCTTTCTGCCGCTGCTCTTGTAGTCCGTCACGCGCAGATAGTCCCCGTCCGGCCCCCGGTATTCATCCAGCCGGTCGATCTTTCCCTGCAGCGCGATCTGCGTGCCGTCCTTCAGCGTCAGCATCAGCGGCGGCAGCCCCTCCGGCGAGCCGAACTCCATTTCCGTTCCCGCGACCCGGAAATCGCTGTTGGCCGCGAAGCGTGTCAGCACGGCCGCGGCGTGCTTCGCGCGGCGCACGTATTCCTCGCTCTCCCAGATCCCGGCGGCATCCTCCCGCAGCGGGCCGTTTTCCCATACGGCCGCCTGCTCCGCCACGATCTGCTCCGTCATCTCTCCGATCTTCTCATCGCTCAGCTCCGGCCATTCCTTTTCCCGCACGGCCCGGCTGATGTACTGCTCCAGCACCGCGTGGAAGAAATCGCCGGCCTCGTTGGCGGTAAACTCAAAGGCCTCCTGCGCCACCGGCCGCAGCCCGTAGCGGATGAAATGCCGGTAGGGGCACGCCGCGAAGCTTTCCAGCCGGCTGATGGAGATCCTCTCCGCCCGGAACAGCTTCACCGCCGTTTCCGGGTCGATAGCCTTCTCCGCGGTCTCCGGCAGGATCCGGCGGACCATTTCCCGCACGGAGGGGCCGTATTCCTCATCCTCCCACAGGCTGCGCAGCGCCGCCTTCCATTCTCCCGGCAGATCCTCCAGCACGCCGGACCTCAGGTCCCGCAGATAGATGCCGAGGCCCTCCATCGCCATGCTTTTTGTCAGCGGATGCTCCGGCCGGCCGTCCGAGGAGGCTCCGCCCTCCTCCTCCAGCCGCGGAAAGAGGCGCTTCAGCTCCTCCGCCGGTTCGCCCGGCAGCAGGGCGGTCCCGTCCTCATCCTTCATGCAGCGGCTCAGGCGCAGCTTTTTCCCGGGCAGCGTCATCGTCCGGTAATAGTCGGCATAGGCGGTCATGGACATGCGGGCCCGGTCGGCACCGACCTCCCTGCCGGTCTTTTCCTCCAGAGTCTTCCGTTCCGGATCGCTCAGGATCCCGCTTTCCGCGGGGCTCATCACCCCGTCGTTCATGCCGGTCAGGATCAGCGCGTCCGTCTGTCCCGGCAGCATATGCCCGATCTCTCCCAGCGCCACGCCTTCCTCATCCTCCGGCAGGGAAGCCAGCCGGCTCCTCTCCAGGGCGGCGGTCACGGAGCCCGCCATCTCCTTCAGCGTAGCCCTGCGGCCGCCCAGCAGCGCCCACAGCTGGTCCAGGATGTTCATCAGCAGGTTCCATACCTGGCGGTCCACCACGGCCTCCCGGTACAGCTTCAGCTCCGTCAGCTCCTTCTGCCGCCGCTGCAGCTGGGCGTACACGTTTCCCTGCTGCAGGAACCGGAACACCGCCTCCACGCCGGCGGTGGCCGTGCGCGCGTTTCTCAGCTCCGCGTGCAGGACGTCGATCGGCCCTGTCAGCCGCAGCCTCAGCTTTTCCGCCTCCGCGGCGTCCTCCCCCCGGGTGAAGGGGCTGCGCCAGCGCGCGCGGTCTATGCCCCGTGCCGCGGCGTAATTCATCAGCCTTGTTCCCTCTTCCTTCGTCAGCGGTCCGTACCCGCTGAGCGCGGCCAAGGCCAGCCTTTCGGTGGTATAGCCCTCCGCCGCGCACTCCAGCGCCCCCGTCAGCAGCCGGCTCACGCCGTGGCGGGCCGCCTGGTCCTTGCGGTTGTAGAAGAAGGGGATCCCGTTGGATCTCAGCGCCGCGGTCAGCGCGCTGGCCGTGGCCGTGTAGCCGGGCATCGCCACCGCCATCCGGTTCCAGGCGATCCCCTCCCCGTGCCAGCGCAGCAGTGTGGTCACAGCGTTCCAGGCCTCCGCCGTGGGGTTGGCCGCCAGGTAGAGGCTCAGCTCATCCCCGGGGATCCCGCCGTAGCTTTCCGGCTCGTCGGAAAACAGGTTTTTCTGCAGAAAGCGCAGGGATTCCGGTTTGTCCGCCGTTTCCTCCTCCAGCCACACGGTCTTTGCCTCCGCGCCGCGCTCCTCCAGCTCCTTCCGCAGCATGGCCATGCTGTCCCGCTGGGGCCGGAAGATCCGCCCCGCGGGAGCCTCCGCGTCCGCCGCGGTCAGCAGCACCGCCACGCGGGCACAGAGCCTCACCGCCTCCGCGATCAGGCGGCGCAGATCCGGCCTGACCGTGTCAAAGCCGTAGATATACAGGTCCGCCCCCGTCAGCACGCCGCTCCGTTCCAGCCGCGAGCACAGGTCCGCCCAGGCGGCCGTCGGGTCGTCAAACCGGTCCTTCAGCAGCTCGTCGTACGCGCGCCAGATCATCGCCAGATCGCCGAGCTTCGCTTTTTCCGCCTCGTTCCGCGCCCCGGCGGCGGTTTCCTCCAGCTCCTCCGGAGTCATGCCGCTCTCGCGCAGCTCCGACAGGGTCTGCTCCAGCCGCAGCGCCGCCCCGGGGATCTCCGTCACCTTCGGATAGTATTTCAGCTTCTCCCCGCATTCCCGGATGGCGCGGCGCACGGCCATGGCGCAGCCCGTTTCGTCCAGTGCGCTGTGGCCGGAGTACCCGGCGTATTCCTTCACGAGGCTTTTCAGTTTTGTGGGGGAAATGACGTCGATATCCAGCAGGCCGGGCAGCTCCATCCCCAGGATCAGGTCCCGTTCCGCCTGCAGCGTATACTGCTCGGGCACCAGCAGGACGGCACGCCGCCCTTCGGCCCGGCTCTTCGCGATCTCCCGGAAAAGCCATGCGCGGAGCCCGCTGCCCCGTCCCCCGATCATCTCCGCCGCCGTCATTTTCTTCTCCCGTCTCCTTTGCGCGTTTCGCTTTCTCTGTGCCTATCTTACCATTTCCGGAAAAAAACGGCAAAAAGATTTTTCCTTTTTAACTTCGTTTTAAGGTGGCTTGCTATATTGATCCCGGAAGCCGGAGCTTCCGAATGGATTTCCAAAGGAGATGAAGGATATGAAAAAGCGTTCCTTCCTGAAAAGCCTGCTCGTTGATCTTCTGTGCGCGGGCCTCGCGCTGGTGATATTCGCCCTGTTCCATCATGTGCTGCCGCGGCAGCGGCAGAGCCTGGGCATCGTGATTCCGAACCCGTACCGCACGGAGGACGCGGGCGCGTCCGACTCACAGGACGCGGAGCTCCCGCCGGCCGCTTCCATCGGAAGCGAAAGCCTGACCGCCTCCGCCGGCATGAGCGATCTTTCCCTGAGCGCGAAGGGCAGCCGGAACGGCCGGGGCGGCAGCGGCAGCCGCGGCGGCGGCAGCTCCAAGGGCGGCAGCGCCCTGGAGGACGGGGATGAAACGGAGCAGAACAAAGACGCCACCCCCATCGCGGAAAAGTTCGCTGACATGTACACGGAGGAGACCGTCGTCACCCCCGGCAGCTACACCAGCCCGAACGTTTCCGTCACCGTTACGGAGGAAACGCTGGATAACGGCCGTGTCACCTATTATCTCGCGGATATTTACCTGCGGGACGTGACCGCCTTTCAGACCGCGCTGGCCCGGAATACCTACGGCTCCGGCTACCGGGACGGTGTATCGGATATGGCGGCCCTGTCCAATGCCCTGGTCGCGGTCAACGGGGACTATTACGGCAATACGAACGAAGGGGTCGTGATCCGCAACGGGGTCATCTACCGGGCTAATCCCACAGACTGCGACGTCTGCGTCCTCTATTATGACGGCAGCATGCGCGTGATGAGCGGCTCCTCCTTCTCGGTGGAGGACGCGATAGCCGACGGCGCCTGGCAGGCCTGGACCTTCGGCCCGGCGCTGCTGGACGGCGGCGGGAACGCCATTGACAGCTTCTCCTCCACCGGCAGGATCATCTCCGCCAATCCGCGCACGGCCATCGGCTATTATGAACCCGGGCACTACTGCCTGGTCGTGGTGGACGGCCGCGGCGATTCCGCGGGCATCACCCTGCCCCGGCTGAGCGAGCTGTTTGAGGACCTGGGCTGCGCGGCGGCCTACAACCTGGACGGCGGCAATTCCTCCGTCATGGTCTGGCAGGGAGACGTGATCAACGATCCCTCCGGCGGCGGGCGGGAATCCAGCGACGCGGTCCTGATCGCGGAGGTGAACTGATATGAAGCTTCTGAAAGTGATCCTGAACCATCTCACGGTGGTCCTGGCCCTGATGTTCCCGGTATTCCTGATCCTGGATCAGTTTAACCCCATGATGAACTTTGTGGATAATGATATTTCCCGTGTCCTGCTGGGACTGCTCTGCGTCTGCGCCATCGCGGAATGCCTGCTCTCCCGGAGGGCGGAACGGTCCTGAAGGAGGATATGAATATGATGAAGCTGAAAAGAACCCTTTCCCTGCTGTGCGCGCTGCTGCTGGCCCTTTCCGGAGCCTGCCTGACCGCCTCGGCGGAGGAAACGCTGAATGTGGAAGACCTGTACAAAAGCCGCGACGTCCGGGCGGACTGGAGTGCCGACGGCGCCACGGTGATCGACCTGGGCGCCCTGGAAAGCGGCTCCGACCTGACCCTCACGGAGGAAGGCGACTACGTCCTCTCCGGGGAATGGACCGGGCGGATCGTCATCGAGGCCGGGGAGGAAGCCAAACTGCGCCTGATCCTGAACGGGGTCAGCATCACCAGTCCGGCCGGTCCCGCCATCTGGGAAAAGAGCGCCGACAAGGTCATCCTGACCCTGGCGGAGGGCTCCGTCAACACCCTGACCGACGGCGCGGCCGTCGCGGAGGAGGACGCCACCGTGGCGGCGGGCATCTATACCGAAAACGACCTGTCCGTCAACGGCAGCGGGACCCTGACGGTCACAGGCACCGTGGAACAGGGCATCCAGTGCAAGGCGGACCTGATCATCGCCGGCGGCGACATCACCGTCAGCGCGGTCAATGACGGCATCCGCGGCAATAATTCAGTCCTCCTGCTGGATGGCGTCCTGACTGTGACCGCCGGCGGCGACGGCATCGTATCCTCCAAAGCGGACAAGGAGGGCAAAGGCTGGATCGTCATTGCGGGCGGCACCCTCGCGGTCACCGCGGGAGATGGCGTGAGCGAGTCCGCCGGCACCTCCGGCTTCGGCGGCCGGGGCGGTTGGGGCCGCGGCTGGGGAGACTGGGACACCGGCTCCTCCGATTCCGATACGGTCTCTCAGAAGAGCGTCAAGGCTGCCGCGGACCTGACCGTGCTCGGCGGCTCTGTCACACTCAACTGCGCGGATGACGCCCTTCACGCGCGGAATATCACCGTCACCGGCGGCACGCTGAATATCCGTACGGGCGACGACGGCATGCACGCGGACAGCGATCTGGTCATCAGCGGCGGCATCATCGATATCTCTCAGTGCCATGAAGGCCTGGAGGGTTATAACGTCACCGTCTCCGGCGGGGAGATCCGCGTCGTGGCGGATGACGATGCCGTCAACGCGGCCGGCGGGAATGACAGCTCCGGCTCGGTCGGCATCCGGGGCGGCCGCGACAACTTCTCCGAGTCGAATAACGGCAGCCTGCTCACCGTCAGCGGCGGCACGCTGTCCCTCACGGCCGGCGGTGACGGCCTGGACAGCAACGGCAGTATCTCCGTCACCGGCGGCGTGACCGGCGTCTGGACGGCCTCCAACGGCATGGAGGGCCCGATCGATTTCAACGGCAGCGGCAGCATGACCGGCGGCACGCTGATCCTCGCCTCCTCCGGCATGCAGATGGGCGCGGCTGCCGCGCTCAGCGGGCAGGCTATGATGGGCGTCAGCCTTTCCGGCACGCAGAGCGCCGGCACCGTCATCACCCTGAAGGACGCAAACGGTTCCGTGCTCGGCAGCTTCGCCCCGGAAAGCTCCTTCTCGCAGGTCACGGTGGCCTCCTCCTCGCTGGGCGAAGGCAGCTCCTGCGAGATCCTCTGCGGGGACAGCGCCGTCTACAGCGGAGCTGTGACCTCCAACGTCTCCTCCGCCGGAGGCGGCTTCGGCGGAGGCCGCGGCGGCCGGGGCGCTCCGTCCGATCAGGGCGGAGGCGGCTTCGGCGGCCCGGACGGTCAGGGCGGAGGCCGCGGCGGCCATGGAGGCGGCAGGCGCTGAGCCCTTGAAGAACGTTCCGGAATCTGCTATTCTTTTTTCGGTGGTGATAGAAAATGAAGCTTTTGTTCGCGGAGGACGATCCCGATCTGCGCAGGGCGGTCTGTACGCTTCTGGAGCGCGCCGGCTACAGCGTGGATACGGCGGATAACGGCATGGATGCCATCGATCTGGCTGTGGAGGGAGATTATGACGGGCTGATCCTGGACTGGATGATGCCCGAGGCGGACGGCCTGCAGGTGCTCCGCACGGTCCGCTCCAAAGGCCTCACGACCCCCTGCCTGATGCTGACCGCGCGCGACGCCGTGGAAGACCGGGTCGCCGGGCTGGACGCCGGGGCGGACGATTACCTGCCCAAGCCCTTCAGCACGGCGGAGCTCCAGGCCCGCGTGCGCGCGCTGCTGCGCCGCCGGGAAAACTATCTGCCGGATACCGTTGCCTACGGGGATCTGGAGCTGGACCGCTCCGGGCGGGAGATCCGCTGCGGAAAAAGCTCCGCCAAGCTGAGCAACAAGGCCTATCAGGTGCTGGAAATGCTCATCGAGCATCCGAAGCAGGTGCTGAGCATCCAGCAGATCATGGATCATGTATGGGGCTGGGACTCGGAGGCGGAGATCAACGTCGTCTGGGTCAATATCTCCCAGCTGCGCAAACGGCTGAGCGAGCTCGGCTCCCGGGTGGATATCCGGGCCGAGCGCGGCGTCGGCTATTCACTGGAGATCAAAGATGATTGAGAAGCTGAGAAAAAGGTTCATCTGCATCGCGCTGATCGCCCTGACGGCCTCCATGATCCTGGTGACCGTCGTCATCAACGTGGTCAACTGGGCGGACGTCCGCTCCGAGCTGGAGCAGACGCTTTCCATCCTCTCCGAGACCGGCGGCATCCCTCCGGAAGCGGAGGGGAACGGCGGCGTTCCCCGCTGGGGGGACCGCTCCCGCCATCAGCGCAATATGCTCAATGAGTCCCGGTTCTTTACCGGCATCCTGGGCGAGGACGGCGCCGTTCACGTGCTGAACCGGACCCGGGAGGACTCCGCCACCGAGGAGGAAGTCACTCAGCTGATCACCCGGGCCGCGGAAACGGGCTCTGTCTCCGGCTCCGTCGGGGACTACTTCTTCCGTGCCGCCCGGGACGCCAGGGGCGGCACCCGTTATGTCTTTCTGAATGCCGAAACCAGGCTGAGCTCGGTCCGGCGGCTGATCCTGTTCTCCGTCATTTCCTGCGCCGCCGGCATCCTGCTGGCGATGATCGCTGTCATCCGCTACAGCCGGAAGGCCATTGAGCCGATCCTGAAAAACGAAAAGCAGCAGAAGCAGTTCATTACCGACGCGAGCCATGAGCTGAAGACCCCGCTGACGGTCATCTCAGCCAATATGGATGTGCTTTCCCAGGACGTGCCGGACAATCCCTGGGTCCTCAGCACCCGGAAACAGGTGGCGAATATGCGCCGCCTGACGGATGAGCTGGTTTATCTGTCCCGCCTGGAGGAAAATGACCGTCCGCTGGAGATGAAGACCTTTTCCCTCCGCCCCGTTCTGGAAGACGTTGCGGAGCCCTTTGCCGCCATGGCGGAATTCCAGGGCAGGCGCATGGAGATCTCCGCGGAGGACGGCCTGTCCCTTACGGGCGATGAGGATGCCGTCCGGCGCATGATCTCCACCCTGTGCGACAACGCGGTCAAATACTCCCCGGAGGAGGGCAGTATCCGGGTCGAGGCAAAGGCGGACGGCCGCCACGTCCTTCTCCGTTTCTCCAACACCGTGGAGAAGGCGCTGACCCGGGAGCAGTGCGAGCGCCTGTTCCAGCGCTTCTACCGCGCGGATGAATCCCGCAGTAAAGAAAAAAAGAGCGGCTTCGGCATCGGGCTGTCCATTGCCGCGGCCGTGGCGGAAAAGCACGGCGGCACGCTCACTGCCGCCATGGACGGTGATACCCGGCTGGTCATCACCTGCCGCCTCCCCCGCTCCGCCGCCTGATCCCATTTCCCCGCAAAAAAACCGCCGGCATTTCTGCCGGCGGTTTTTGATGCTTTCTTCCTTATTTATTTGATGCAGCGGACATCCGTGTACTCATTGGTCAGCACGATGAAGGTCTTGCCGCGCTGCAGCTTCAGCTCGGAGCCGTCCTCATCGATCAGGATGAGCCGTCCGTCCGCGTCCTTGCGCATCCAGGAGCCTCTCACATAGTGCCCGTTCTGGAAGATCTCCAGGCATCCGGACCCGGCCAGCTGGTGCTGGAAGTACATGTAGCCGTCCCGGAACAGGTAGTTGGCCCGCATGACCAGCACATTCGCGAATACGACGGTCTCCTTGGTATCCCGGTCGGTATACAGGCCGCTGGAATTGGTGCGGGTGTAGCCGCCCAGCTTTTCGTCATAGTTGAAGGTGGCCTGGCTGGCGGGGTTGGAGGAGGAGTCGAAGCTCTCGCCCAGGTGCATCACGCGCATGGCGGAAACCTCTTCGCCGTTCGTCCGGGGTTCATCCGTGAACAGGAAGGGCCTTTCCTCAAACACAGCGTTCTTCTTGATCAGGTCCTCGTGGATCTCCGACACATGGCTGGAAAGATCGTGGCCAGTGGAATAGCCGCTGATGCGCTCGCGCATGTTGCCGCCCAGCATGTCGTACCGCTTGCCCTTGGTCAGCTTGCCGTCCGCGAGCAGGCGGATGAAGTTCACGTCGTAGCTGGGCAGCTCCAGGCCGCCGGCATGGACGAACGCCGCGCCGAAGATGCGGGCCGCCGGGATCATGGTCGCCCGGGCGGAACGCAGCGGACCGGCCTGCTTCGGATAGTGGTCCGCGAACAGGGCCAGCAGCTTGGTCGCGCCGCCGCTGGCGTTCGGGACCTGGAAGATCACGTCAGCCTGGGCAACGCCCCAGTGCGGATAAGCCAGCTCCGCGTTGTCGATCACCACCACGGTGGGGGTAAAGGTCTCTCCGGAAGCCGGCAGGCCCGTCGTGGAGCTGACGCCCTCGATGACCGGGTTGTTGTCGGGATATTCCGCGCCTTCCGGAATGTTTGCCTTCAGGGTCCCGGCGATCGGGAAGGATTCACCCACGGTGATCAGGAAATCGGCGGAGGAAGCGGGCTGCAGCGTAAAGCCTTCCTGCTCCTCGCCCGCCGTCAGGGTGATCGCTTTCTTGCCCACCTGGAAGATCGTGCTCATGGTATAATCGCCCAGCGCGCCGAAGAGCGTCTCGGTGCCGTACCATGCCGCGCCGCTGGCGTATAGGACCTTGCAGCTTCCCATCGGCGCCCGCAGCTTGACCCGCTTTCCGGGAGCGATGAACGCGTCGGCCACTACGTCGCCGGCATCCGCGTCGCGCAGCTGCACATAGGTGTTCCGCCCGTTGGCGGGCACCTCCACCGTAACGGTGGTCCCCTTGCTCACAGGCACGGACAGGCTGCCGGTCTTCGGCATTTTGTCCGCCGCCCTGCCGGGCAGGTTCTCATAGTTGTCGGTCAGCTTCTGCAGCTTCTCCTCCGGCTTATAGCCGGCTACATAGGTTTTGTAATCCTTCGGAAGCTTGTTCGCGGCCAGATCCAGGATATCAAAGGTGATCTTCTGGGCCGTCAGCTTCTTGTTTGCCAGCGATACGGAGGTCTCCGCCAGCTTGGTCTTCCACAGGGCGGGGATGTCCGCCAGGGCGGGCCGCTCGTCCTCCGTCTTGCCGGCCAGCTCCGCCACCAGAGCGTCATACGCGCCGTTGATCAGCTGCTCGGGTGTCACGCCGGACCAGGACAGCGTCAGCGCGCGCGGTCCCTTGGCGATGGAGTAGTTCAGCTTGCGCTGCGCGTAGAACAGGGGCGCCCAGTCCGCGGCGTCTCCGGTCAGGACCTTCTTGTTGGCCTTGATGAAAGCCTTGAAGTCCTTGGTCACCTTCTTCAGGGTGTCCGCCGTGACCTTCTTGGCGCTCACCGGCTCGCAGAAGAGCATATCCTCGATCGCGCTTGCGATGTCCTTGGAGGCAAGCGCCTTTTTCGCGTTGTTGGCGGCCTTTTTCACCGTGTTGATGAAATCGTTCCGTGCCTTGTCGCCGACCTGGCCGGCTTTGGTCAGTTCCATTTCAAACTTCAGGTCGTAATCCGCCACGGTTTTCAGCGCGGCCTTGCGCCATTTGACCTTGTCGCTTGCCTTGCTGTACGCTCCCAGCTCCTGCAGCTCCGGCTGGAAGGAGCAGAGTGAAAAGCACAGCTTGCCGTCCTTCACGGCAATATCCTGGGCGCCCGCCTGCAGAATGGCCAGCACCCACACGTCCTTCTGCTTCTTGACCTGCGCGGCCAGAAGCTCGGATACCATTTGTTCCTCTATGGTCGGTTCGGTTTTTGCTTCGTCCTTGGATGCCGCCATGGCCGGCACGCACCCCGCGATCACCGCGAGACAAAGCATCAGGCTGATCAGTTTTTTAAACAAAAAACAGCACCTCCTTTACAGGTTCAACAAATTATAATATATTTTGTAAAAAAATGCAACAATTTTGAAACAAATTTACTCTGTATACAGAGTACATTGCTCCCCTTGTGATCTCGGGTATTGTCATTTTCTTGTCATTTGTTGTATAATATGTCCATCAAATCGCCAGAAGGCGAAAATTTAAAAGGGGGAACTCATCATGAAAAAGTGGCTTTCTCTTGTTTTGGCCGCAGTGATGATGCTGTCCGTTGTGTCATTCGCATCCGCGGATACCGCTGACTACACCATTCGCATCTATTCCAACTCCAACTCCAGTGAACGCACCACCTGGCTGATCGCCGCGGCCAAGGCTGCCGGCTTCACCATCTCCATTGACGACAACTCCGTCATCTCCGGCGACACCGCCGCGGTGCAGGCTGCCAACGAGAACAAGGACGCCGATATCATCTTCGGCCTGAACGAAGTCCGTTGGAGCCAGCTGATCAACGGCCAGTATGAGAACCTGTCCATCATGGACTGGACTCCTTCCTGGGCGGACAAGGTCGGCGAGTACAAGTATGACAACAAGGCCTACGGCCTGGTCATCCAGAACATCCTGATGCTCTACCGCAACGACGCGAAGGGCACCAACGGCGAAGCGCTTCACTTCGCTCACTGGGCGGACCTGATCAATACCGATTATAACTGGTACCGTCAGGGCAAGGTTGGCGGCACCACCAACATGAACATCAACAACGCCATGCT